>Ga0233432_10005980_pt1 | contig 10456 bp, 19 predicted proteins | sample SI_122_August201_6_FD_179870 | JGI IMG/M metagenome (GOLD analysis project Ga0233432, IMG submission 179870) | Seawater microbial communities from Saanich Inlet, British Columbia, Canada - SI_122_August2016_10_MG | ecosystem: Environmental > Aquatic > Marine > Inlet | place: Canada: British...
AAACCCATAACCTCTTCACGCAATGCACGCAACTCTGCAAGTATCTCATCCATCGTTCTTGAAAAGGGGATGTGGAGAAGTCTCACTTAGGTGCTTTAGTTACTTGCCATCCTAGGCCCATCATTACCCCTACGGCTGCGTCCAAAATCCGCGTCAATAAATTCTTTCATCGCATCACGAGCCTCTTTAATGTCTTTTTTCTTAGCATTTTTTATCCTATTCCTTTCTTTTTTATTCATGCTAATAGGTTTCTTACTCCCATGTGCCGCTACAACTTTTTGAACTATAGGGAACCAGATATCAGTTTTATCAACTTCATCCTTGAGAGAACCCTGCAAAGCTGTGTATGCATTTTTAACTCCATCTCTATCAAATTTATCCGCAGGAGTGTCCTTAACAGCACTCACAACATCTTTACCAACCTCTTCAATCATAGTGGCAACGTTATCAGCATCCTCCTTTGAAGCTATAATTGAGTTTCCAACCTCTACAACCTGTGGTTGTTCGAGAACAGCTACAATGATATCAATAGCCTGTTCGAGAATAGTACCAGCAATGGTGTGAGCTGTGCTGTCTCCTGAGCGATACATCTCAGTCTTCGAGGAGTTTAGGATATGATACTTCATATCCTTGAGTTCAGCGGCAACAACTAGCGCTGCTGGGGCAGCTGGGGCCGCCTTGGGTTTTTGCATAAAGTGATTAACTAGAAGAAATCCAACAATCGCAACAACGACTGCGATTATAACCTGGTTTCTATTGATTTTCATTATGTAATAGGTATATATTTTAATTTTAGAACTTGAATCTATCACGAATACTACCTAATGTTGGTGAAGGTGGGGGTGGTGCGGCTTTGATTATTACAGGAGTTACCAATTTCACATCGGTTTTCAGGTCATTCAACCTAGATGTAGGTGTCTCTTCGGTTTTGGTTGGCGTTACAAATTTCACCACACTGGCAATATCTAATTGGGGATTTAAGTTTACTGCTTCCATTTATGTTAAGTGATATTATTTTCTTGTATTACATTAAAATGCAAAGACCAGTCAGTACTGTTCTCATGGAAGCTATTGTTATCGGTATCATGAATCTGGCTATTATCATGGCCCTATCTAAAGTTGGTACGGGTCTCCCACATTTGACCGAATATGTCATCGCTGGTGCCCTCATTCATATCATCTTCGAATATACAGGTGGCAACAAATGGTGGTGCACACAAACTTACAAGTTGTAATGATGCCTCAAGTAGCTCTGTCGCTCCCTCACATCAGCAATCTCAATCTCCAAGTTTCTCTTCAATTCCCCCGTCTCGCTAATCAGTCTCTCGATGCGGTGGTTTTCGACCATTTTGTACTCGTCATAAATCTTCTTCTCAAACTTTTTACTCGTGTACTCCTTACGGTCAACTGGTGAAAAATTAGCCCAATTCGTAATTCGAACGTAGTTCTCGAATGTAGCTTCATCTGTTTCATTTCCATCGAAAATATCAATGTCCAGGAGTGGAGTGTGGGAGGTGAAGTACCTCATAGCGGCCTCCTTCACCTTTTTGGTGTTGCGCTGAATGGGTTTCAGGGTTCTCAAACTTGTTTTAGCAACCCTCAAATCAGCCAAAAGTCGTCGAATCATATCTTCATTCTGTGTCCATTCGTCATACCACTCGGGTTGCCAAGGTTCGTCATCACTTTCGCTTTCACTTTCACTCTCACTTTCACTCTCAGCATAGTTAATTATACGGTGAACAGCCACACCGGGTTGAACTACCTGAAAAGGAACTGACGCACGTGGTCGACGATTATCCCTTACAGGGGGGTCGTCATTTTTTGGTAGACTGGCATGCACTTTCCTCATATTATCACACATTTCCAAGTAGGTGCCCTCGGGGATCATCTTGGAAATGTCGTCAATGCACGACATCAAATTTTTTAAGTTATCCATGGTGAATAAAATCTTATCTTTTTTGAATATTGTAATTTCACTTAGGTTTAATAAAGTCTGCCAATAGGTACATAGTTGGTGGAACAGATACAGATCCCATTGTGGTAGCGAATGCAGTACTCGCATCCTCAGGTGTTTTGATTTCTCCATGTATAACCTTCGAAATGGATGTCTCCATCAACTTGTCGACTGTCGTATCAATGGGTTTAATAATCATGGGAATCGCCGCGAGTCCAACAAGTGTTGGCAAAAATTGATGTTCATCACTGGCCATGTGAGCCGCCATGTTTACAATCACACGAATGATCGAACCAGGCCAGAAAACGGAAGCAAGCATCTGCCATGTCATAGTTTCTGCGGAGATTCTGAGGGTGTCGGTGAGCTTGTCCTCCTCTTCGGCAGCATCATACGCCTTCTGTCCCTTGTCAATCGTGTCAAACATGACATAAGAGGCGGCGACACAGTAGGACGCGGGGAGACCCCACTCAGGGAGATACGATGTAAAAGCCTCACCAAGCTCATTCGCGTACCCCATGTACCGTAAGGAAGTTTCACGGTAAGGGTCGACATTCTTATATGTCGTAGAGTAAATTTTCATACTCTTCTTAAAACGATTAGCATGCTTTGATGGCAATTGACAACTAACAATGGGGCGAATAGCCTGCATTGTTATTTTATTTCGACAAAGCTTTATATGTCTTAGGCTTGCGAACCTTGAGAACTGTCGAAGCTTCTAAAATCTTCTTCTGAATGTTGTTCGTTAAGTTGTATCCAGTGAGATTCTTGAATGCCTCCTTGTTTCCACCTATAGCCGCCGCTCGAGCTTTAGTCGCGGATGGTGCAGCGTTCGGCCTTTTTAGTGCAACACGGTTGAATGGTAAGAATTTAAACGCATCTTTGCGATTCTCACCCAAAATCATGACAGATTTGTTATTGAAATTCTCTGTAATCTTTGCGAGAGAGAGGGTTTTCGACGAAGACAATACAGTCAAATCGGGAAACCATCTCTTCAAAATTTTAGTCTTATCTCCAACAGATAATGGGTTTGTTTTATTACCCATGGAATGAGATACAATCACGACTGGTATCTTCTTCATTTTATTCGCCCTGTCAATAATCTCTTCGATCATCATTTTATGACCCAAATGTGGAGGGTTGAACCGACCGTATGTAAACACAACGTCCATTTATATATACTGAGATTTTTACCATTCATCCAAACGTTCATCCGATTCTTCTAACCACATGATTCTCTGTATAATCGCGTTTCGGTACTTTGATCTAAAATCATTTTCAATGTTGAGATAAGTTTTACACATTTTCCTAAATTCAACTGGATTCAAATTCATATCTTCAAGTGTCAGTTCACCCATCGTATCACCATTAATCATACAACAATGCTTTCGGACAGTCTCCCTCACAGTCTTAGTTATTCTCTTGAGTGGCTGACTCGTATCAAGTTCATCCTCTAGAAAACGAATTTGTATACGAATAAGCTGACTATCCATTCTTATACCCTTATCGAAATAATAGTCATAAAAATATTGAAATGTACTTGGTGGAGCTACTGGTGGTATACGATAGTCTTCATAATCGAATAGATATACAGGATCTGTTCTCACATCATATGATTTCTTCAACAGATTACAAACTTCCAAATAATCTCCTTCTGGTAATACATTTGAGTTCTGATCAATTATTTGCATGACACGCAAAAGTTCTGTCATCTTATTGTAAGCACATTTAAGTTTTCTAAGTGGCTTAAAATTTTCTTTTCTAAACACAGTTATGTACAAAACCACGTATGACAAAGCCGAGTGTCAAACTGGTATAGTACACATTGGATATGGTGCTTTTCATAGAGCTCACCAGGCTGTCTACATAGATGATTACATGGAAAAAACCGGTGATCTTCGATGGGGCATCGTAGCCGTTAATCTAAGAAATGAAGGGTTTCGTGAAATTGATGATTATGTTCTCAAAACACCTTCATCTTATAGAATCGTAAGGTCTCATCTAGACTACATAGACTGGACCAAAAACAGAACCGTGGCGAAACACATGCTTGCACTCTCAAGTGTCCAACTGGTGACCGTAACCGTGACTGAAAGTGGATATGCACCTGGTTCTCCCCTGTTTGAATATCTCGCGTGTGGTCTTAGAAACCGAAAGACTCCAATCACTGTCATGTGCTGCGACAACATTCGTCAAAATGGTATCGTTCTTGAAACCCAATTTTTAGCATATCTCTACCAAACCAATCAATATGAACTCGCAGATTGGGTAAGAGAGAATGTCAAGTTCCCATCATGTATGGTTGACCGTATCACACCACGTACGACGGATATTGTACGCCAAGAAGTTGAAGAACTCTTTCCTTCATGGGGAAACAGTGCCATACAAAGTGAAGAATATACCCAATGGGTTATCGAAGATAAATTTGCTTCCGACTTTCCAGATTTATCTCAAGTTGGTGCCACTATAACACATGACATCGAACCTTATGAAGAGACAAAAATTCGGATTCTTAATGGTGGACACACTTCACTCGCCTACCTTGGAGCTCTCTCAGGGTATAACACATTCGACCAAGTGATGAATGATACTGCACATCGCACACACTTTAGAATGTTGCAAGAAGAAGAAATTATCCCTTCACTTGACATTGATCTCCCATTTGATGTATACGAGTATATCGATAAAGTTGAAGAAAGGATCTCGAGTGAGACAAATCATGATGATCTTGATAGGATCTGTATGGATGGATTTACAAAGTTTCACACATTTGTAGTTCCCTCTATTCGAAAATGTCTCGAACAAAAGAAGCGACCCATACACATCTATAAAAGTATCGCTGCGTGGTACATATATTCGCGGAGGTTTGCGAGAGGGTGTAAAAAGATTCGATACAGTGAACCAAACTGGCTACTCCTCGAACCACTTTTACGAGACGGAGCTCTAGACGCGTTTGTATCGAATGAACGACTCTGGGGTGATATTCCAAAAAAGCATATTACATTTACAAGAGACCTAAAATCTATACTCATGTCTCACACATACGAAAAAGAAATCGACCTACTCGGTGATGATTAACAAAAGTGTGCACGCAACCTGTCAACATGTCGAATCGCGGCATCTTCAACCTCTTCTTCGGTCTCCTCTTCCTCCTCGTCATCTTCACATGCTTGGCAAAGTGCGTCAAACATGTGACAGGTGTGTTCACCATTTTCAACCATCTCACGAACATCGGGATCGTGCATGATATCGTCATCGTCATCGTCAGGTGGATCCAGTACAACCTCTTCGTAATCTACACGCGTCACTTTTTTGGACTCGAGTTCTTTGATACACTCTCGAAGTCTTTTGATTTCATTCTCAAAATCCTCCTCAGTCCAGTCATCAAATTCACTTGAAGGGGGTTTCATCTCAACGAAAATACCGGTGGGGAGTGGGTGTTCCATGTTTTCTTGAAAAATATAAATTCTGGGCTTCACTTAGGTATGGAACACATAAGAACGATCATGGAGATTATGGATGACGATGAGATGTTCCCAACGAGGAATGAGTGGGCATACATAAAGATATCAAATGAACTCAAGAAATTACACTTTAAATTAAAAGAACTCTCAAAACGGAGAGATGTCTACACACCAGCTATGATAGATCCTTCCGCGCGTATGGAAACGCGCTCTTCAGCTAGAGTGGACCCTTCAGCTCCACCACGAGTAATTCGAGATGCTTGGCGAGATCTCAATAGTTTACGTGTCAGGCCCAGACGTTAGAGTGACTTCAACAACAGTGGTACCACCATGCATGGCTTGCCTCGGTGGAGGATAATATGCACCTGGTTCAACCGGGTCAGACCATTCCTCATGCAAATCCTGTAAAAACTGATTCAATCCCGGATACATAACCTCTTCATCAAGCTCTCTCCATCGATGACGAATTTGCTCTCGTTCTCGTTGGGCAACAGTATCAGGATCAGATGGCAACGAATCATTCATCCATTCTCGTGGCTGCCCATCTGACATGGGTACAGTAGGTTGGTAGACTGGGGGTCCATCTCTCTCTGGGTCATAATCACTTATCCATGTGGGTAGAGTTTGGTCAAGGAATGATGGCGGCTTCACATGTTCTCGCAACTCTTGGATAGTGTCGCACAACTCCAGATAGTCTCCCTCAGGGATCCTGTCTGAGTTCTTGTCGACCAGTGCCATTATTTTATGGAAGAGATCCATTGTTTCATGATTATCCCATCATCATCGCATGACTTAGGTTTTTAAAAGACTTGGAGCTTTTTTTTACACTTTTTTCAATTTTTTCAAACTCCTCAATCAAATCATGAATATCATTGCCACGGTATATAGCCTGTCTGACTTTTACAACAAAATAAGTCATCTTCTCAAAAACCTGTACATCATCTGTTCTTTCTACGAAGGATAATAACCGTTTACACTTCGTAAGGAGAATTTCCAAATCTTGCCGTCTTTCTTGTTGATAATTTCTTTCGGCTTCGATTTCAATGTATCGTTTTTCACCACAATCATTTACAGCTTCTATGATTTTACCAACCGTACTTTTTTCTGTTAGGGAAACAGGTTTCGGGGCAAAGAAATCTGCGATCGAGTGTAAGAAACCGAACGGCATTTTTTAGGAGCTGGGGGTGGTTCGATGGGTTTGGTGCAGTAAATAACTTCTTCCCAGATTTTACGCTGGACGTCCGGACACAGAGGAGAGGTAGCCTGCAGAAATGCAATTCTCAGATCGTCAGTCGCCAATCCAGGAATTCCAAGTGGAACACTCGAATGAACGAACAGTTCGTTGATAGGGAGAACGTAATCAGTCATTGTTAATTTTCATCATATTTTACTCCGACTTAGGTTCCTCATCATCAAGAGCTTCTTTTTTCCACTCTTCACGTTTAAACGCCTTTTGTTCCAATTCATACCGATCAATTGAAATTTTTTCAAGTTCGACATCCAGCCATACACGATACGGGGCATCCCAAACAGCCATCTTAACCCATTTATAGGTGTTTGTGATGTAATGAGGTCCCATGGATGTCAGAGTTTGGATAAAAGCCTGAAGATAAATCATTGTTTATTTAATAGTGCCGTTCTTTTTTATACTCTTTAAAAGTTTGTGCGTATCGTATATTCCATATGCAGCTAAACTCCCCGTGAAAATGATAGTTTGTATTGCGATTGGGGGGACCATAATATAATCTCTAGTGATATTAGAAATGTCGCTTGACGACGTACCTAAAAAGGTTCAGTACATTATCCTGGATTCCAACTTTGTGAATGGTACAAATAATACGTTTTCATTAGATCTTACACTCAAATCCAATACACATGTCGAAGATATGAGTAGGGTACTGGGAATCAAGATGGTAGACTTTTACATCACACAGGTTGGTGGAAGTAATGCGAACACTAATTCAGACATCTCGAAATTTGTAGATATTGTATGTCCTGAAGTTCCAAAGGTTGCTCAGATACTAGATGAACGTCATGGACAAATTCTAGCGAGAGTTCCACTTGAAAGACACTTTTCTGGGAGTAATGAATTCATCTTAAGAGACAAACAGTGGAAAAGATTTCAACAACAAACAAATTACTTTAATCCTATCTCAATTAAGAAACTAAACTTCAACATCTTTGAACAACAAGATGATGGAGACTATGTGAAACTTCAACCAGATGCTAAATGGTATATGATTCTTGAGATTACCACAGTAAATGTAAAAGAGAAACCAAAAGATAGAGAACTTCAAATTCTGAGGGCACTTGAAAAGTTATTACAGAAAATTGATAGACTGAATCATAATGTTGAAAGACTCCCCGACAAACCCCCAGAGGAAAACCCTAAAAAATATTCATTTGGTTTACTAGTCGCCGTTTTGGCTTCAATTTTAGGTGGGTTTATATGGTGGGTCAATAAATCTTCTGCGTAAAAAGTATGGGAGGTAAAAGAGGCCGCAACAATCTAAAAATTTCACTTTCATCATCATATGAAGACAGTGAACTATACTTCAATGAAGAGATGGAATTGGGGGAAGTACATCCAAGTATAACACCAAAAAATGAACATCAAAAGGAGTACAACCGAGTACTTTACAGTATGAGTAAACCAATGGTGTTCGCGGTAGGACCTGCAGGTACAGGTAAAACCATGTTAGCGTGCTATGCAGCTATATCTGGTTATAACGATAAATCATACAAGAAAATCATTTTAACCCGACCAGTTGTATCTGTTGAAGAAGATATAGGCTATCTCCCCGGAACTCTAGAAGAGAAAATGGACCCATGGACCAGACCCATCATGGATGTATTTAGTGAATTCTACAGTCAAGGTGATATTCAGTACATGATCAAAGAGAAGATAATTGAAATATGTCCACTGGCGTATATGAGAGGACGAACATTCAAAGAAGCGTTCATCATCGCAGATGAAATGCAAAACTCAACACCAAATCAAATGAAGATGTTGCTCACTCGTATCGGTGAAGGTAGTAAGATGGTCATAACTGGTGATCCTAAACAACATGATCGGAAATATGAAGATAACGGTCTCATAGATATATGTAAACGGTTAGATGGTAAACGCACTAAACGAATCGAGTATATCAAGTTTGACTTTAAAGACATCGAGAGAAGTCCCATCGTACGAGATATTCTCGAGATTTATGGAGACTCAAAAGCATCTTCACCGTAAAGGTCCTCTACAATTTCAAGAATTTCCATGGAGTTCTTGAGGGCAGATTGTGTCGCACGAATATTCCACCCGGCAATCATCTTTAGTTTCTCATTCGCGCATTTATACTTTTTCAAATCTTTCTCGAGTTTTTCAATCTTAACCTCTGACTTCGAATCTGGTGGATTTACAACAAACTTACGACGACCACGACTCGTTGCACCCGTCGAGTACTGACGCCAATGTCTTTTTGTATTTTCCTTGTGAGCCGTATTATAAATCCGTGTCGATGCAATCATGTATTTATAATAGGGGTACTAACTTTATATTGATTTCGTATTTAAGCAGTCGTCGCAGCCTTCTTCTTGGGTGCGGCAGTCTTCTTAGCGGGAGCAGCCTTCTTAGCGGGAGCATCGGTAGCGGGAGCGGGAGCGGGAGCGGGAGCGGCAGGACCAGGACCAGGGGGACCGGCAACACCACGGGGGCCAGTAGGGCCTGGAGGACCAGCGGGGCCGGGGGGACCCTGAGCGCCAGCACCACCGGAACCACCACCACAGTTCTCAACAATCTTAGTCAAGAGACCATATAGGCGGTTCTTGTCAAGGCGGGTACGCTTCATTTCATCTTCGATTTCTTTGATGAGAGGGTTCATGTTACTATATATAAAAGAAAGATTATCTTTATACCAAATGATTATCATCGGTCCTCATCTGAAAACTGGGATAGGACAGCATGCTCTGAAATATGTTAAACTATTTCTACCCAATGGTCAATATTGTGAAATAGGTAAACAATTACCTGAAAGTGATAACGGCCTGATATTTGTAATTCCAACACGTGATCACATCGAATATATCAAGTATGCGAAAACAAAAGTGAAAAACTTAGCCTGTATGACTGTGTGTGAAACAGAGACGGTCCATGAAGACTATGGCCTCATCATGAAAGAGTTTAAACGGGTCGCAGTGCCAAGTGAATTTTGTAAACGAGTTCTCTCTCGACAGTTTCCCGATAATGAATTTTACGTGATTCATGTACATATCCCTCAACCGAAAGAGAAACCATATACATTTTATCACATTGGAAACATCATGGACCCCAGAAAGAAATTCAGAGACATTCTTCAGGCTTTTGTGCGACTGAATGAACCGAATACACGTCTCGTCGTAAAAGCCACAAGTAATCAAGCTGTACAAATTCAGTTTCCACGAGTCGAAGTCATCAATGATATGTTATCTGAGGATGAGATGGATACTCTCCATAATCGTTGTGATTGTTATGTGGGGTTCTCTCATTCAGAAGGTGTTGGTATGGGTGCTGTAGAAGCTGCTATGCGAGATAAACCGGTTATCATCACGAACTATGGTGGTGCACCGGAATACATCAAAACACCGTATACGATTGACTGTGGACTTCAAGAGTTGGAGAGGGATGATTTTCTCTTCAAAAAGGGTATGGTTTGGGGTGAACCAAACTTTGACCAACTCTTGGAGTTCATGAGGCATGCGTATGATAATCGCGTTCGTCATATGGATCACGAACACACGAAAAATCTAGTTGGAAGGAAGAATGTCTTAGAAGAATTCATCCTGAATGTAATTGGTGGCAAGAACGATAAGACCAATGAGGATAGTACCACTCATTAAGGAATCTCGTTGCGCAATGCTAGTCATGACAATGTCATCAAAAGGTTGGAAACCAGTGGGTTTGGTGACGATACGAGGAAGAAGGACATTTACGATGATGTAAAGGGCCATCGCTATTATTACAGGTCTAAGACTCTCCTGATCTAACATTTATAGTACTCTAGGATTTTATTTCAAC
>Ga0233432_10005987_pt1 | contig 10450 bp, 6 predicted proteins | sample SI_122_August201_6_FD_179870 | JGI IMG/M metagenome (GOLD analysis project Ga0233432, IMG submission 179870) | Seawater microbial communities from Saanich Inlet, British Columbia, Canada - SI_122_August2016_10_MG | ecosystem: Environmental > Aquatic > Marine > Inlet | place: Canada: British...
AAAACTTAGGCAACCATCGCCCCCGTCACCTGCTTTGAGGTAAACTTTTGTATCATCGTAAAACATCAGCCTGTAAGGGCCTTACGATAGTACTAAACTGAGAAGGGGTCAATCGAGGATCGAAAAATCCTTGAAATAGAGTAAGGGTCAAATACTAGTAGCGGTAGTGCTCGGGCTTGTACGGACCGTCCACTTGAACGCCAATATAATCAGCCTGCTCATCGCTCAACTTGGTTAATTTCGCTCCAAGTTTGTCCAAGTGCAAGCGAGCAACCTCCTCGTCCAATTCTTTGTTCAACCGGTATACGCCAATCTTTCGATCGGGATTTTGCCGAATGTCGATTTGGGCGATGGTTTGGTTGGTAAAACTATTGGACATTACGAAACTGGGGTGCCCGGTTGCACAACCAAGATTGATCAAGCGACCTTCGGCAAGAAGATAAATACTTCTACCATCCGGAAATGTAAAACGGCTCACAGGTCCGCCCGGCACGGAGTCTTCTTTGATTACTTCTTTCACAACTCCGTCCATCGCTTCGAGCTTGGCAACTTGAATTTCATTGTCGAAATGACCGATATTGCAGACGATGGCTTGGTCTTTCATTTTGCTCATGTGCTCGGCGGTAATAATGTCTTTGTTTCCAGTGGTCGTGACAAAAATGTCAGCTGTTTCGAGGGCATTTTCAACTGTATTTACCTCAAAACCAGCCATACATGCCTGAAGAGCGCAAATCGGATCGACCTCTGAGACAATCACACGAGCCTTTTCATTGGCAAGAGAATCAGCGGAACCCTTTCCGACATCTCCAAATCCACATACCATAGCGACTTTGCCCGAAATAAGTACATCCAAAGCCCGCTTGATGCCATCGACAAGGGAGTGCCTGCAACCATAGTTGTTGTCGAACTTAGATTTAGTTACGGAGTCATTCACATTGATCGCTTGGAAGAGAAGTTTGCCCTCTTCTTCCATCTGGATGAGACGATGGACACCGGTCGTAGTTTCCTCGGAGACACCAACAACTTTATCGGCTATCGCCTGCCAGCGGTTTGGGTTTTCAGCGTGCAGAGATTTGAGGAGGTTCTTAACAACACCTTCTTCTTCGTTATCCGATGGGGAATTAACCCAGTCGCTGCCATTGTCTAATTCAAGTCCTTTGTGGATGAGCATGGTGGCATCTCCGCCGTCATCGACGATCTGATCGGGTCCTGATCCATCTGGCCAAGTAATGGCTTTATAGGTGCAATCCCAATATTCTTCGAGGGTTTCGCCTTTCCAAGCAAATACTGGAACACCCGCAGCGGCGATCGCGGCGGCTGCATGGTCTTGGGTGGAAAAAATGTTGCATGAGCACCAACGTATGTCTGCTCCGAGATCCACCAAGGTTTCGATCAAAACTGCTGTTTGAATCGTCATGTGTAAAGACCCCATGACCTTAACGCCAGCGAGGGGTTTGGATGGGCCGTACTTTTCACGGGTTGCCATCAGGCCTGGCATTTCATGTTCGGCAATGGAAATTTCCTTGCGACCGAATTCAGCTAGAGAAATATCGGCGACTTTGTAATCGAGGGTGGGTGTAATGGTTTCTGTCATAGTGGTCATTATTATATAACGATCTGGGTATGGATTTGGATTGAAAGATTCTTAGTTTTATTTAACCGACCGCCCCTTGAAGAGCCTCAACCTTGCCGGTCTGCTCCCAGGGAAGATCGTTTTTGCCGAAATGTCCATAATTGGTCGTAGTTCGGTACATGGGGCGAAGAAGATCCAGTTGGGAAACGATTTCCGCAGGTTTGAAATTAAAAACTTGTTTGATTGCATCCTGGATTCTCTCTTCCGGTGCCTTTTCCGTTCCGAAGCAATCTACGGAGATGCTTGTCGGATTCGGGTAACCAATAGCGTATGCCACCTGAATTTCGACCCGATCGGCCAAGCCAGCGGCCACCACATTCTTGGCCACCCATCGGCACATGTAAGCGGCAGAACGGTCGACTTTGCTTGGGTCTTTACCTGAAAACGCACCTCCCCCGTGGCGGCCCCAACCTCCGTAGGTATCTACGATGATTTTTCTTCCCGTAAGACCCGAATCTCCTTGAGGGCCTCCGATTACGAATCTTCCCGTGGGGTTGATCAAATATTGCGTGGAATCCTTGATGAGATCGACTGGAAGCGAAGGCTTGATGATTTCGGAAATGATGAAGTTGCGAATCGTTTCGTTGTCTGCGTCCGCGGCATGTTGGGTGGATACCACGACATTTTCTATGCCGACCATTCGTCCTTCCTCGTACTTGAGTGCGACTTGAGATTTGCAATCGGGACGCAACCATTTGGCCTGTTCGCCCGCTTTACGAATTTCAGCCATTTTCCGGAGAATCCGATGGGCAAACATGACAGGGGCAGGCATCAACTCATCCGTCTCGTTGCAGGCATAACCAAACATGATCCCCTGATCACCTGCTCCTTGTTCGTCCGTCTCCTTGCCGTCAGCGGAGGCGGCGTCGACTCCTTGTCCAATATCCCGTGATTGGGCCGTCAATTGATTCGTCACAAAAACATGGTCGGCATGGAAAATATCATCATCATTGACATAACCGATATCTCGAATGGCCTCCCGAACGACCTTCTCGTAGTCAAACTTGGCATCGGTTGTTATCTCGCCTGCAATGGTTACGCAATTACTCTTTACGAGGGTTTCGCAGGCAACCCGGCTTTGTGGGTCTTGAGAAAGACAGGCATCCAGGACGCTATCCGAGATCGTATCGGAAACTTTATCGGGGTGACCCTCCCCTACTGACTCTGAAGAAAAAATGAATGACTTTGACATACCAATATTTCAAACACAGGAAGACATCCTAATCAAGTTTATTCATCAACGCATCATGATGCGTTGATGCGTTAACAAACCTAATGCCGATCAAAAAGGGTACGTAAGTATTCCCCGTAAGAAGATGAACCGTGAGCATGAATGGCCGACTTAAGTCCAGAAGAATCCAACCAACTCTTGGAGTAGGAAATTTCCTCGAGGCAGGCAATTTTCAGACCTTGTCGTCGTTCGATGATTTTAATGAAATCAGTCGCTGAAGCCAAATTTTCATGACTACCCGTGTCTAGCCATGCCGTTCCGCGTCCCAGCACCTCGACCGAAAGCTTACCGGCCTCAAGGTATATTCTGTTTAGGTCGGTTATTTCCAGTTCTCCCCGTTCGGAAGGCTTAAGTTGCCTGGCAAAAGAGCTTGCGTCCCCGTCATAAAAATAGAGGCCAGGCACGGCGTAGTTCGATTTGGGATGGAGTGGTTTCTCCTCAAGAGAAACGGCTATTCCTGAATCATCGAAATCAACGACTCCATAATTGCTGGGATCGGCTACATGATAGCCGAAAATCGAAGCACCGTTCAGATTTTGATCTGCATCTGCAAGAATCCTTTCAAGTTCATGTCCATAGAAAACATTGTCCCCCAAAATCAGGGCAGAGGGTGAACCATTAAGAAAATCCTCCCCGATCGTAAGTGCTTGGGCCAAGCCATCCGGACTCGGTTGCTCGGCGTACTCGAATCGGACACCGAACCTGGATCCATCTCCAAGAAGCTCTCGGAAGGCCGGCAAGTCCCGTGGCGTCGAAATGATCAGGATCTCCCTGATTCCAGTCAGCATGAGGACTGAAATTGGATAGTAAATCATGGGTTTGTCGTAAACCGGCATGAGTTGCTTGCTTACCGCCATGGTCAGCGGATAAAGCCGAGTCCCGGATCCTCCCGCCAAAACGATTCCCTTGCGTGCACTCATGATACGCCCAACCTCTCCCGTTTGTAGTCGCCGGACGCCACGTTTTCGCACCAAGTGGAATTTTCCAAATACCAATCAACGGTTTGGGCTATTCCCTCATCAAAAGAATAGCTTGGTTCCCACCCGAGTTCCTGTTTGATCTTGGTACAGTCGATTGCATACCTGCGGTCATGACCGGGACGGTCCTGGACGAAAGTTTTCAATTGGTGGTGTGGCGCCTTCTCTGGACGCCGCTGGTCAAGCAATGAGCAAATCGTGTCTACGATTTCCAGGTTGGTCTTTTCGGAATCGCCTCCGATGCAGTAGGTTTCTCCCAACTGTCCGGCATCCAATACGGATCGAATTCCTAAACAGTGATCTTCCACGTGCAACCAATCGCGAATATTTCCACCATCACCGTAAATGGGGAGGTTTTTTCCCTCGCAAGCGTTTAAAATCATCAAGGGGATCAGCTTCTCGGGGAACTGAAAAGGACCATAGTTGTTGGAGCAGTTCGTCGTAAGAACAGGAAAACCATAGGTATGAAAATAGGACCGGACTAGGTGATCCGCCCCTGCCTTGGATGCTGAGTAAGGACTATTGGGGGCATATGGCGTATTCTCGCAAAACGCAGGGTCCTTGGAGGACAAACTTCCATAGACCTCATCAGTGGAAACGTGAAGAAACCGAAAACCCTCGCTCTTATCGGGGGAAAGACAGGAGTGAAATTTTCTGGATGCCTCAAGTAATCGGAGAGTGCCAAGAACGTTTGTTTGCACAAAAGGTTCGGGGCCGTCGATGGAACGGTCTACATGGCTCTCGGCGGCAAAGTTGATGATCGCATCGGGTCGGTGCTCATTGAGAATAGTAGAGGTCAAATTTTCGTCGACGATATCGCCAATTACAATTTTGTATCTGTCATCCTCCTCCAAATCCGTCAAATTCTCAGGATTTCCAGCATAGGTCTGCTTATCCAAGTTGATGATCCTGACATTTGGGTCGTCACTCAAAAACATCCGAATGAAATTTGAACCAATAAAACCCAAACCTCCCGTTACTAGGAGAGTTTTCATACGAGACAACCTTGCTTCATTTTTCTAAGGGCATTCCTCACGGCATCTTCAACCGGCCGCATGCCCACTCCTGCTCTTTCAGCCTTAGTCGTATCCAGCACGCAATTCGAGCGAGGAGCTGATGCCGCTCTATCCATGAAGTCCGCCTCGTCCTTGAAAAAGCCAAATTCCTTTTCCGTGAGTCCCTCCTCAATCATCCAATTCGTGACTTGCCTGGTCGTAACCGATCCCTGGTTGGTCAAATTGTAAACCCCGGGTTCGATTTCGTTTTCAAGGCACCCAAGGCATGATTCCACAAATTCATCCATGTGAGAAATTGAGTTTTCAGCCTCCAACAGATTCTCGTAATGCAAGAGCTTTTGTAGATAATTTCGAGGATTCGCCTCTTCGTTAAAAGGAATGCGCAAGCGCCAAACAAAACAATTTTGCGCACCGTTTAAAACCTCTTCGCCCAAAGCCTTGGTCCCACTGTAAAAACTACAGGGAGGTGAACGGAAAGAAAAGTTGGGCTCGTCCTCCTCACGCCAACCTTTACCATCCGGACGAGTGCCTGAATAAATGCATCCGCTGGAAACATGCCCCCAAGTGATTTCATTATCCTCACAGACCTCGCGAATTCTTCCGGGTAAAACCGCATTTCCGAACAAGCACTCGGATTTTTCTTTCTCACAAGCATCAACATTGGGCTTACCGGTGTAGCCAGCGGCATTGATTAAAAACTCAGGTTTGTTATCGCGGCACCAAGAGGACAAAGAATCAACCTCGGAGTAATTAATTTCGCTCCTAGAAAGACCTAGAGTGCTCCAACCCCTGCGTTCGATTCCGCGAACGAAATGCGAACCCAAATAACCATTGTATCCCAAGACTGCGACAGTAAGCATTACAAAGTCCAGACTTACTGAATTTGCAACCGACTGACAACATATATCTACCGAAGTTTCAATTACGGATGAATCATGAAATCAGATACAAACAACTCATTCGATTAAAGAATGCTTCCAAGGTTGCCGTGGTCTGATTCGCCTCAATTAAGGATGTGGAACCCGAAGCTCATTTAGGATGCATTTGGGTAGGATTCCAAATCCGGGGTGGAAACACCACAGTCTGCATCAGGTCTTTCGGACCTTCCAGAACAATTGCGGATGCCCTTGCCGATCCCGTTTTGGAACTGGTTCAGCAAGTATCAACATTCCATACCACCAAAACAGTGTTGGCAATGAATGATGACTACGATTCGGACTACAACAACTGGACTTCGACAACAACCTCTGAATCCCGTGCTACAGCCAAGCCAACCAGCATTCCTACGGAACTCGCTACATTGGTTGCAAAGGAATCCTGTATTGTAATAACCCTGCCTCCAGTGGACTACTCGGCTCGGGTCTTTGGCCTCGGGGGCCTCACTGGAATAGGACGCGTTGGTATCAATAAGGTCGAATAAAGACTTTAACTCTACTCAATAAAAAAGGCCTCGCATCGCGAGGCCTTTTTTTTGTATCCATGGAATGGCCATTACCATCACGAACATATGCTTACGATCTCAAATAGACCCATAATTATAACGGGAAGCAGAACCTTTCAAGCAAAGCTTGCAAAGTCCGATTTTGATCACATCGAACCGAGTTATATTATAACTAAATGCAACGGAAAGCATGCTTATCGGACATATGAAGAAAACGATTTATACGATATATCTATTAATCTAAGTAAGACGATTAATTTTGTTAAATTTTATGTTAAAAGCAGTACCTGTAGGCGATTACTCCATAAGAAGATAATTATCTACCTAAATCTTTCTATACCTACTTTTTATAGATTCTGGGAAAAAAAATCGGTTTCCATAAAGCCTGAGTCACTGCTCATCATGACAAACAGGAATCGTTTGGAACTTAAACTTACTCACAAAGATAAAAGCAATGAGCAAAAGAAAGTTTTAATTTCAGTTGGAAAGACCAGAAAAATTTATGATACACATGATCAAAATTCGGATATCGCAGTAAACATAGGAAAAGGCTTCAAACTTATAAAGTTGTTTTCAATAGACTCTGATTCAAACCAAACCTTCATTGCTTTCAGATTGGTCATCCGAAACAAATTTTTATCAGATCCCAAACTCCACCCAAGTCATTTCAATAGCTTCTCGAAATGGAATAACATTTATTCCAAGATTAATAAGAAAATAAACATACCTGTTTCTGATCTTAAATACGCTATAATAATTGATGCAACAAACTGTACCTGTAAGCAAGTAATGGATTGCATGGAGCTTTACTCCAAACAAATTCACAAAAATTTTAAAATTATTCTATTTAGCAAATGTAATGAAATTAAAAAGCATTTTTACGATTTTAAAATCAAATTCATCCACTGCAGGCATGACTTTCGATTGGAATGGAGAAAAATCGAAAAAAAATTCCTCGAGGAATATGAATTTTCATTTTGGACTGATGCCAAAACTAAAATTCCACAAGATTTCTTTGTTGCAATAAATGAAAGACTAAATGGGAAAGCCTATGATTTTGTTTATTTCGACTCGATTTATTCCAAGGGTGACGATTCGTCTCACGAATTTAGGCATAATTTTGACAAGACTTACGCACTTCAACGAAATTGCGTTGGGTCCTCCTATGTCATAAAATCATCACTGCTCGAACAGAACAAGGAATTCGACCCTCATTCCCTGAGTGATACTTATAGATACTTCATAAGCGACAAAGCTACAATTCAAGCCAGCAGAATATGCCATTTACCTTTAATCTTATGTGAGCTCAAAAGGTTTAATAGCGAGTACACTAGGGACAAAGTCAATTTTGCTGAACTTAAATCGATACACGAATTGAATCTACAAGTTCAAGATAATCGTGGAGCAATTGCCTTGGAACCGAAGTTGCCCCTTGCCCTCCCCCTGATAAGTCTGGTTGTGCCTTCCGCCGGAAACCTTGACTACTTGCTCCCTTTTTTGGACTCACTTTCCAAAAGAACCGCATATAAGAATTTGGAACTTATATTGACGATCGAGGAAGATAATTTCAAACGGGTAAAGTCCCAAGTACACCTGGAAGAACTGCAATTGCCCAACATCGTTATCGTACGGCATAAGTTCAAAGTTTTTAATTATTCCAAGATAATCAATAACGCATTAACACACTGCCAAGGCGAATATATTTGCCTATTAAACGACGACCTAGTGTTTACGAACCCAACTTGGTTATCAGAAATGCTCAGGTGGCTTGACTTTGAAAATATCGGGGTAGTTGGTGCCCTACTGCTATATCCTGATAGAAAGATTCAACATGCTGGTATCACTCTGGGTATTAACGGAATTTGTGAGCATACCGAGAAAGGATTCAATTTACTGAGATGCCCAAGTACTAATCACCTCACAAATTACACTCGCAGCGTTACAGCAGTAACCGGAGCGTGCCTCCTTACCCACAAGGATACATTCGACAAACTCGAAGGCCTAGACGAAGACTTTGCGGAGGCATACAACGATGTCGACTTTTGCCTCAGAGCGCGAGCAATGGGGAAGAATGTTGTCCTATCTGCAAAATCCAAAATCTACCATCATGAATCAGTAAATGTCGGCCCCCCGCTTTCCAGAGAACGAGTAGCAACATTCCAAAAGGAAATATCCCTTTTCTTAGAAAGGTACGCTGAACACACAAAAAAAGATGATTACTACTCAATCAACCTTTCTAGGGAAACACCCCACAACGAATTAGCCTATCCTCCCGGTAATGGTTTTTACTGGAGAGAAAACATGCCATCTGCCGCACCTGAAAGAACTCCGTTAAACGAATGGGAAACTGCATTACCTCTAAAGTTCGACAAGGTTTGTGTCTTTTCTCATTTTGACCCCGATCATATCGTTGATGATCATGTAATTGATTATCTAAGAGCCATTAAAAAATGCAATTGGTCTATTGTGTTTGTTACTAGTTGCGGAACGCTACACGAGAAGGAAAGGAACAAATTGAATCACTTAGCATCAGTAGTGATTGGAACTCATGGTGAAGGTCGTGACTGGGGCAACTATTCCATGGGATATGCAAGTGCCAAAAGAAGGGGGACAATCAAGAACCTTCTACTTGCAAACGACAGTGTATATGGGCCGATAGGAGACCTCAGTAGTTTTTTTGCATTTGGTGAAAACACAAAGGCAGATATGGTTGGGATGACGAACTCTCTTCAATACGGAAACCATTTGCAAAGTTACTTTATTTTATGCAAGGAGAGCTTATGTACCCACAAACTATTCGATCATTTTTGGCGTAATTTTTACTATCAAGCAGAAAAAGATGAAATTATCTACAAGAATGAAATAGGATTCTCACTATTTTTCACTAGGTACGGATTTAATATCGAGGCATATTATGACTATGAAAAGTTAACTGCCGATACACTGGAACAAAAGTCCCTTGGGTATAACCTGCTATCAAAGGAACTGCATGTAAACCCAACACATCAATTTATTCATTTACTACTGGATAAATACAATTTCCCTTTTGTGAAGATCGAGCTCTTACGAATAAATCCTTCTAAAATTCAAGAAATTGAGAAAGTATTTGAACATATTAAATCAAAAAATGAAGATTTATCGAAAAAACTACTAAAGCATCTTAAAAGATGTAAATAAAACGTTTTTAGGTCCACTTTAGTCCTTAAACCACATGTATGGACTATTTTCAAAACTGGTATTAAGAAAGGGTGCATACAAGGCAACTTGGTGAGATTTCCTTGTCAAATCTTTCTTCAAATCGACCTTGAATTTAAAGACTCCATGTTGGGAGGAGGAAATGATCACTTCCCTTTTCACAACAACACCATCAATTCTAATCTCTGCAAAAGAATCTTTCTCAATCTTACTATCATGATTTACCATACCAAAAAGGATCCCGTCGAAAACACCAACGATACAAGCATGTCCATTATTGGAAACATATTCGTTTGTACGTGCTCGTAAGGAGTACCCTGTATGGTTCGGAGTAATGATCGACAGCAGTTTGGAAATGCTAGCTTCGCTTTTGTTTACTCCTACAAATTCTAGAAAACCTAAAAGAAAGTCTTTGGGCTTCGTGATGATTTTCTCATAGGATAATAATAATGCTGGCACACTGCAGTTCTCGACCGCTTCAATTAGTTTTCTTTGCTCTTCCAAAGCTTCGACGACTTTATTGTTTATGCTATGAGAGACACCCGCTTCCTGGTTTAATGAAATTTCATTCCGACGCGAAATGCTCACGGCATCCCGAAGAATGCATACAACTTGTGGATTCCTAAGCAAGGGTAGCAATTGGGCGAGGTAAAGGTACATATCGGGCCTCTTCCACGCCCATTTCTGATAGGAATGATTGCGGTTCTTAATTTCTTCTAGAAAGATCTCTGGCACAATGCTTGCATTTAATTGTGCTACATGTTTGCCCAAATCATTATCCTCATGAACAGGGCCAAAGTTTGCTCCAATGTGAATACCAATTTCGTTAAGCAATGTTGCAAGCATAGTTGTCCCTGCCCTCGCTTGGCCTATGATCAATATTGTTTTATCCTCACTCTTCAATGAGGTTTGATCTAAATTGACACCAATTATTCCATTATTAAAGAGTTCCATGGG
>Ga0233432_10005989_pt1 | contig 10449 bp, 7 predicted proteins | sample SI_122_August201_6_FD_179870 | JGI IMG/M metagenome (GOLD analysis project Ga0233432, IMG submission 179870) | Seawater microbial communities from Saanich Inlet, British Columbia, Canada - SI_122_August2016_10_MG | ecosystem: Environmental > Aquatic > Marine > Inlet | place: Canada: British...
CCCCTAGGACGGGCGATACTTTACTATGGACAGATACAAGGTACAAGGTACAAGTGGAAAGTGGAAAGTTCAAAAAATTGTTTGAAGCTTAAAATTTACAAAACATAATATTCTTGTACCTTGTACCTTCATTAATGCGTGATAATTTTCCCGGCAAGCAAGCCCATGGAGGCTTCCATTCTTTCATGCACACTGCCTTCTATGACACTGTAGTTGAGTTGGTAGTGTTCCAGTTTCTGCTGGTAAAGATGAAACAGTTCTTCCCGGTCATCAGGGTTTTCTCTCAGGGGGTCGGGCTGCCAGGGGATGTGATAGTCGCAAAGGAGATAATGACGCTTCTGTGAGGCGATATTGCGGGCAAAGGTATCGAGTATCCACTGGTGGCAGTCACCAAAACGAATTTCACTCCAGATTATCAGTACCAGCAAATCTGTATCACAAATTAACAGATCGGGATTGCGGCTCAGGGCCAGTTGCTCTTCCCGCTGTTGCTGGTTGGCGATTTCCAGCAAGTCAGGTTCACTGTAATGGAATTGACTGTCCCGGGACATTTTTTGGCTGAGGTATTCGCGAGACACTTCCGGCACCAGTGGTGCCCGTAACATTTCACTGAGTGAAGTTGCCAGGGTAGATTTACCAGAGGATTCCGGCCCGGTGAGAATAATTATTTCAGTATTGGTTTCAGTGATGCTGAAAGCTCCCTGTTTAAACGCGAAATTTCCTTCATTTTAGCAGTGCTTCAGACCGGCGTCTGGAATCTTTTTATTTGCCAGTCTTTACCGTCACTTTCATTTACCAGATGTTTTGCAGTGCTATTACCCTGGCCAATAAAAAAGGGCCGCGAGGCGGCCCTTGAAGTTGATTTATATATAGTTTAATTGATGGAATTGCCTTCCTCGTCCAGTTCGACTATGGGATAACCCAGTTCAATCAAGGACTCTTCTATAACTGCTTTGTCACCTACCACCAGAATTTTCATTTTCTCCACAGGCAAATGCTGCTCTGCCAATGCCTGGATACGCTCCTGGGTCATGGCAGAAATTACCGCTTGTTGCTGGCGTACAAAATCGTTATCCAGGTCATAGGTAATGATCTGATCCAGCAGGCCGGCTTTTTGCCTCGGCGTTTCATAATCACGCGCTTCACTCTGACCAATAGCGTCCTTGGTGAACTGTAATTCATCTGCTGTAATACCATTTTCCCGATAGTTGCTGATTTCATTAATAAACTGCACCACAGAATCAGCTGTAGTATCGGTACGCACACTGGCAGAAGCCGTAAAAGGCCCCGGCAATTTACTGCCGCTGAAACCACTGCGGGCGCCATAGGTATAGCCCTTGTCTTCGCGTAGATTCAGATTGATTCGGCTGTTAAAGGCTCCGCCAAGAATGTAATTCATTAATGAACGTTGCCAGTAATCACCAGATGCATCATAGGTGAGGTCAGTCAGATAACCGACGCGAATTTCCGACTGGGCTGCACCGGGTTTGTCGACCAGGTACAGGGTTGTTTCCTCAATATTGGATCCTGCTGGTTGTTCTCGCAGCACTACGTCTTCGTTTGGTAATGCCAGTAGAAAGTCCAGTTTTTCGAGGATTTCATCCTGAGGCAAGTCGCCTACGACAGCCACTTTCAGGCTTTGACTAACCAGGTTTTGCCGGGCAAATGCTTCGATATCAGCAAGAGTAATATCCTGCAGGGTAGGGATAGTTCCCGCCGCAGAAACCGCATAGGCATGGTCCTCTCCGTAGATAAGTTTTGGATAAACATTGCCTGCAATACCAGAAGGTTCTTCTTTATTTGCTTCCAGAGATTCAATCTGTTGCTGACGCAGACGTTCCAGATCTTCTTCCGTAAAGGCTGAGCGGAATAAACGTTCTTCCAGTAGCACCAGTGTTTCATCAAGATTTCGTAGCAGAGATGACACGCTCACCGTGAATGTGTCATTGCCTGAACCAACACTGATGTTGCTACCCAGTTTGTCCAGTTCGATTTCAAATTCTTCTGCAGTGAATTGCTCTGTGCCTTCATTCATCATCTGCGAGGTCAGGCTGGCAACACCATACTTGTCAGGAGACTCCAGCAGATGTCCTCCAGCAAAAACCAGTCGCAGGTTGACCAGAGGGACTTCCGCATTCGCTGTGCCAATAACTTCTATGCCGTTCCCCATTTCCTGTCGCCAGTAATCAGGCATGCTTACTAATGGGTTAGGCGGTGGTGTAGGCCGAATGTTGCGATCAAATGTTTCCGGTGCATCGCGCATCTCAAGAGCATCAGTTGCACTTGCCATGCTGGGCGGGCGGACTGGAATTTCAAAATTATCAGGCTTGGCTACAATGTCTTCGCCACCTTCAGGAACAACGCTTAGATAAACAGCAGGCTTGTCCTTGATATAGGTATTGTAAACGCGCAGAACATCTTCTTTTGTTAAGGCACGAATCTCATCAAGTTCTTTTTGTATCTGGTCAGGATTGCCAAGGAAGGTTTCATTGGATGCCAGTTGCCTGACTTTGCCGCTGACACTGGCCAGGCTGTTTATCAAACCTGCTTCCTGCGTGGCTTTATAAATTAAAATGTCATCATCACTTATAGAGTCAGCATTAAATGTATTTAAAATGGTGCGCATTTCAGTTTCAAAATCAGCCAATGGGGTGCCAGGGAAAGGCAGGACCAGAAAGGTGATGAGTCCGGCAAGTTCCTGTGGTGAGTTAAAACCGCTGGCTTGGATGGCTTTTTGCGTAAGGATAAATTCCTTGTAGAAAAAAGATTTTCGCCCAACAGTAATAATGTTGTTCATTGCTTCCAATGCTACCCGGTCCGGGTGGTCCATAGGCACTGTTGGGTAGCTGATGAATAACCCCGGAAAACGAATATTTCTGTCTACATAGGAAATGTAACGATCAGCATCAACATTAGCAGGCTGTTTTACATCGTTTTCAACATCGGGTCCGCGAGGGATTTCTCCAAAATATTTCACCACAAGATCCAGCACTTCCTGTTCATTGACTAAGCCGCCAATAGTGAGAGTTGCATTATTGGGGCCATACCAGCGCAGGAAAAAGTTTTTCAAATCATCAAGCGTGGCGGCATCCAGATCTTCAAGAAAGCCGATAGGCATCCAGGAGTAGGGGTGACCGGGGGGAAACAGGGCAGTGAAGCTTTTCTCGGACCATAAGCCGTAGGGCTGATTTTCATAATTCTGGCCGCGTTCGTTTTTGACTGTGTCACGCTGTACTTCAAACTTTTCCTGAGTCACAGCATCGAGAAAATATCCCATACGATCTGACTCCAGCCACAACATGGTTTCCAGTTGGTTGCTGGGTACAGTTTCAAAATAATTGGTACGGTCAAAGGAGGTAGTCCCATTCATGGTGCCACCGGATTCTGTCACGATGCCAATATGCTGCTCATCGGCAACATGTTCTGAGCCCTGAAACATCATATGCTCAAAAAAATGGGCGAAACCGGAACGGCGGGCTTCTTCCCTGGCAGAACCGACATGGTAGGTGACATCAACATGCACCAGTGGGTCAGACAGGTCTTCGTGAATGATGACAGTCAAGCCGTTATCCAGTTCGTATTTGCTATAGGGAATGACAATTTCACTGCTGTCAGCAGCTACGCGTTCTACCAGGCTATAATCAGGGGTTGTTGCTGCCGCTGAGTCAGAGGAGGAATCTGCTACGGGAGATTCGGAGCATGCCGTCAGGGCAAGCAGACCCAGCACGATGAATAAGGTGCGGAAATAACTGATGGAAGTGGTAAGTGGAGATGGCATCCGTAGCTCCTTTGAATATGCGGTAATTATTAGAAAGACGACCGCTGATTAAATCATAACCCCGGTGACAGTCCAAGAACTTGCCTTAGTTGAATGTATAGCGGTAAGAGAGGGAGAAGGAGCCATAAAATTGGGCTTTGCGTTGCTCACTGAACTCCCGGGATCGATAGATGTGGGCGTAAGAGAAGCGTAGTTTTTTATAGGAACCTGCTATGCCGATAGCCATGTCCGCCACCAGATATTTACGGTCAACGGAATGGCTATTACGCAAGGTATTGCCATCCAGAAAAATATTGTTGGCTACCAATCTCGCATCAGAAGCCACAAAGCCATGAAACCGAAAAGGGGTATCGCTGTTCTGCAGGTTGCCGGGAGTATTGTTGTCTCCTCCTGGACGCAAGGTGGATGTACCAAAATCATCGGGTAAGTCCCAGCCGATACGCAACTCTGCTCCGGCATTGAGATAGCTGCCGACATTACCAAGACTGGCTCCCCAGTGGGTAATGCTGTCGAGTTGAAGTCCATCCAGCAAATGAGTATTGATAAGTCCATTTTTATGTTTACGTTCAAAGATAAGCTGGAATGCCGCTTCATTTTTTAGTTGATTGTCCCAGCCCTGAAATTTATCCAGACCACGCACACGGTGCACAAGATCCTGACTCTGCCGAGCCAGAGCTGCAGGACCCACAACACCGAAGTTAAATTCGGTAGAGTGCAGGGTATTGCTGGTTCTGGCATGGTAGCCAAGTCCCAGATACAGGTAGCCAGCATATGGTCTGTCATCAGGATCAAGAGTGGTGCGGCCACTGTCGGAGGGGGTGAACATTAGTTGTCCCAGGCTAATCACCATGTTTTGGTGAACAGGGTCGGCATCCGGGTTTGACAGAGAAGGGTGGACAAACTCAAGAAGATTGTTGAGCCTTTCAACCCATGGATATTTTTGTCCATCAGGATCCTGGAAACTTTCCAGGTCCGGAGAAATAGTCGAAAAGCGGATACCGTTGGTGTAATTCAGGTCGGTATTGGCAAACAGATCATTTTCCAGAAAAAAATTGGCTGACCAGGGTTGATCACTCTGTGCCCTGGCCGATATTGGGGATAGCAAAACGATTAGGATGATTGACTGGAATACCTTATGCATAGCGTCTTTAATTAAATAGATGAAAAGTGATAATAACGGTGAATGAGACGTAGAGGAATTTATTAAACTGGCGCCGGGTAAGGTAATATACCCCCATGGCAACTCAACTCGTTAAACTCAGACACATGCCAGCGGATGAGCTGGAAGAAATCCATGCTTTGATGGAAGCGCATGAGATCGAAGTGTATGAAACCAGTGCCGGAAACTGGGGAATCTCTATGCCTGCACTATGGCTGAGTAATGATGATCAGCTCTCTCAGGCCAAAGCCCTGCTGGAACAATATGGCGAGGAGCGCTTTAATCGAATGCGCAGTGAATACGAGACATTAAAAGAAGAGGGTAAGGCAAGAACCTTTCTTGATATTGCCAGAGAAAACCCAATCAGGTATGTGGCCTATCTAGTTATGATCGCAGGCTTGTTCTATATTTCTCTGGTTCCCTTTTTATCGCTGGTTGCAGAGTGATTGCCGGATATTTGTCAGGCTTATAAAAGTTTCAGGAGTTTGAAGTCGTTATGAGTAATCCCATTATCGCAGTTCAGCCACTGGATTTTCATTGGCAAACGCTGGATCCATTTCTATTTTGTGCCTTTCATCAGGATGAATTTCCCAAGGGTAACGGAGAACTTGGTCCGGATGCTTCTCTGGCTGGACGCAATATTGGCCAGGACTTTGAAAAGAGAGATGGCTGGCGTATGTACCATGGCGATAAAGTGCCAGGCTTTCCTGGTCATCCTCATCGTGGTTTTGAAACCATCACTGTGGTGAAGAATGGTCTGGTTGATCATGCTGACTCCCTTGGTGCCGCAGGCCGTTATGGCGATGGCGATGTTCAGTGGATGACCGCTGGTAAAGGGGTTCAGCATAGTGAGATGTTTCCTTTGCTTAAAGAAAAAGAGAAAAACTCATTGCTGCTATTTCAGATATGGCTGAACCTGCCGGCAAACAATAAAATGGTGGAGCCGCATTTCACGATGTTCTGGAATGAAGATATGCCGGTACTGAATTTTACTGATGCCCAGGATAAAAAAATCAGCCTTGAATTAATTGCCGGTAATTATGCAGATGCTCTGGCACCTGAACCACCGCCGGATTCCTGGGCAGGAGATCCTGATAACCAGGTGGCAGTCTGGCTCATCGAGCTGGAGGCAGGGGCCAGCTGGACCTTGCCAGCCGTCGAGGCGGGATTGAATCGCATGCTGTACTTTTATGACGGGGATAAAATGACAGCAGCCGGGCAGGAGATAAGCGCCAGTCATGGCCTGCAGTTACACTCTGACCAGGCACTGGATATCTCAGCTTCCGGAAGTGCCATAAAATTACTTTTATTGCAGGGCAAACCCATTGCTGAACCTGTAGCGCATTATGGGCCTTTTGTGATGAATACCCGGGAAGAATTACAACAGGCATTTCAGGATTATCAGAGGGATCAGTTTGGCGGTTGGCCCTGGCAGCGAAATGATCAGGTGCATGGTGACAGAGGAAGGTTTGCACGTTATAGCGATGGCCGTGAAGAAGAGCCGCGCTCCAGCTAAAAGATTTGTTTAAATGAAAATTGGAAGTAGAAATAATTAAAAAAAATAGAGAGATTTAGGAAATGGAAGAAGAGATACAGCAGGCGCAAGCCGTGTATGACCTTATTACAGAATATATGGTGACTTACAGTTTCCAGATTGTCGGTGCCATCATCATTATGCTTCTGGGCTCCTTCGTGGCGAAGAAGGTGTCTGGATTAATAGAAAGTCTGATGATTAAGAAAGATCTAGATGTCACGCTCAGTCATTTTGCTGCCGGCTTTGTTAAAATTCTTATTATTGGCATGGCTGCAATTATTGCTCTGGGTAAGCTGGGGATCAGTGTTACCCCATTTGTTGCGGCTATTGGAGCCTTGTCATTAGGTGCTGGCTTAGCCTTGCAGGGTTTGCTTTCAAACTACGGTGCCGGTCTTAGTATTATTATTTCAAGACCTTTCATCGTTGGCGATACTATTAGTGTGCAAGGCGTCAGTGGTGTCGTTAAAGAAGTGAAGCTGGCCTATACAGTGCTCAGCAATGAAGATGAAGTTAAGATTACTATTCCCAACAAGCATATTGTTGGTGAGATTATTCATAATTCTCAAGCCAGTAGTATTGTCGAAATAGGTGTGGGTATTGCCTACGGCTCTGATCCCGATGCAGCTATAGCACTTATCAAGCAGGCAGTAATCGATACTGAAGGCGTGAGTGCAGATAAAGAACCTCAGGTAGGCATTGATAATTTTGGCGACAGCAGTATTGATATTGGGCTGCGCTTCTGGGTGCCAACGGAATCATTGTTTGAAACAAAATATCATGCCAATCTCGCTGTTTTTCACGTGTTAGCTGAAAATGATATCGAAATACCGTTTCCTCAGCGCCATGTGCATCTTATTAATCAGGGTGAGTAGCTCTTTTATCCCGGGTCAATATTGATGTTGTATGCACTTCTGCTTGCTGGCGGCAAATCTTCCCGTATGGGGGAAAACAAAAGCACGCTGTCATTTGACGGGAAAACCTTACTTGAACATTCGTTGGCACTTCTTAAGTTATCAGGTGCCGATCATGTTCTGATCAGCGGCGAGGTGGAGGGGCATCAGACGATTCCCGATCTGCTGCCGGAATGTGGTCCTCTTGGTGGCTTACATGCGGCCGTGCATGCCATTGATGACAAAATCGGGCTGGATGGTTCTTCTTTATTGGTGATTCCCGTAGATATGCCAATGCTCGATAGCCTGACCCTGACGCGATTGTTTGTTTCAATCGGCGCTGCTGACAGTTGTTTTTATGAGGGGGAAGTCTTTCCCTGTGTTTTCAAACTAAGCCCGCAATTGCGAGATCATCTTGATGGGCTTTTTTCTGAATCCACTGCGCTGGGCGGAGACAGATCAATGAAAGCCTTGCTGCGAGCTTTTTCAGCCAGGCCAATTGATACCCTCGGATTGCCAGAAAATGTTTTCTTCAATCTGAATAGCCCTGAAGACTGGAACCAGTTTAAAAAAATGCAATGTGAGTAAATAGAAAAAGTTAAAAAATCATTTATAAAAAAGCCGGCCCTGTTTTAAACCGGGCCGGCTTTTTTTATATTTTAACGCTGAGTATGGAAAATCAGTGACTTACTTCTTCATCGTTTTCAGCAAAATTACGGCGCTCTTTATTGTAGGCAAGATACTGTTTTTGCCATTCAGACATTGATTCAGTCACCCCTACCTGTACTGCAGTTACCTTGTATTCAGGACAACTGGTTGCCCAGTCACTGAATTCAGTAGTTACTACATTGGCACCAGACAAGGGATTGTGGAAAGTTGTATAAACAACACCTGGCTGCATGCGATCTGATACTTTCGCATGCATGGTGGTCTCACCCTTGCGGCTGGCTATTTTAATCAGGTCACCATCTTTAACACCTCTTTCGAGAGCGTCTTCAGGATGAATTTCCAGAATGTCTTCAGGGAACCATTGATTGTTTTCTGTGCGGCGCGTTTGGGCGCCAACATTGTACTGACTCAGAATGCGGCCAGTGGTCAGGATCAGCGGGAATTTCTTCGTCACTTTTTCTTCTGTAGGTACAAATTCGGTAACTTTAAAATTACCTTTACCGCGGACAAATTCACCGATGTGCATGATTGGCGTGCCGTTCGGTGCTGCATCGTTAACAGGCCACTGCATGCTGCCTTCGTTATCCAGGCGCTCAAAACTGACGCCGGCAAAGGTAGGCGTCAGCGCGGCGATTTCATCCATAATCTCTGCTGAATTATTGTAATGCATTGGATATCCCATAGCCTGGGATATTTCCATGGCGACTTGCCATTCTTCTTTACCAATCTTCGATGCCATTACCGGTCTGACACGACCGAGGCGACGTTCTGCATTGGTGAAGGTGCCATCTTTTTCCAGAAAGGAGGTTCCTGGCAGAAAAATATGGGCAAACTTGGCGGTTTCATTTAGAAACAGATCCTGCACCACCAGACAATCAAGATTTTCCAGGGCTGCTTCTACATGATGGGTATCAGGGTCGGATTGGGCAATATCTTCACCCTGAACAAACATGCCCTTATAGATCCCTTTAATAGCCGCATCAAACATATTGGGAATTCGATAACCGGGTTCAGCATCCTGCTCTACACCCCAGGCATCAGAGAATTGTTTTCTGACATCATCTTGGCTGACATGGCGATAACCGGGGAATTCATGTGGGAAGGAGCCCATATCACAGGATCCCTGCACATTGTTCTGGCCGCGCAGTGGGTTAACGCCGGCGCCATTTATACCGATATTCCCAGTGAGCATCGCCAGGTTGGCCATACCCATTACCATGGTAGAGCCTTGAGAATGTTCAGTAACACCCAGACCATAATAGATCGAGCCACGTTCCGCTTTCGCATATTGCCGTGCAGCTTCACGCACTTTTTCTGCATCACCGCCGAGGAGGTCGGCGACAGCTTCAGGTGAATTTTTTGGGTCCTTGATGAAGGTTAGCCATTCATCAAAACTTTCTTTATCACAGCGTTTGCTAACATAATCCCAGTCGGCCAGATCTTCTTCAACAATAGTATGTGCAAAAGCATTGATAAGGGCGACATTAGAACCTGGCAGTAACGGTAAATGGATGCTGGCCTTCACATGGGGTGATTCCACCAGGTCGATGCGGCGGGGATCACAGACGATAATGTCAGCACCATCACGCAGGCGTCTCTTCATGCGTGAAGCAAATACCGGATGCGCATCAGTGGGGTTAGCTCCAATCAACAGCATCAAATCAGTTTCATCAACACTGGCAAAGTCCTGTGTGCCAGCTGATGTACCAAAGGTTTGGTTCAGGCCATAACCAGTGGGGGAATGACAGACTCTGGCGCAGGTGTCGGTATTGTTATTGCGAAATGCAGCACGAATCATTTTTTGTACTACATAGACTTCTTCATTGGTCGTACGTGAAGAGGTGATACCACCGATAGATTTACGGCCATATTGTTCCTGAATTTCCATAAAGCGTTTTGCGGTATAGGCAATGGCTTCATCCCACTCAACTTCGCGCCATGGATCTGAAGTATTTTCCCGAATCATTGGCTTAAGAATACGATCTTTATGCGTGGAATAACCAAAGGCAAAGCGGCCTTTGATACAGGAGTGGCCATCATTGGCCTTGCCACCTTTGGATGGCACCATGCGAACAACCTGGTCGCCTTTCATTTCAGCGCGGAAGGTACAGCCGACACCACAATAGGCACAAGTGGTTTCGACACTGTGCTCCGGGGTGCCAAGATCTACTACAGATTTTTCCATCAGAGTCGCAGTCGGACAGGCCTGCACGCAAGCGCCGCAAGATACACACTCTGAATTCATGAAGTTTTCTTCAACACCGGCGCTGACATGGGATTTAAAACCATTGCCACTGATGGTCAGGGCAAAGGTTCCCTGAACTTCCTCGCAGGCCCGCACACAGCGTGAGCACACGATACATTTGCTGGCTTCAAACTGAAAATAAGGATTGCTGGTATCTGTTGGGGCATCTAGGTG
>Ga0233432_10005990_pt1 | contig 10448 bp, 5 predicted proteins | sample SI_122_August201_6_FD_179870 | JGI IMG/M metagenome (GOLD analysis project Ga0233432, IMG submission 179870) | Seawater microbial communities from Saanich Inlet, British Columbia, Canada - SI_122_August2016_10_MG | ecosystem: Environmental > Aquatic > Marine > Inlet | place: Canada: British...
CCCCGGCGGCGGCGACGAGGGCGTCTCGGGCCTGCCCGACCTCTCCGACGTCGAAGACGCGGGCGAGTGTGGCGGAGAGGACGAATCCGGGCCCAGCGAAGACGGGGCCGAGAGCGCGAGCGCGAGTCTCGCGCCGGCGGCTCCGGCGGCGGCGACGCGAGGCTGACGCGCGCCTCGCCGACGTCGGAGCCGCCGCTTGTATCATAGACGTGTATCATAGATGTATCACCATCGCCACTTCACCCGGCGCCACGCGCGATGTCTCACATGCTGTCCAGCACGGCGGCGCGCATCAGGTCGAGCGCGGGTTCTTCCCCGGTGAAGAGCGAGAACTGCCTCGCCGCTTGTCCGACGAACATGTCCAGCCCGCTCGCCTGCGCGCACCCGCACTCCTTCGCCTCGCGCAGCAGCCTGGTTTCCAGGGGGTTGTACACGGCGTCGAACACCACCGAGAACCCGCCCGCCTCGATCGCGGACTTCGGGACGGGCGTCGCGTCCGTGTCGGGGACCATCCCGACGGACGTGGTGTTGGCCAGCACGTCGCCGCGCACGGCGCCGCCGGCCAGATCCTCCATGGTGCGCGCGACGCCGCCGCACGCCTTCGCGAGCGCCTCTGCTCTTTCAAAGCCCCGGTTCACGACAACAACGTTCGCGCCCTCGAACGCGGCGCCGAACGCCAGACCCCGCCCCGCGCCGCCCGCGCCCACGACCACCACGGTCTTTCCCTCGAGCGGCGATCGAGATCCCGTCGGCCCGTCGGCGCGCCCGCCCATGGCGCGCTCGATGGCGCCGATGGCGGCGGCGTAGTCCGTGTTGTACCCCTTGAGCGTCCCGTCTTTCCGCTTGACCAGCGTGTTCACCGCGCCGATCTTCGCGGCAACCGGGTCGACGTCGTCGCACAGCGCGAGCGCGCGCTCCTTGTGCGGGATGGTCACCGAGAACCCGACGAAGTCATCGCCGCCGTACAGCGGCGACGCCAGAAACGCGTCCAGATCCTTCACCAGCAGCGGCACGTACACCGCGTCGGAGCCCGCCGCGCGAAGCGACGGATTGTGCAGCGCCGGGCTCTTGCTCTGCGCAATCGGGTCGCCGATCACGCCCATGACTTTCGTGCCCGCGCTCTGCTCCGGCACGCGGTACAGCTCGCGGAGCTGCTTCAGCGTGGGCTGGCCGGGCGCCGACTCGGCGCCCGCGCGCAGCGCGCCGAAGGTGAGGAAGCTGCCGAACTTGGCCGCCAGCAGGCGCGACGTCTGCCCCGCCTCGCCCATGCCGAGCACGACGGTGGCCTCGGCAGTTCCGCTCGCGTTCGCGTCCCTGAGGAGCTTCTCCAGCCTCGCGACGTGCGTGATGTCCTGCACCATGGCGGCGATCTTGACGATGTCCGCGCCGGCGGCGACGCAGCGCGCGTGCGTCTCGGCGAGCGCGTCGTCGTCGGGGACGGACTCGTAGTTGTGCGACGAGAGGATGATCTTGGACCACCTCTGCGATTTGTCCTTGAGGTGCTCGGGCGCGGCGGCGAAGAAGCGCTCGGCGGCGAGGAGCTCGCAGTCCACGTACGCGGCGCCGGCGTCGACGGCAGCCCACAGCGCGGCGAGGCGGGGCTCCTCCTCGCCGGCGTACTGCCCGCCCTCCCACGTGGGGCGGTAGGTCACGATGCACGGCACCGCGCACGCCGCGAGCATCTTCGGTAGGTCCACCGGCGCGTCCAGGCCGTCGATGAAGTCCACCCGGAGCTCGACGATGTCCGCGCCGCCCTCCACAGCCTCGACGATCTCCACGAGCGCCTCCTCCACCGTGGGCGCGATCACGCTCGTGGTGAGCGCGCACGACTCGCCCGAGAAGTGCGCCTGAGGCGAGGCGGCGGCCGCTGCGACCACGCGCATCGCGCCCCGACGGGGGGCGGCGGAGGCGCGCTTGCGGGCGGCGCTGCCGAGCTGACGCGCGGAGAAAGCCGCGGCGCAGGCCTGCTGGGAGACAGAGGACGTCATCGGTCGGACGCGCCTCGCGCGCGCGGTCGTGTGCCCAGAGGCGAGCGATCGAGCGATCGAGCGAGTCGCGATGCGGATAAAAAAAAGGCGAGCTTCGGGAAAAGGCGAGCTTTCTTGAGTCACAGACCGTCGTCAGGTCGACGGCCAGGCCCACGCAGCGGCGAAGTCAGGTGAAGTCGCCCAGGAAGCCGTCTCGTCCCGCGACGTCAAATCTCGGCGGTTTGAACCGGACCCCACTCTCGCGCGCGGCGAGGACGCCCGTCCCCGGCGTCGCCGCGATGAGCAACGGGAGCTTCACCGAGGATGTCGACCGGCTTTTCCGCGCGTCCGAGGTGCGCGAGGGCGCGGTGTCCAGCACGAGCGGCGATCTCGACTGGAGCACCCTGGACGAGTCCGTGTGGGCGACGCTTCGACGGGACGTCGACCGGGTGGTGTCCAACACCAAGGCTGTGCTGTGGCCGTTCCGGAACGAGCGCGACCCCTCTAAACCGCTGCGGGAGTGGGACCTCTGGGGACCGCTGGTGTTCGTCCTCGCGCTCGGCGTGACGCTCTCCTCCGACGCGGACGACGCCAGCACGGTGTTCAGCATCGTCTTTGCGACGGTGGCGTTTGGCGCCGTCGCGCTGACGCTCAACGTGCTGCTGCTCGGCGGCCACCTGATTTTCCTGCAGGCCATCTCGCTGATGGGGTACTGCATGTTCCCACTCAACCTCACCGCGGTGCTCATGAAGCTGAGTTCGAACTGGGTGTGGCGCACGACGCTCGGCGCCGCCGCCGTCGCGTGGGCGTCGTGGGCGAGCGTGCCGTTTGTCTCCGCCGCAGTGCACCCCGCCAGGAAAGCGCTCGCCGTGTACCCGGTCATGCTGCTGTACGTCTCGCTCGCGATGCTCTGCATGGTCAGCGCGTGAGGGTACAGTAAGTGTAAAGGGGTACAGTAAGTGCGGCGGAAAAGTCTGGCGCGCACTTACCGCGCGAAGCGTCGGACAAGACGCCGACGAGCGGGATACGTGGGTAGTAGTAAGATCTTAGAAGCAACACCGAAACTCATATGTCTACGACCCGTGAAACGCGTGAAACCCGGCTAGGCTCACGTCATGTACTTCACGACCCCCGCCATGTAGATCCACAGCGACAGCAGCGCGAGGCCCGCGGAGGCGTACAGGCACCACACGCCGCCCGTGACGAGCGCGTCGGCGGCGGCGCCTGCGAGTCCGAGCCACTCGCATCCGTCCCGGACGCCGAGCAGGACGGACAGCGCGACGAGCTGCGTGGCTGTTTTCCACTTCCCGAACGAGTTCACGGCGACCGCCTTGTGCGCCTCGCCGCCCGCGGCGGCGGCCCACTCGCGGATCGCGCTCATCGTGATCTCGCGGCCGATGATGATCGTCGCCGGCGCCGCCATGGAGATGGCGGAGACGCCGGCGGCGGTTTTCGTGCACAGCAGCACCAGCGCGGCGGCCACCATGAGTTTGTCCGCGACGGGATCGAGGAACGCGCCGAACGAAGACACCAGGTTCATCTTGCGCGCGAGGTAGCCGTCGAGCCAGTCCGTGACCGCGGCGAGCACGAAGATGGCGCAGCACGTCGGCGCGACCCACGCGCCCTGCATGTAGAAGATCACCGTCACCAGGGGCACCGCCGCGACGCGCACCAGCGTGAGCGCCGTGGGCAGGTTGATCTTGGGGCCGCCGGTAGAGGCCGCGGGCGCGGCGTCGCCGTCGGCGGCGCGGACGGCGACGCCGGAGCGCGTCGCGCGGCGGCGGGTGGAGGGGGTCGTCGCGGGCATGGCGCGATCGAGCGCGAGGAACCCGCGCGGGGACGCGATGGAGGCCCCGGGAGAGGATAAACGGGCGGAGGACCCGAGCGCGCCGCGTGCGCTCGCGTGCGCGCCGGTGCGGACGCGTCGCGCGGCGCCCGAGCGGCGAGCGAGGGGGACGAGAGACGCGGGAGTGGAGACGAGCGCCGAGGGCATCGTTGCTCACCGCGTTGTGACGTGCACGAGAGCGTCCGAGATGGAATATCTTTGCCCGTCGCGCGGCAGGTCAGAGCAGTCGGCCAGTCGCTTCGGCGTTCGCACGCGACGAGTCAGGTTTTGAAATCGAAAGGGCGTTTCTCCTTGGACGTTACGACAGGTGCACCGTGAAATTCGTGTCGTGGCTCAGATCTCGTAATGAGGTGCCAAACGAAGGCGCGCGAAACGCGACGCGCACGCGGCACATCGCGCATCTGTTCTCCATAGCATCTGTTCTCCAGACATGCCCAAAAACACGACCGCTCGAGATTCGGGGGACGCCGCCCCGGCGTCACGGGCCGGCGCCAAGGCGTCGTCCTCGTCGAATCCAAGGATGAAAAAGGACTGTACCACGTGCGGGTCACCAGCTTCGCAGAGGTGCAAGCCGTGCTTGAAGTACGGCGTGAACGTGTACTACTGCTCCAAGGCTTGTCAGCAGAGTGACTGGAAGGTACACAAGAAGATCTGCGGACCCAAGTATGATGGTACGCTCGATATTCTGGGCAAGGATTCTTCCAGTTTCCTTGCCAAGGCGGCGGAGATGATGGAGAACATGACGGACGAGAAGCTGGAGGCGATGAGGGCGTCGATGCCGGGCGGCGCGGGCATGCCGCGGTTCGACTCGAAGATGGCGAAGCAGGCGGCGTCGTTGATGAAGAACCTGAAGCCCGAGGCGATGGAGGGCATGCTGAAGATGGCCGCGAAGACGAAGGACATGTGGAACGAGGGCGCGCCCTCCGCGCAAGATTTGCAGCGTTTTGTCAGTTCTTGGGAGGATATCAACTTTGTCACACCTGGCGCCAACTGCACGATGCTGCACGTCGCTGCTGAAGAGGGCTCAGAGGAGACGGTGCGCGCGATGATCGCGGCGGGCGCAGACGTCAACAGGGCATCGATATGCGAGAAGGGTTATACGCCGCTCATCATGGCTGCTCAAGGTGGGTCCGAGCCGGTTGCGCAGGCGCTCATCGATGCCGGCGCGGACGTAAACAAGGCCGACAAGTCTGGCGTGACGCCGATGCGCGTGGCCGCCCACAACGGCCACGAGGCGGTGATGCGGGCTCTCATCGCGGCGGGCGCGGTTGAGGACGAGGCGACAAAAATTCTCCGGCACCGGAACGCGATGCAGCAGCTTTTGCAGGGGATGAGCGGCCGCAGCCTCCCGGAGATGCCGACAGCCGACGGGATCCATGGTTTCGACCCGCGCACGGGCCAGTGGGTCAATCTTGGGACTGGAGAAGATGCTGCGAAAGCGTCGCTGAAGACGCCGAAGGACCGATCGGGCGGCAGGGAGTGAACGAACGATTGTGATCGCGAGACGACAAACGACGGACAGATTTCTTTTCCGTTTTTCGCCGCGAGCGCGCTGTTTTGGTACCGGTTATGAGCGTAGTCCGGTTTCGGGAAAAAACCCGAAACCGGAAGCGCTTCCCGTCACTTCGCGGGCGACCCGAACTGCGCCGCCGCGCGCGCCGCCGCGTCCGCCACCGCCGACGCCACCGCCGACGCCGCCGCCGCCTCGGGCGACTCCTCCCCCCCCCGCGCGATCAGCGCCGCGCCGCGCGGCGCCGGGCTCAGCGCGTCGGCGAGCGCGCCCGGCGGCCTGAGCATCGACGAGACGCCTCTTCCCAGACCGGAGAGACCCGAGAGACCCGCGGCGCGCGCCGCCGCGGCGGCGCGCGCGTCCACGGATCCGACGCTCCCCGCGCTTCCCGGTGTGCCCGCGACGTTCCACGACTGCGAGCCGATGGACGCCGAGCGCGGCGACGACGTCGCGGCGCGCATGCGCTGCGTGAGCTCCTCCTGCTGTCTCCTGACCCAGGCGCGCGAGGTCTCCGCCTCGACGCGCGCGGCGTGGAGCTCGTCCGTCACCTTCTTGCGCTCCGTGAGCGCCGCCTCCTTGAGCTGCGCGCTCCTGCGCTGTTCCTCCGCGGCAGCCTCGGAGGCGCGCGCCGCCGCCGCCGCCTCCGCCTCCACCGCCAGGCGCTTCGCCTCCAGAGCGGCGGCGGCGTCGCGCACGGCGCGCTCGCGCTCGCGCAGACGCTCGTCGGCGCGCGCGCGCTCGCGCTCCGCTTCGCGTCGCTCGCTCTCCAGCGCGTGCTCGCGCTCGCGCGCGCCAGAGACAGCCGCCTGCGCCGCCGCCTGCGACGCGCTCAGCTGCGCCTTGTACCGCTCGAGCTCCTCGGCGTGCGCGCGCGCGCGCGTCGCCTCAGCCTCGGCGTAGGCGCGCGCGCGCGTCGCCTCAGCCTCCGTCACCGCGCGCGCGCGCTCAACCTCCGAGGCGCGCGCGGCGTCCGCGCCCGGGTCCGGGCCCATTACGCCGGCGCGCGCGGCGCTCTGCGCGCTCTGCGCCACGGGCTGAGGCGGCGCGAACGAGAACGATCCCTCGGGGGTGTTCGCGCTCGGCGCCGCGGGCGGCGGCGGCGCGGGTGTCGGCCGCGGCGGCGCGACGGGCGTCGGCGAAAACGCACCCGCCAGACCCGCCGAGGCGGCGACGATCGCGCCTTCGCGCAGAGCCGAGAGCGTCGCGCGCTCGGCTTCGACGCGCGTCGTCTCCTCGCGCAGACGCGCCTCGCGCGCGTCCATGTCGTTCCGTCTCGCGAACCGTCTCACAGAGGTTCCCCCGCCGACCGTCTCGGGCGCGTCGTGGTACTGCGAAACGGCGTCGGAGTCCTCGCCGTCGCGCTCGCGCTCGCGTCGCGCCGAAGCCTTGAGCGCGGCGCGCGAGCGCCGCAGCTCCGCCGCGCGCTCCGCCTCGCGCTCGGCAGCCTCCTCCGCCGCCTTCTCCGCCTGCGCGCGGATCTTCAGGTCCAGCGCCTCCGTTTTGCGCGCCACGTCGTGCTTCTCGCGCTCAGCCTCACTCAGCATCGCCTTCGCCTCGCTCAGCATCGCCTTCGCGCGCGCCGCCGCCGCGTCTGCCTCGTCCTCCTTCTCCGCCGCGGCGCGCTCGCGCGCCGCAACCTTCTCCTCGCGAGGCTCGACGGCGCGCACGCGCCGCCGCGACTCGGCATCCGCAGCCTCGGACTTGGCGTGCATCTCGCGCGCCGCGCGGCGGGATTCCTCCGCCTCCTGCTTTTCAGCCTGGAAATCCAGGCGCGCGGCGTCCAGCTCCTTGGCGCGCCGTTCCAGAGCGCGGCGCTCCGACTCGAGCGTCTCCGTCTGCGCCTCGAGCGCGCCGATGCGCGCCGCCGCCTCGGCGTGCGACCGCTCCGCCGCCTCGCGGAGCTCGGCGGCGGCGTGGCGCGCCTCAGAGGTGAGGCGGCGCTCCGCCGCGAGCGTCGCCGCCGCCTTCGACAGGGTCAGCGCCCAGGCCTGCAGCGCGGTGTCTTTCCTCGCCAGAGCGCCGCGGATCTTCCCCAGCTGCGCGGCGAACGTCGGCTCTTCGGCGGCGCCGATGGCGTGCGGGATCTGCACGGCAAACGCCGCGGCGGCGGCGGCGGCTTCGCGCACGTCGTGCGCCACCTTCGCCTCGGTGGGCACCTCCGCGATCCCGTCCGAGGCGCCGCGGATCATGGACGCCATCTCCGACTGCATCGTCATCCAGCTCGAGTTGAGCTTGTCGTCCCGCTCGGCGAGCGCGGCGTCCGCGTCCGCCAGCGACGCGCGCGCGGCGCGCGCCATCTCCAGCTCGCGACGCACCTCGCGTCCCGCGTTTTCGGTGGCGACAATGGTCGCCTCGAGTTCCTTCCCGCGCGCCGTCAGAGCCGCCTCGCGCTCGCCCGCGTGCCTCTCCCACTGCCCCGCGGCGAGGAGCGTCGCCTCCGCCGCCGCGGACTGCTGCGCCGCCTGGCGCTCGCGCTGCTCCGCGGCGAGCTCCTTCGCCGCCAGGCTCTGGATCCGACGCTCGTGCTCCTGCGCCAGAGCGGTGGACTTGGCGATGGCCGCGCCAGCCTTGTCCTCGCGCTCACGCAGGTCCACCAGCGCGTTACGGAGCTGCTCCTCGCGGTGGTCCAGCGCCTTCGCGCGGCGGTTCAGGTCCTCGCGGAGCTCCATCGCGGCTTTGTGGTGACCCTCCGTCTCGCCCTTCAGAATCCCAGCCGCCGCGCGGTCCTCCGCCGCCGCCGCGTGAAGCGTCTCCGCCTCAGCCTTCTGCTCGTCCCGACGCGCGCGGTCCTTCTTCATCAGCTCGTACTCCTCGTTGAGCCTCGCGTTCTTCACGTCCAGCTCCTTGCGGAGCTCCTTCTCCAGCGCCTCGAGCTTCTCGCTCTTGACGCGCAGCTGCTTCGCGATGCTGGCGCGCTGCTCCTCCGTCTTCTTACGTTCCTCCTCCGCCTCGGCTTTCCACCGCTCGCGCGCCGCCTCAACCTCCTTCAGCGCGCGCGCCTTTTCCTTGCGCGCGTCCTCGACGAGGTTCGCGCGCGAGTCGTCGACGGCTTGCTTCGCCGCGCGAACCTCGTCGCGCTCCTTCTGCAGCGCCGCGTCGCGCTTCTTCGCCTCTTCTTCGAACGCGTCCTCGCGACGCTTCACCTCCACGGCCCACCGACGCAGCGAGTCCTCGCCCTCTCTTCGCCGCCGACGCGACTCCGCCTCCTCGGACTCCATACGCGACTCCCACTCCCGAAGAACGCTCTCGCGGCTCTCCAGGATCTTCGACGACTCGACGCGCGCGCGTTCGCGGAACGTCTCAACCTCGCGGCGCGTATCGTCGATCGCGGCGCGCTCGTTCGCGTTCGCCTCGCGCTCAGCCGCGGCATCTTCCAAAGCCGCGCGCGCGGTCGCTCCTAGCTCGGAGGCTTCCGCGCGAGACGCCGCCGCCTCGCTCTCCGCGCGCTCGGCGCGTTGCGTCGCCGCGCGCGCCGCTTCGCGCGCCGCCTCAACCTCGGCGGCGTGCTCGGCAATCTTGACGTCCATCAGGCGCGTCTGCTCGGCGTATGCAACGGACATCTCGCGCAGACGCTGCAGCTTCTCGTCCAGCTCCACCGCGGACGCGGCGTGAGCCGCGTCCGCGGCGGCGCGCTCCGAGGCGAGCGCGGAGGCGTGCCGCTCACGCGCGTCGCGCATCTCCGCCAGCTCGGACTCAATAGCAAACCGCGTGGCGTCGCGTTCCTTCTCCAGCGCGTCCAGCGCCTCGCGCGCGACGCGCGTGCTCTCGCGCACGCGCGCGTGGTCCGCGCCGAGTGCGTCCGCCTCGCTCTCCGCGGCGTCGCGCGTGGTGGCCGCCTCCGCGCGCGCGCGGTCGACCGCCGCCTCGGCGTCGGCGCGCGCCGAGTGCAGTCTCTCGAGCTCGCGCTGCGAGTCGCTCACCAGCTTCTTCGTGTCGCGGAGCTCGGCGAGCGCCTTGGCGCGCGTCTCCGCGGCGTCGCGGTCGGCGCGCGCGCGGCGCTCGTCCGCGTCCCGCGCGAGCTCGCGCTCCCTGGCGTCCACCGCGCGCTCGCGCCGGGAGACGTCCTCCTGCAGCTCGGCGCGTTCGCGGTCGACTCTCGCCTTGAGCTCGTCCAGCGCCGCCTTGGCGCGCCGCTCCGACTCCGCCGCCGCCTCCGCCTTGAGAGACATCTCCGCGCACTTCGCCGTCGCCTCCGCCGCCTCGGCCTCGCGCCGCTCGAGGATTTTCTCGTTCAGAGAACGCTCAGACTCCGCGCGCTCCTCCGCGCGTCTCAGCTCAGCCTCGCTCTGCTCCAGCGCGCGCTCGCGCGAACGCATGCGCCGTTCCCAATCGGCGCCTGGCACGTTCGCCACCGCGCCGGCGTCGTCGTACGAGGGAGGCACGGCCCACCCCTCGTCCCCGAGAGGCGCGAGCCTCGGCTCCGCCAGAGGCGGGTCCCCGGCGTCCGAGACGTGCCCGGAGCCGTACCCGGCGGTGGAAGTCGTCGCCGCGCGCGTCGGGCGGGTCGCGCTCTCCCCGAACGGGCTCGGGCGTCGGGCGGCACCGCCGGGGCTCCCGGCGCGGCTCCTGCTCGCCTCCATGCGCAGCAGGCCGCTGAACGTGGGGCTCCGACCGGCCACTGCCGCTACCGCGGCGATATCGGATGTCCTGCTCGCGTGAACGCGCGAAGAGAGGGGGTCAGGCGCGGGGCTGGGGAGACGTCTGACGGCACGCGCGTTGTTGCATTTTCGACGCATTTCGCAACGGGAGCCGTTAAGGGGAAATTGGTGGCGCGAGAGCCGAGCGGCGACGCACCTCTCCTTGTTCGGGGTGTCGAACAGATCCCGCCTAGGCTCCCGCCTGGACGTGGACGCCATCCTCCCCGCGGCGAGGGAAACGCGTAAGGCGTGTCTCTCGGCCGGCACGGGCGCGCCACCGGTAGTGCGCTCAGGCACGAAATAACTTCGATCGGTCCCCTCGTGTTTCTCGGAACGACGAATCCCGAGCGATTTTCGGCCCGGTCTGTGACTCAAGAATGTCAAGAAGTGCGGGAACCGAGACTTTTCTTCTCGGCACGACAGCGGTTCCGAGAGGCACAGGCATGGGCGCGCACGAGGACGCCGATGCTGCCTCCGCGGAGGAGGAG
>Ga0233432_10006001_pt1 | contig 10436 bp, 9 predicted proteins | sample SI_122_August201_6_FD_179870 | JGI IMG/M metagenome (GOLD analysis project Ga0233432, IMG submission 179870) | Seawater microbial communities from Saanich Inlet, British Columbia, Canada - SI_122_August2016_10_MG | ecosystem: Environmental > Aquatic > Marine > Inlet | place: Canada: British...
GCGCGGCCCTGAAGTCTTCCGGGAAAGAGATCGCCGAACAACGCGTATAATAGAAAGGCCACAATTATGATGACCAAGGCCCATCCCGACGCGCGCCGCAGAGCTTCTAGCGTCAACAGAACAATGAGCACACTGGGGATCCAAAGCTCTGCTGGGCGTGAGAAAATCATCAACACCAAATCAGGATAACGCACCGCAATATAGCCGACAGCAACCAAGCTGATCAAAGCGAGCACAGCGTCGTACCAAGGCACCCTAGGGCGGTCTATGCCACCTTTGAACGGCAGCGTCAGAAACGCCAATGCCAAAGTCAAAGCCAACATCGCAGCAAAGAATTGCTGAGGATAAAGATCAAGACCGATCTGGCGCTGGAACGACATCGCCCAGCCCACTGCCATCAAGGTCAGCAGAGCCGCCAGCGCATTACTCAGCGTACTCCACCCCCCAGGCAAGAGGCCGCGAACGCCCTCTTGGATATGTGTGGTGTCTTTCATCGACGTTTACTTCAACCCGACTTCTTCATAAAAACGGATCGCACCGGGATGAAACTCCGCAATGCCGATATCGCTGCGCATGTCCGCGGGTTTGAAAGCGCGCAAAGGCGGGAAGGTTTCACCCATAACTTTGGCCTGCTCATACATCGCTTTCGCCATTTGATAGACCGCTTCGTCAGACGCGCCTGCGTGCGTAAATACGACCTGCGGGAATGCGATGTAGGTATCATCTTCCAAAACGCCGGGCATTGCGCCTGCTTTCAGCTCTTTGAAGAACGCAGTTGGCCAATGCTCACGCGCTGCAGCAAGGGCCGCATCGCTCGTGTCATCCACACCCAAGGCCCGCAAACCATTCACGGCCGCGTCCGCTTCACGCACTTTGCCTGCGCCATGTGCAAAGATGAACCCGACTGTGTCACCCGCCATAAACGCATTTGCGCCGGCAACAACAGAAGCCACTGAAACCTGCTCAACATCATCGCGTGTCATGCCTGCAGTCGCATAAAAGGCAGAGAGTTGCGGCAGGATCGTATTCTGCGCAGTGTATCCATCGGTCATGGCTTTGCCACGTAGATCACCAACTTTCATGATATCGCTGTCTTTGCGCACAAAGATGGCTTCGACCAAAGGCTGCAAATGACCAACGACGCGGATGTTTTCATTCTTTTTACCGTTCCACCACGCCTCGCCAGTGATCGAATAATTCACCTCTTGCAGGTTCGCTACGCCAAATTCGATGCCACCGTCATTGACGAAGGGAATGAACTGGTTCGGGCTTGTCGCCGGTTGAATCGTCGTGTTGAGACCGTTTGCATTCGCCGCATTCGCGACAGCCGTTCCGATATTGTGAAAGAGCGATCCCGGATTGGACGTCGCAATTCCTACGTTCTGCGCAGAGGCAGTACCACCCACGAGCGCGGCCATACTAAAGGCGGCGGCTGTAAACAAAAGTTTCATCAGTAATCCTCCCAGATTGTCTTCGGACTTGCCGAAATAAATTCGTAAAATCCCACAATGTGAGATTCTCTACCAAATTACTTGATATTTGCGATCCGACAAGGCCTAATAAATTTATTCAGGCGCAAGGGATGCGAAATGGACGAAAATCACGAACAGACTGGCGCAGAGTCTTTACTGGACGGCATGGTCCTATCTGGCATCGATTATATGTTTGCAAATGCAGGCACCGACTTCCCCCCGATCATTGAAGCACTCGCGCGGCGCGATCCAACTGCGACACCCGTTGCTTTGACGATACCGCATGAAACAGCCGCCGTCGCGATGGCACACGGGGCTTACCTCGTAACGGGTCGCGCGCAAGCGGTGATGGTGCACGTGAATGTGGGCCTCGCCAACACAGTTATGGGCGTGATCAACGCGGCGTCCGACAACATCCCGATGCTGGTGATGTCTGGTCGCACACCCATTTCGGAACGCGGCCGTAAAGGCGCGCGTATGACGCCGATCCAATACGGCCAAGAGATGTTTGACCAGACTTCTCTCGTTCGGGATCTGGTGAAATATAACTACGAAATGCGCTATCCTGAGCAAGGAAAACAACTGGTTACGCGGGCCATGTCATTGGCAACCTCTGAACCTCAGGGTCCTGTTTACCTCTCGCTCCCGAAAGAACCGCTTTCAGAAACAGTGCCACAGAACACGCAAACGCATCATCCGATGCCGCCTGCTGCGACTAAGATAGTGCCCGACCCTGCCGCAATCGCACAGCTCGCGCGCATGCTTGAAGCCGCTTCAAATCCGGTGATTATCTGTCAGCGCTGTGACTCTGATGGGCGTCTTTCAGAAGCGCTTTCAACCCTCGCGGCCACGCATGGGATCGCCGTTTTCGAGCCCTTCGTTCTACGCAATGTTCTCGCTTCAGATGATCCCGCCTTGCAGGGCTATCATGCCAGCGGACCCAATGGCGCAGACCTCATCATCGTCCTCGATAGTGACACACCGTGGATTGAGGCAACCAATGCGCCAGACCAAGAAACCATTGTCGTCCACATCGGCCCCGACCCCCATTTCGCGCGTATGCCTGTGCGTGGATTTAGGACTGATCTTGCCATTTCCTCCGATCCTGTCGAGGCGATCCTCGCGCTACACAAGCAGGCGTCTGCACCATTGGCAGCCCCACAGCGCTACGCAACACTCTCGCAATCAGCAATTGAGCGACGCAAAAATTCACGCATCAAGGCCAAGGCTGGCGATACAAATCCAATGACTGCGGAATGGATCAGCCAATGTGTGTCTGATATTATGGACGATGACGCCGTCGCATTTTCTGAACTGGGCTTGCTGCCTGCATATATGGACCTGAAAGGGCCAAACAGACTGTTCAATAATGTCCATGCCGGTGGTCTTGGTTGGGCTATGCCAGCAGCCCTCGGCGCGCAGCTCATGCGACCGGGCAAGCTTACAATCGCGTGCATGGGGGATGGCAGTTATATGTTTGCGAATCCAGTGGCTTGTCACCAAATTGCAGAGGCTTTGCACCTGCCCATCCTGACAATCATCAAGAACAATGCGATGTGGAACGCTGTGCGCCGGTCCGTGGTAAACGGCTATCCTGACGGTGCCGCTGCTACGTCAAATACAGTCCCTTTGACCTCGCTTGAGCCACTTCCTGATTTCGCTGCCATTGCAAGGGCTTCGCGCGCGCATGCCGAACGGATCGAAGACGGGCGCGACCTGCCTGCCGCTCTCCAAAGAGCGGTCGAAGTCATAAAAACCGAGAACCGCCAAGTCTTGCTAGATCTACGCTGCGCCGTTTCGGACATGCATTGATGGAGCCTATCAGTTTAGCGATTGCCGTTCTCGCATTGCTACTAGGCGGCGTTTTAAAAGGTGCGATCGGAGCAGGAGCCCCTGTCGTCGCGGTGCCCATTATTTCAATGCTCTACGGCGTGCCCACGGCGGTATGTGTTCTGCTACTGCCCAATTTATTTTCGAACCTTTTGCAAGCGTGGCAATTTCGCAAACATCTTGTGTCGCCCAAATTCGCGCTACTCTTTGCTGGCTCGGGTGCGTTAGGTGCAGGGATAGGTTCTCTCCTTCTCGCTGGGCTGCCTGCCGCTATCCTCATGCGCATCGTAGCGTTCATCGTTGTCGGTTACGTCGTATTTCGCCTGTTGCGCCCTGCTTGGAAGCTCTCGCAAAACGTAGCAATGCTTTGGGCTGCTCCTGCGGGTTTGATCGCTGGCATTATGCAAGGTGCCGGAGGAATATCAGCACCCGTTTCTTTGACATTTTTGAATGCGCTTAAACTGGAACGTCCGGTTTTCATGGCAACAGTTTCGATCTTCTTCGTCGCAATGAAACTGGTTCAAATTCCCGCGCTCTTGGCTTTGGGCGTCATGACACCAGAGCGTCTGAACTTTAGCATTCTCGCGATTATTCCGCTTTTGGCGGGAATGCCAATTGGCACGCGTATTGCCAGTCATGTTCCAGCCTATGTATTCGACAAGCTTCTGCTGGCGCTTCTATCGGTCGTCGCGTTGAAGCTGATTTTTCTACCGAACGTTTGAGGCCAAAACGATCAAACTATTGCGAATAGATCCATAATCACTTTGAACTCTTGCCGATGGCCTTTGCCAACAAACAAGGTGCGGTTGACCCACTCATACCGCGAGTCACCCGTTTCAAGACGCGCGTGAGTGCGCATGTAATAATCCTCTGGCGAGACGTCTTCGCCACGCGTAATTGCGGATAGAACCTCTTCAGGGCCATGACGGTAGCCATAATTGATAATCTCGATCAAAGCGCCGTCATCAGTTTCAAAAGCATAGCGCGTATCAAGTTCGGCGACACCGTTCTCAAAAACTGTTTGCCAATCTGCGCCTAAATTCAGGATCCGGCCTGAAAGCCGTGGACCGCTTACAGCGCCACCAATGATCGGAATGATACGGCGATAGCCGGCGCGGCCTGCTCCAATCTCACGAATGGGGTCAAGTTCGATTTCAAGCCGACAAACAAGCTCTAAAGTTGGGTGCTCCATCTCCATATTTCGAGCCTACCCCACCCACGCATCAATGAACCAGACCAGCCACAGCGTGATCGCTGGAAAGCTCGCCAAGATCACAACGCGGATCATGTCGGTAAGTACAAAAGGCAGCGCGCCTTTGTAGGTCTGACCAATCGGCGTGTCTTTATCCATCGAATTAATGATGAACAGGTTCATCCCGACAGGCGGCGTGATCAACCCGACTTCAACGACGATCAATACCAAGATACCGAACCATAGGCCAAAATCATTAGCGCTCATCCCGAAGTCGAGCACGACCATAATCGGGAAGATAATCGGCACCGTCAAAAGCACCATGGACAGGGAATCCATGATGCAGCCAAAGACGAGATACATCACAAGAACAGCTGCGAGAACCAACCAAGGCGAGAACCCTTGTTCTGCAACCCAGACCGATGCGGTTTGTGGAAGCTGCGTGAGCGCCAGGAAGTTGTTATAAAACCCTGCTCCCAGAATGATCAGATAGATCATCGCGCTTGCAGAAGCTGTCGCGAGGATCGCTTGCACCAGCTTCGCCCATGACATTTGCCCCGACGCCAATGCCGCAACCCCCGTTCCTGCTGCACCAACAGCGGCGGCTTCCGTTGGGGTGAAAACGCCAAGGTAGATGCCGCCAACGACCAGTAAGAAGATCGTCAGAACTGGCCAGACCGACAACAACGCCACCATGCGTTCACCCCATGGAACGCGGGGTTTTACTGCGGCAGAATTCGGCGAGACACGGACCCATATAGAGATCGCAAGCACATAGCCAAGCGCGGCAAGGATGCCGGGGATCAGTGCCGCGACAAACAGCTTTTCGATATTCTGCTCCGCTAGGATCGCATAAATCACCAAGATGACCGATGGCGGAATGAGGATTCCCAGCGTGCCACCCGCTGCCAATGCACCCGTAGAGAGCGATCCGGGATAGCCGTAGCGCTTGAGTTCAGGCAGGGCTACCTGCCCCATCGTAGCCGCCGTTGCCAAAGACGAACCACATATCGCGCCAAAGCCCGCACAGGCCCCGATGGCGGACATCGCGACGCCCCCTTTGCGATGGCCTAGGAAACTTTCGGCTGCGCGGAACAACGCCGCAGACATGCCCGAGAGCGTCGCGAACTGGCCCATCAACAGGAACAGCGGAATGATCGAGAAGGAGTAATTCGAGAACGTGCCGTAGGTCAGCGTTTTCATCTGGTTCAGGGTCATCATCGTCGCGCCGGTCACCATATAGGTGCCAGCAAACCCCACCGCGAGCATCGCCAAAGCAATGGGCGCACGCAGGAAAATCAGGATAAGCAGGATCGGAAAGGACCATAAGGCGAGGTCGATATTGCTCATTGCGGCTCTCCCAAGGACTCGGATCGTGCCAATGCACGCAGGGAACGGATTACACAGAATGCCGCCACAAGTGCGAAAACAACAGCCCCAACCAGCGCCGCCGCATAGCCCTGCCAAACAGGTAGTTGCGCGATCAGGGTCGTTTCGCCGTACCGCAGCTTGTCTTGCATCCCCAGAAACAAGCGCCACGCAATGAGCGCCGCAGCGGTCAACATACCCGCGTCCATGATCACATCAATCACGCGGTTCATGACATTGGGAAAAGCGGGTTTGAAGAGATCAACTGTCGCGTGACCCCGTTGTAATTGGCACCACGGTAGAAACGCGAAGATCGCGGCAGCGATGCCAATTTCAGTGATGTCATAAATCCCTCGGATCGGACCCAAACCAATGTCGAGCGGCACAAGAACGCGGCCTATAATCGACACGAAAGTCATTCCCACGACGAGGAGTAAAATAATGCCGCCTGTCAGCGCCATCCCTTGGGCGAGCGCCCGTGCAATCATGGATAGTGCAGAATACATGCAGGTGCCCTCAAATTGAATTGGCCGGCCCCTCATTTGCGGGAGGCCGGCCTTTTTATTGCGTTCGGTTTACTTGTTGATCAGTGCCGTCGCTTGGTCGATCAGGGCTTGGCCGTCGATGTCTTTGCCCTTCATTTCTTCAACCCAACGCGCGATCACGGGCTGCGCTGCATCTTTCCAACGCGCCACTTCTGTGGCGTCTAGCTGGACAATCGTGTTGCCCGCTTTTTCAGCAATCGCACGACCGGGAGCGTCCATGTCCCACATAACTTGAGCGGCCATGCCAGACAGTTTCGCGCCGGATTCCGCGTCCACAATTGCCCGTAGATCATCGGGCAGGGCTTCGTATTTAGCCTTGTTCATCACCAAAACGATTGCCGCGGTATAAAGCGCCTCGTCTCCTGTAAATTCTGCGTGGTTGGTGACGAGTTCTGATAAACGAACCGCTGGCGTAACTTCCCAAGGAATAACCGTGCCTTTTATAACGCCTTTGGAAAGCGCTTCTGAAATCGCAGGCAATGGCAGACCAACAGGCTCTGCGCCCAGCTCGGAGAGCATGTCGTTGATCACACGTGTCGGACCACGCACTGTCAGATCTTTCATGTCCTCTAGTTTTGTCATCGGCTCTTTGGTGTGGATGACACCGGGGCCGTGGACCCATGCGCCAAGCACCTGAAGGTCTTTGTATTCGTTGGACTGGAAATCAGTATCGACCATTTCCCAGAACGCCAACGAGGTCGTCACAGGATTCTTCATCATAAACGGCAGTTCGAACACCTCGGTACGCGGGAAGCGCCCGGGCGTGTAACCCACAACCGTCATCGACAGATCGACAACCCCGTCGCGCGCTTGGTCCATCAATTCTGGCGGTCGGCCACCAAGGCTCATCGCGTCAAAATGCTGGATCGCGATACGCCCATCTGACGCGGCCATCACTGCTTCTCCCCATGGTACGAGAATTTTTGCAGGTACAGTCGCTTGTGGCGGCAAGAACTGGTGCAGGCGAAGCGTGACCTCTTGCGCACTGAGTGCACCAGCCATGCCAAGCGCTATCGCGGATGCCGCTACAACGGATGTAAATGTTCTTCTCATCATGTCTCTTTCTCCCAAAAGATGATTATCATTGAGCAATCTTTACCCTTTACATGAAATTTTCCAAGTCATAATCTCACAATATGAGAAATATTTGACTTTAACGTCTTAGAGTCGTTGATTTGCAAAACTGTGGAGAAACACATGGCCTCTCTCGCCCCTCTCGATGAAACGATCACGCTGGATGATCTGAACCGCGATCCGTTTCCAATCTACCGTCGCTTGCGCGCAGACTCGCCCGTTCTGCGGGTCAAAGCGACAGGGCGCACATTGCTGACCAAAGCCGTTGACACAAAATATGTCAAAGATCATCCGGAGATTTTCAGTTCTGATGATCCGCACACGCCGATGACCCGCGCGTTTCAAGCACACACCTTAATGCGCAAAGACGGTGACGCGCATATGCGTGAACGCATGGCGATGGCCCCCGCCTTTGCACCCAAAGTCATCATGAATGAATGGGTGCCCGCCTACCGCAAGATTGCCGAAGACTACGTTGCCCGCCTGCCGCGCGGCGAAGTCGTCGATCTCTTTCCCATGCTCGCAGGCCCTTATGCTGCGCGTGGGCTAGCAGTGCTTTTGGGTTTGGACGAGGCCACAGACGAGCAAATGCAACGTTGGAGCCAGAACCTTATCGACGGTGCAGGCAATTTTGGCCAGCGCGAGGAACTCTTCGCTGTGTCCGACAAAGCCAACGCCGAAATGAATGTGCTCTTTGATAGCTTGCAACCTCGTCATCGCGCCGCACCAAATAACTCGGCGCTTGCCGTCATGTTGAACGCAGAAGATCCCATCGAGCAAAGCCAGATATATGCCAACATCAAAATTGCGATTGGCGGGGGTATAAATGAACCGCGTGACGCGTTGCTAACCATCCTATGTGGCTTACTCACTAATCCTGACCAACTGGCGGAAGTGAAGAAAAACGAAGATTGGGAAAAGGCTTTCGAGGAAGGCATCCGTTGGGTTGCACCGATTTCCGTTTCTGCTCGTCGTGCCATTGAGGACACTGAAATTCGCGGTTTTCTTATCAAAAAAGGCGATTCAGTCATGACCATTCAAGCCAGTGCAAATCGAGACGAAGATATTTACGATAACGGCGAAAACTACGATGTGTACCGCACGGTCAATCAGCACCAATCCTTTGGTAATGGTCCCCATTTCTGCCAAGGCACGCACGTTGCACGGCGTGCAGTTGGCCAAGTTATGCTACCCATTTTGTTCGAGCGTTTCCCAAACATGAGCATTCCCAATCTTGACAATGTTCTTTGGCGTGGCTTTGGCTTTCGTGGTCCCGTGCAAATGCCGGTGTTGTTGCAATAACTTCCACGCATTTGTGCACAGTCAATGAAGTTAAGAAACCTTATATTCAATACATCATCTGAGATCGTCTTCCATCGCTACCCCAATCCCCTGTCGTAGAGTCAGTATAGGGTGTATTTTGAAGTGTTGTCAGACCAAGTCACTCCGGTGTTGTGGGGCTGTCAACACTAACGATTGCAAGCATCAGATTGCTCCCACAGCCTAAATCCATGCGATCAATAATTGACGCCACTCAGCGAGAGCAGCGGCACGGTTTAGCTCGAAATTGGTGCGTGAACCGAGATGTACAGCCAAACAAAATTACCCCCGAATGAATTTAAAAGGCTAACACTAAAGGGCCGAGGTCCGAGGCGCGGGGCCCTAGGATAGGGGGGTGCGGTCCGTGGGCCTCAATCTCAACTATAGAGATCAGGCGCAGTAACCCCAGATTAACTCTGTTTTGATCTGATGTTTCATTGTGGGTAGCGTTGTGGGTAAAGATTTTATCTTATTATAAATATAAATTTAATCAGCCACTTAATCTGTATATATGGCGGACCGAGGAGGTGTTCATCTCCTGTTGCATCCGTCATCAATCAGCTAACACCCATGTTTTATAACCAAGGCGCTCATCGTGCCGCAATCGATTGCTGACCATTATGCAGTTCACTCTTTACCGCATCTGACTCTTGCAATATTGGCTGATCGGACTGAGTTTCCGCTCGTCCAAACGAGTGAATTAGATCGCCATGAAATTCGACATTTTTAAAATCAAAGCAATCCCACGTTTATTTTGGAGTTCACCCAAAATACTCACAATCAAACCACCAATCGTGTCGTTTGCATTTCTTATTCTTGGATTGATCATTTTTGGCTTAGGGGAAGCGTTACTTATCGCTGCAGGAGTTGGCGTAAGTCCGTGGACCGTATTTGCACAAGGTTTCTCGATACACACAGGTTGGTCAATTGGTGTATCAACGGCAGTGGTCAGCTCAATCGTCCTGTTTTTGTGGGTATTTTTGAAGCAGGTACCCGGCCTTGGGACGATCTTCAACATCATTATTATTTCGATTGTGCTAGACTTTAGCCTGCCATATCTGCCGAATTTTGAGACATTCTCATTAAACATTCTGATGGCAGCTTCGGGAGTTGTCATCACAGGCTTTGGTGGAGCCATATACCTCATCGCTAATCTAGGGCCAGGTCCTAGGGACGGCTTAATGACGGGTCTACAACGTATCACGGGATATCCCATTGCTTTTGTAAGAGGAAGCATTGAAGTTACCGTAGTTGTTCTTGGTGCCCTTTTAGGTGGAGTAGCAGGCATAGGCACTCTCTTTTTTGCATTTGGAATTGGCCCATCTTTGGCACTTTCAATTTTGGTTTTGACCAAACTATTCAGCCCCAAGGTCAATGAATAAAATGCGCTAAACGGTAAATGTTTATCGAACATCCTAGGCGTTCGCCTGCCTTACCCAGTCGTATGTGACATCAATTGGATACCCAGACCCATAGCCCTGCCCTACTCCGTCTGTGGCCCAACCTCCAATTTGATCAGCTATATCAGCAGGACATTGAACAGCACGCAATCGGTCACGCATAGAGTGACGGAAACTGTGCATCGTACAGCCCACTGGCACATATTGCTTCAGCCATTTGTTCAATGCAGCGCTT
>Ga0233432_10006008_pt1 | contig 10433 bp, 8 predicted proteins | sample SI_122_August201_6_FD_179870 | JGI IMG/M metagenome (GOLD analysis project Ga0233432, IMG submission 179870) | Seawater microbial communities from Saanich Inlet, British Columbia, Canada - SI_122_August2016_10_MG | ecosystem: Environmental > Aquatic > Marine > Inlet | place: Canada: British...
TTCTTCAAACATATACTTTCGGATTAAACCCAATGATTCAACTATTATATTCATTACACTGTCTTTCGATACCATATCTAATATCATCAGATTCACAATAAAATGAACAGAACATTTTCGCTTATCATTCGTTTTATTATATTCACAGAACCCATCATAATCCTCATTCGGATCAACATAATAGATATTTTGCAAACTATTTTTATAATCTTCTACAAAATCATCGACCATTTTCTCAAAACATTCGTGCATTCCCACCAATTCTACATACAACTCCGCATATAACTTCGACAAAAATGTATTTCCACACATAATCTGGAACATATTTGTAAATAACTTTTCTTCTTCTTCTTGTCCCAAATCGTTTTTCAATATGGACTCTAATTCTTCGACAATAGCCGTTTTCTGTGTGTCGTAATTCTTCGGAGACATTTTATTTAACAATCCACGCATTACACTAATATGTTTATCCAAACCCTCCTTTTCCTCCATTTTCGTTGCCTTAAAACTACGAATTGCCTCCCAATCTTCTGCTAAATTACCAAACGAATTCTTCGAACCGTTTTTTGTCAACCCCTTTCTAGAATTGGAAGAATGTGTTCGCCTTAAAGAGCGATCATTACCAGATCGAAACACCGTCGCATTTTCTTGGCATTCTAGCGGAATTGCTATTTGCTCATTCAGGTCGTCGATTATTTTCTTGATAGACGCCTGTAAAATACATTCGTTCTCTAAAACGTGCTTTTTAAAAAATTCCAAATTGTAATGTGTCGTGTTCATTCCTATAATTTAAACCGTATTGTATTTATATTATTTGTAACAAAGAAGTTAAAAATAACAATGGTTATTTATTTATCAATTCCATGGAAAGTAATAATGATTTAAAAACATATGAAAAATGGGATGAATTAGATTTGAAGGAGGAATTATTAAGAGGTATATATGGTTATGGTTTTGAAAGTCCTAGTCAAATTCAAAAAATAGCAATCAAACCAATCATAGACAAAAAAGATGTCATTGCACAGGCACAATCCGGGACAGGAAAAACCGGAACTTTTACGATTTCTTCTTTACAGCGTATTGACATAACCGAAAAAAACACGCAAGTCATGATCCTTGCACCTACACATGAATTAGTTAAACAAATTGCGTTTGTAGTAGAAAACATCGGCTCTGCAATGGACGGCTTAGTCGTAAAAACACTTGTAGGTGGAACATCTGTAAATGATGACATCAAGCAATTAAAAGAAAATGTGCCTCACGTTGTTGTTGGTTCTACCGGAAGAGTCAACGATATGATTCGTAGAAGACACCTTCAAACCAACCATATTAAGCTGTTTATTTTAGACGAAGCTGATGAAATGTTATCCGGAGGTTTTAAGGAGCAAGTATATCAGATTTTCCAAAACCTTTCTTCGGAGGCACAAATCGCCATTTTTAGTGCAACTTTGCCCCCCTATATTTTGGAAATGACCGATAAATTCATGAACAATCCCGTTAAAATCACGATGGAACCGGAGAAATTGAATTTAGAGGGAATTGAACAATTTTATTTAGCGCTAAATGACGACAATGAAAAATACGACACATTAAAGAAACTATTCGACTTTTTGACCGTAAATCAAAGTATCATATACGTAAACAGTGTGCAACGTGTAGAGGATTTATATAATGCAATGGTCGCGGACGGTTATTCCGTAGTAAGTATTCATAGTTCAATGAAGCGAGAAGAAAGAGAAAAATCTTTTAAAGATTTCCGAACAGGCACGTATCGTGTATTGATTTCTTCAAACGTAACTTCACGTGGTATTGACATCCAGCAAGTAAGCATTGTCATTAATTTCGATATCCCTCGTTCTGTAAACACGTATTTACATCGTATTGGACGAAGTGGGCGCTGGGGTCGTAAAGGAACAGCTATTAATTTCATTACCCGTCAAGATATCGGTTACATGAAACGCATCGAAAGCCATTACAAATCAACTATTCAAGAATTACCATCTGAGTTCAATCTATAAATCACGCAATAATCCCGTATTGCGTAATTTAAACCCTCCTTTTTTCACTCATTAATGTAAATGTTTTCTTTTTTGGAGGAATCACTCGATAATGCTAAAAAACAAGTTGAAGCCATGGTTTCCGAAACTACTGGTTTAGACCCATATCCACAAGACGAAACAAAAGAAAACACAACGCAAATCAAAAAAGAATGTTTACATCAACCCTTTAAACTACCCATTCAATATTTAGAAGAAAAAAATCTGTTTTCGCTGTCGAATGTTGTTAGTAGCGACTTGGAATTACATAATGAAAATGAAGAAGAAAAGAGTGTTTATAATATTACATTAAACGCAAACAATCCTTTTGGAAAAAACATTTTCCAAGACTGGAACACGCATTATACAAATAACGTAGCGTTTTTAGAAGAAAGCCAAGACGTTGTCGAAACGACTCCCTTGGAAATCCATGACTTAAAACATGAATTATTAATGGAAATGTGGAAAGACACAAAGGAAAATCCCACGTATTTCATGGAAAAATACGGATATGTTGAATGGACTATGCTACGGTCGTTTAATCAATCCCCACTGTTTTTGCAAATATTAGCCATAATGAACATGAGTTCACCCGTCATTAGCATTGTATTACCGTTTTTCTTCTTTATTTTACCATTTCTGGTTTTGCGCATTCGTGGATTACCCATTACATTTGAAGATTACACACGTGTATTGTATCAAATATCGAAAAACCACTTTATAGGGCGCATTATTGGCTGTTTTACCGACATGTCTTTTCAAAACGTTGCCACTACACTTTTAATGGGCGGTTTGTATTTTTACCAAATGTATAACAATGTAATCTCCTGTATGCGGTTTTATTCAAATATCCACAAAGTCAATCATTATTTATGCACGTTAAAGGATTATTTAGAAAAAACATCCAATCGAATGATCTATTTTATCCAAATTCACAATAAAAAACCGCATTACAAAGCATTTTGCGACGAAACCTTTAAACATTATACTACATTAATCGAGTTTCAATCTTCTTTATTACCCATTGAACCTGTGAAACAATTCATCTATAAACTAGGCGGAATCGGATACATGTTAAAATGCTATTACGACTTACATGCAAATAAAGTATATGAAAGAAGTTTGCGTTATTCGTTTGGTTTTGAGGGTTATTTGGATAATTTATATGGACTACAAAATCATTTGAAATCAGGGGTGCTGAATAAAGTTCGTTTTAGCGAAACCAAAGACACGCATTTTGAAAACGAGTATTATCCTTTTCATAAAGATGAGGTGACTTGTGTGAAAAATAGCTGTAATATGGAAAAGAAGATTATAGTAACGGGTCCAAATGCATCCGGTAAAACGACATTCCTCAAAACGCATACGATTAATGTTTTATTATGCCAACAATTCGGTCTTGGATTCTTTGAAAATGGATTATTGCGACCTTATACACACATTCATTCGTATTTAAATATTCCGGATACTTCTGAGCGTGATAGTCTGTTTCAAGCGGAATCACGACGTTGTAAGGAAATTATTGACAGCATAGGTGAGTTTTCTGAACAAGAAGGTTATCGACATTACTGTATTTTCGACGAATTGTATTCAGGAACCAATCCAAAGGAAGCGACAAAATCAGCATACGCCTTTTTGAAATACATGAGTAAATTCTCCCATGTGGATTTTATCTTGACCACACATTATACAAGTGTTTGTAGCAAATTTAAAAAATCCGAAAACGTGGCGAATTTTAAAATGGATGTTAAGAAAAAACAAGGAAAATTGACTTACAGTTATAAAATGAAAAAGGGGATTTCGAAAATCCAAGGCGCCGTAAATATCTTAGAAGACATGAATTATCCAAAAGAAATACTCGATAGCGTTAAGGAAAACAAATAATAATACTTGTGAAACAATATAAACACCCAATACATTATAATGTATAATCGGAAAACATGTCTGATCAAGAAACACAGAGACTTACTGGTATGGTAAAATGGTTTAACAACAAAGCTGGATTTGGCTTTATTACTGTATGTGATGGTTTTGAGCATGCAGGTAAGGATATTTTTGCACATTACACTTCTATTCGTGTTACAAACTCTCAATACAAGTACTTGGTACAAGGTGAATATGTAGACTTCGTATTAACAAAGTCCGATAGTGATAAACACGAATTCCATGCAGCAGATATTACTGGTGTTCGCACTGGACCTATTTTGTGCGAAACACGTCGCGTAGTAAGTGAATCTCAACCTCAGAGAAGTATGTATAAACATAGAAGTCAACGTGGTCGTCAACAAAGAGATCGTCCTAGTTCTCCTGAAGTAAACCCCACTGCAACTGAAGAACAACCTTCTGAAGCAGCTTAAGTGAATTCATATTTTTAATACGTTATATGCGTATTAAAAATTAAGATTTATTCTTCTATAAATAATTGTTGCTTTAAATTATTCATCATATATTCTGTAAAATCATCTATGTATGGTTGACTTTTTGTATAATCACTGCTTACAAAAACAGTTTTCGATGCACTTCCGTCTGTAGTTTGTTGTTTATTCAATTCCTCCTCTTTCTTCTTATAAGCAGATTCGAGTGCATTTCCAAATAAAACACTGTTATTTGTTAAACAAGAACAAATCAATATTTTTGCAGAAGCACCATTTAATCCTTGTGTGACTTGAGGTGTATTCATTATATTTGCCAAAGAGTTCAAAATAGGCCCCGGATGCTTGGAAATATGAGTATACACCGCATCATTAATTCTATTCAGAATTAATCCATCCATATTTCCAATGCGATCTTCTAACTTTTGCATTAAATCACTTACATATTCAGTTAATAATTCATCATCGCTTTTTCCAGGTCCCAGTTTCTTTTGAGGCGTTTCTGTTGGTGTTAGTGTTTTTCCGATTCCTTTAAGCACAGTTGACAAACCTCTTTTCATTGTTTTACTTGCAAATGGACCATATTTCCCAACTGTGTTTTTCAATGTGCTTCTCATTTTACCGGTGATTTTTAATTTATCTGCATTAGCCTTTGCTTGTGCATGTTGTTTTAATGAATCTTGTAATTCATTTTCCTTAGCTGTTATTTTAGCATTACGTTGTTCTTGTGTTTCACCATCTTCTAAAGGAACACTCGTTAATTGTTTTAATTCACCGTGTTTCTGAAGGACATTTACATGTGCTTCGTGTTGTTTTTCGATTGCATCATATTTATTATGTGCTTTCATGTTTCCATCCAGCAAAGATCGTTGTTTTTTAATATTATTTATTTTTTGTTCTTTTTTTGCATTTTCTAATGCCAAATGAGTTTTATATTCTGGAGTGTTCGCGCCATGAATCTCTTGTAATTCCTTTTTCTTATTTTCAAATTCGTTTAATGTATTTTCTCGTTCTTGTTTGAGATCATCTTCTTTTGCTTTATCAAACGCATCTTTATAACGAACACCTGTCAGCATCTGAGCTCCTTTTTTTAGACCTGTATGTATATTACTAAGCAGTTCTTTCGGTCTTAAAGAATACGTATTTATTTTTGCTTTTTCACTTTTTATATCATCTTGATAATTCTGTTCAAATTGTTTTAATTTTTCCCTATTTTTTACATGGTTTTCCAAGACATTTACATGATTATTTAATGTGTTTATTTTATCATTATGCTCTTTTATATTCTCATTATGCTCCTGTATCTTAGCATCCTGTTTCTGTATCTCATTCTGATAGGTTTTTTCTAATTCTTTTATTTTTTGTGGATCACCTGCATATGTTTTTTTGTCCTGATTAAATTGTCTTGTTAATTCATCCTTCTTTCCTTTTGCCGTTTCTAGATCTCCTTTTGCAGCTTCTATTTTTCCTTTTGTCGTTTCTAGATTTCCTTTTTTAGTTTTAATATAGTTATTTATGTTTGAAATAGAATCTCTTACAAAAGACAAGTCTTCATTATTTTGTTTATAATCGTTCATAGTATTTTCATCTTGTTTATCATTCGATATCGTATTCTCATATGTATTTCTCATGTCAATAAGATTATCTTTTTTTTGTGTCAATTCTTTCCATCGCTCACCACCTTCATCTACGTTTTTCAATTCATTATCATTGTCAGTAATCTTTTTATTAATATCATCGAAATGACTTATTATTGGGTCGTCAATACTTAGGTTATCTTCTATTCCGTTATCCAAATCATATTGTCTATACTTCGAATAGTTTTCAGCTTTATTAAGTTTATTCAACTGCATTTGTCTATTTTTTTCTTGTTGTTGTTCTTTCAATTTATCCTCGTCTGTTTTACCAAATGGATTCTTGAAATTAAATGGATTCTTGAAATTAAATGGATTCTTGATACCTCCATGTTGTCGTCGTCTTTGTGTTTTATTCCAAATTCTCCCCCTTTTTTTCAAAGTATTCGAACGATTATTACCTCCTGATTGTGGGGTTTCCTTCAAAAACAAGTCCATTGGTTTTCTTCGAACAATGCGAATCGCTTCATTCGTAAAAAAATCAATGTAATTATCCACTTCAGACGAATGTGTTTGTGCCTTTTCCAAGACCTTTGTAATCAACTCCTTATATTGCGCATATCCATTTGGATCACTCAAAATAGAATATAGCAATACAGAACTCCCTTTAATAAATTGCATCGATTTCTTCATTCCACCTAAAATAACATCCAAAAATCGATCTTTATTTTCTGGTTTTTCAAACATATTTGCAATCGATTGTTGTGTTTGCACAATCAAAGCATCGGTCAATGTATTATTACTATCCGTAACCAACGTATTACATATTTTATCAACCAATTCTTTAGAAACATTATCTACAATTTTTTGTTGATAATACGGAGTTAGTTCATTTACTTGTTCAGTTGTCGGCGTCTCTGTTTCTTCACTTGTAGTAGACATATTTGTTTAAAGGTTATATTATAAAGAGAAAATCATGTATCTACTCAAAACACAATTATGAAAACAATATAAAATTGATTATACTATACTTTAGTAATCTTCTCCTTCAAACATGTATACATCTAAATTAGAAACTCGCGCAAAGACAAAGAAAAAGAAGACACTTTTGTCTAAAAAAGAGAAAGAGCGACTATGGACGATTTTCGATGAACAAATCGCATCGGAACCAAATGAACCGCAATCCGATCCTTCAAACAATATACATATTGTTTACGATGCGGAAAAAGAAAGCGCTAAAGTCAATGAAGAAACGGGGTCCTTTACCTTTTGTTTAGATTGTGAGAGTCCATTGCTCATTGCGGAAGACGGATTCCCAACATGCACAAACTCTTCATGTGGGCGAATGTATACGAAAACACTTGATTATTCACCCGAATGGAGGTTTTATGGGAGCGATGATAAAAATGCAAATGACCCGACTCGATGCGGGAATCCGATTAATCCCTTGTTAAAAGAATCTTCTTATGGGTGCAAAATATTGTGTGCACCAAACGCTTCTTTTGAAATGAAACGATTGCGTAAATGGACGGAATGGCAAGCAATGCCTCATCGAGAAAAATCACTATATGACGAATTCCAGTTTATTACAATAATGGCTAAAAACGCAGGTATTCCTAAAATATTTATCGACGATGCCATGGCAATTCACAAAGACATTTCCGAACAAAAGATGTTTAGGGGAATTAATCGCGATGGAATAAAAGCGGCATCCATTTATTTGTCATGTCGGCTAAATAATTGTCCTCGAACATCACATGAAATCGCCGATATTTTCAAACTCGACAAAACCAGCGCAACAAACGGATGCTCGTTAGCGGTCAATATTTTATGCAACATCGATCGAAACAATGACGGGACATTGTCTTCGCAAAGTGATATGCTTTGCACCAGTAACCCCGCTTCATTTATAGATCGTTATTGTAGCCAATTGCATATTAATACCGAACTCACTAAATTAGCAAACTTCGTTGCTATGAAAATCGAAAAGGGCAATTATATTAGTGACAATACACCCCAGTCGATTGCAGCCGGTATTATTTATTTCGTTTCTACCATTTGCAACCAAAATATTAGTAAAAGCGATGTGCGCAACGTTACAAACGTTAGCGAAGTCACAATAAATAAATGTTTTAAGAAAATCGACGCCATCAAGGACAAAATGGTTCCTGCTAAAATAATACAAAAATACAATGCGTAAAATTTTATTGTTTTTAGTAAAAAAATAATAAAATGAGTGAAATAGTTGATTCTGCCAAACGTTCTCCTCCAAAGTTAGTATTTATTATTCCCTATCGCGATCGACCACTACAACTCGATTTCTTCAAAAGACACATGAAGTATATATTAGAAGACTACGATGAAAACGATTACCAAGTCTTTTTTATTCACCAAAAAGACAGCCGGTCCTTCAATCGCGGTGCGATGAAAAACATCGGTTTTTTAGTAGTAAAAGACCTTTATCCAGAAGATTACAAAAATATTACGTTGGTGTTTAATGATTTAGACACATTGCCATACGTCAAGAACTTCTTGGATTATGACACGACCCATGGTGTTGTTAAACACTTTTACGGTGTGACACAGACATTAGGAGGCATATTCACTATAAAAGCAAATGATTATGAGCGAATCCACGGATTTCCGAATTTCTGGTCATGGGGCTACGAAGATAACATGATATACAACCGAGCAAAACTCATGCGATTAACTATTGACCGCACTGTGTTTTATCCAATGAACGATGGAAATATTATTCATCTCAGTAATGGGACCTTTCGCGAAATAAACAAATCCGAATTTGACCGTTATGCAAATCACACAAAAGAAGGGTGGTCTTCTATTCGCGATTTACATTATGAAATTGAAGACAATATGGTGCATATTCATCGTTTTCACACGGATAACGAAGAAAACATGCAACTACGTAAAACACACGACCTTCGTAAAGGCGCTACGCCTTTTCCATATATAAAAAGTCGTCAAAATGCCACAATGAGTTTAAATATGATGTAATTGACTTATTCAAGTAAATCATAGTTTAGAGAATTTATACGTAATACCGTAACATTGGGATGTTTCCCATACACCCGATATTTTTAACATGTATTTGTTTTTGAAATTATTCTTCTCATAATACGCATGCAAAAAACCATTTGTTAATTGCTGATGCAAAGCTAGTTTAGCATATTTCTTTGGCTTCTTATAATTGTAATAAATATCCAATATTTTTTGCTCCATTTGAAGAATACTGTGTATAAGCGAAATATTATTTAAATGATTCGACTGAAATTTCAATGTGAATTTATTTCTATTTTCACATTGCTTCTCTTGTGCATTAAATAAATCAATTACCATATATAATCCGTTTAACGTAAATTCTTCATTTGAAAATATAAGTTTTGTGAATTTTCCTTCCATAATATTATTTGGCTTTGTATCTAAGAAATGTATATTTCCGAACAAATCATATTCATTATTTTTATAAAAATAAGATGGTTCTAATAATAAATTCATACTGTTATTATTAGTACATTATCATTTATACTATTTTATCTATTAATTTGTTTACTTTGCATACAGAATTAACTGTTTTTTTGTATTTAATAGTTTACGACCATCTTCACTCATAGCGATTGCATGTAAATGATACGAACCTGTTTTTGAAATAGGTGGTTTCAATGTGCCTTCATGAAACGAAAACCTTTTACTGTCAGGTGTTAATAGAACACTTTTCGCTAATTCACCGTTTTGGTAATAAATTTCTACTTTTCCTTCTTTTTTAGCTTGTCCGTCTATCATTCCGGTGTCTGAATTATATGTAAAATCCATAATTTCATTATCATTACTCGTATCTATTAATCCTTCTTGTTTGTTTTCCAAGAAATAAAAAGAAAGCAACAACCCACAAATAATTATGAGTAACAGTTTAATATATATCATTTAATTATGATTAGAAAATAATATTGTTATAGTATATAATGTTTCAACCTCAAAAAAAGAATTACAATACCGTCCCCTATATAGCATGGAAAGGAAAAACATTTAATCAAATTACATCTTCTATTTCTAAAAACAACAATACAATGAATATGGAAGGACGATTATTGTTTCAAGCAGCCCCTTTAAAGGTATATCGTCGCGAAATCACCAGTCAATCTTCTGTTCCAGCTAACCCTCGCACTTCATCTAGCATTGATCTGTTTGATAGACCAAATGGCTATTTAGTCGTTCCTAAAAGTGATCCTTGCGAATGCAATGCCATCCAAAATACTTTAGATATCAATTTGACAAATAATACTACGGAAATCCCAGGTGAGTGCTCGAGTTTTACCACAAACGGAGTGTGCTTAGACCCCGCTACAAATGCTCGAAAATTGGTTCGCAGTGCCGGTATGATTCGCAAAAAGGTCAATTATGATTCGATTCCAACACCTTATTGCACCACGTCT
>Ga0233432_10006010_pt1 | contig 10430 bp, 7 predicted proteins | sample SI_122_August201_6_FD_179870 | JGI IMG/M metagenome (GOLD analysis project Ga0233432, IMG submission 179870) | Seawater microbial communities from Saanich Inlet, British Columbia, Canada - SI_122_August2016_10_MG | ecosystem: Environmental > Aquatic > Marine > Inlet | place: Canada: British...
AGCTTATTAAACAAATTAACATCAGGTCAAGCTTCAGCTACAAGTCTGAACGGGTCAACGCCTAGTACACCAGAATTTGCAACGTCTACTTTACATAGACAATATTCTACCATAGGAAACCCAGATGCAGCAAATGTATCTCCAGTAAATGGAGTTTTACCTCCACCATCAACATTAGAGTCTCCAGCAGCACCTACAAGATATTTGGATAATCTTCCAACTTAAAAGTAGGATATGGCATTAGTTAACTTAACAACCAATCTTAAATCTTTAAGATATGGTAAGGATACAGTTGGAGGAGGTAATAGTAACCAACCCTATGTAAAAACATCAATTCCGGAAGACCTTTCTGATGTAGGAAGAACAGGTGGTCCAGATTTTTTACTAAGAGGAGGTACACTATTACCTAAGATTGTAGTTAACGATGTCTCAAGGATGACTAAAATGTTTTTCGATTTTAAATCTCCTAGAGGACCTTTATTTATAGCAAAACAAAATTTATTATCTTTAACTAACGTTAGTTCTCAAGTAGGATACGTAGTTGCAAAAGAGGATGCTGTAGTAATCCCAGGTGGTGAAGGTACAGCTATTGGTAATCTTTTACGTAGTTTAGTACCCCCATTAAACCAGGGTATATATCTACCTTTATCTACAATAGGTCAAGCAGCAGGTAATGCTATAGGACTTCATTTAGATAAACAAGGTTTAGGATTTAATTTTAAAACTACAGTTGGATCCCCTGATGGAAATTCTCTTTTAGGTTTACCTACGTATTTAAATACTATTCACACTAATTCAACTGATGGTCCTAAAAGTAGATTATATGGTTTACTTGATAAAATCAATACAAATACTCAAGGTGTTAATAATTTATATTCTTATTCCGGAGGACCAGGTGCTACTTTAGGTGTTGGTAAGACCAACATTGTAATGGTAGGTGACCAAAGAACTGGTATTAACAATTCTACATTAAAACTACAAAACAGTAGATTTATACCTCAACAATTTGTTTCTAATAAAAACATCTTCAAAGGTAAAGATGGGTTTAATAACCCACCATTTTCATTAAGTTTTATAGCCCCACAATTAATATATTCTAATCTTAACCCTGTATTTGCATCGGAAGTTTTTAGAGAAGATTACTTAGATACCCGTAATCCTAGTGTTTACCAACCAGGAACATATTTAAAAACAGACACTGGTAAATTAAAAAGTGGTGTCTATAAAATAGATAGACAAGTTTGGACTCAAGAAGAAATAGAGGGAAAAGTTCCATTTTCCAAAGAACCATCAGCAGATGGTAGTATTGATAATTTTACTAAAAAAGTAGCACCCTCAGGGAGCCAATTTATTCCTAAAACAATAGATTATAATACAAAAGGTAGAATAGAACAAAGAGTTAGCTTAGGAGACCCAGGTAAAAGAGCAAATAGAATAAGTTATACTATTGGTAGACAAGAATTAGGACAAGATTTAACAGTTTCACAAAATTCGGGATATGATAAGGCATTAGACAAAATCAACGCTTTCCCTATTTACCAATCAAAATTAGTAACAGATAACCCAATTAAAAACGATTTAGTTAAATTTAGAATAGGGGTAATATCTAACACAGACCCTTCCTTAAAAACCTATATTCATTTTAGAGCTTTTATAAATAGCTTTGAAGATAACTTTACAGCAGATTGGAAAGGTACCAATTATATGGGTAGGGGTGAAAAATTTTATAAATATGGGGGATTTGATAGAAAAATATCTATGGGTTGGACGGTAGCTGCTCAATCTAAACAAGAACTTATCCCAATGTGGCAAAAATTAAACTACCTAGCATCAGTTACCGCTCCTGACTATTCTAGTACGGGGTATATGAGTGGTAATTTAATCACCTTAACAGTAGGTGGGTATCTATATGAACAAGTGGGTATTATGACAGGACTTAATTTATCTGTACCTGATGAATCACCTTGGGACATAGCTATATCGGATACTCCTACAGCTACAAGAGATGCATCTGTAAAAGAAATGCCTATGATATGTAATGTATCAGGGTTTAATTTTATACCAATACATAACTTTGTACCAAAAGTACAAAGTAATGACTATGATGGTGCTAAGGTTGGTACTAGAGGTGGAAAATTTGTTAGTAAATATGGACAAGAACAATATATTGCCTTATCACAAACCTCTACAGATGGGGAATCATTAGTCAATAATTATGGGGGTGATGGCAAAAATATAAACTATATACCAAAATAATGTCTAGATATACTAAAATAGAAATAATAAAAAACCAAAACCAACTTGGATCCCCAACTCCTAGGCATTATCGTGGAGTAAAATATCCTCAAATCCCATTGGATTTTAGTGATATTTATTTATATTCAGAAGCAGGAGATAGGTTTGATATATTAGCACAACAATATTATAATGATTTTAGTTTATGGTGGATAATTTCATCAGCAAATAATTTTTTAAATCAAGACTCATATTATCTCCCACTAGGGATTCAATTTCGAGTTCCCACTAATATAGGGTTAATACAAGCCAATTATGATAGGTTAAATCAAAGAAATTAAAAAGTTATGGCAAGGTTAGTAGGTGAAGGAATAGAAAAATATACAACAGATCAAATTCAGATCCGCCAACAAATAGCGGGTAGTGGTTTTGGTGATAGCACTAGGTCTGTAGATTTCCTGCAACTTCAAAATAATAGAAATGCGTGGTTAAAATTAGGTTCCTCAGTTAGAATATTAACCGCTAAAGAGATGTTAGACGAACTTCGAAAACAAGAAGAATACAAAAACTTAACCCTAAAAGAGGTTGAAGATAGTAGAACAACGGGTGTTGATAGATTAAAAGATATTGGTCTAGACTTTAAAGGAAGATTTATGGGTAAGGGTTTAGCAACTGAAGCTGTATTATTTAATTCTTTATCTAAAGTAACATCTTCTACATATGGTGAAGATGGAAAGAAAACTACAAATGGTTCATATATTTCTAGATCAGGTGTAACAAACACCAATTCTGTTTGGAATACTAATAGTGCTTATGGTTTAGGTGGAAATAATCAAGGTTTAGTTCCTCCCCCGGGATTAATAGATGCTAAAATTGATGCTTTAAATAGGGGTTCTATTAGAAAGGCTACAATTAATATAAAAGCACACAATAAATTCCAATTTGAATTAATAGAATTATTATATATAAGGTTAGGTTACACTATGTTATTAGAGTGGGGTTGGGATAAATATATAAATAGTCAATCTATAGCGATTGAAAAAATGGGTAATACCCTAATGGAAGATGTTTGGTTTCAAGATAATGAAGGAACCAATTTTCAAGATTTAATTAAAAAAGTAGAATATTATAGAAAGCTATATAGTGGTAACTATGATGGTTTTATTGGTAGGGTTTCTAATTTTTCGTGGGATTTTGATACCGATGGAACTTATAATATTACCTTAAATCTAATTACAGTAGGAGATGTTATAGAATCATTAAAAGTAAACCTTCCTAAATTTGAAGTTAGTAAAGAACAAATTCAACTTGATCTTAAACGATATAATAATAGTGATATTAGAGATAGAAAAAATGAAGATCAAAAACTCTCCGAGGAATCTACAATAGTTACAAATGCAGGTAACTCAACTCTAGCTTATAGCCTATTTTTAGATATAATAAATCCTGGAAATACAGGAGTAACAAAATGGAAGGGTGGAATAGAATCTAACTATTTTAATTTATTTGCTGGGGAAGAAACAACCCTTCAAACCTCTATTAAATATAATGCAGACAATAACACACTCAAATCAACATCTCCATCAGAAGAAAACTTTCTTGATAGAGATAAATATAGTTATTTTTTAACTTTAGGAGAATTATTATCAAAAATACAACAGTTATGTGTTCATAATACTAATAGTACCCCTGTAATAGACTTAGACAATGATGTTGAGTCAAACATTATGTCTGCCTACCCTAATCAGATATCATTAGATCCTAGAATTTGTTTTGTAAAACCTAGATTTTCAAATAATATTTCTGCCACAACAGAAACAGGCAAAGATAAAGCTACATATATTAATGTAGGATACCCTTCCCAAAAAGATTTAAAAGAATGGTTTAATGTTGATGAATGTAATACTGATTGTGTTTATGGTAAAACTATGAACATATATGTAAATTATGATTTTATTTCTACCTGCTTATCAAAATCTACTAAAAAAGGAGAAGTATTTTTATATAAGTTTTTACAAAATTTATGTGATGGTATTAATTCTGCTTTAGGAAACATTAGTAATTTAGAACCTATAATAGAAGATGACTATAAAATAGTAATTCAAGACCAAAATAAAATTAGGGGTATTGAGACCTCACAATACTCAGATAAATTTAAAGAGGATGGGGATGTTGATTTTGAGCTATTTGGATATAACATAAAAAACTCAACTTCAAACATTCTTAGAAAATTTAATTTTGAAACAAAAATAACCCCCCAATTAGCATCTATGATATCTATAGGGGCGACAGCTAATGGTACTTCAACTAAAAATTATGATGCTACCGCTTTTTCAAGTTGGAATTCAGGTTTAAAGGATCAATACCAATTAAATTTAGTTGATCCTATCCCAATCTCTTCCGATGAAATCCTTACTAAGGATGATGTATTAATGTTATCTAAATCCTTTGCAGAAGCATCTATAGACACGTATGTTGGAAATGATGTGATTACTATTTCTGGAGTTCCAATTATACGTACACCTAAGGAAAGTGCATTTCAACCTAGTAGCGCTAAAGGTTTTACATTTATGGGTACAAGAAACCCATGGGGTAATGATTTAGTTTCTTTTTCTGTTAATAATTATAACTTTTGGGGTGATTATGTACAAAAAGCTGAAAAAAATAAAATTGCTAAAGCTGCAGAAATTGAAAAAGAAAGACTCTTTGACAAAAAATATACTGATAAGTACAATTCCTTTAGTGCAGACTATGTTAGATATTTAATCCAAGGTTTTGGAGGGAAGGCAAACACAATCTTAGAAACCAGACATATGTATTACGATTTAAACCCAGATTTTATTAATGCTGGTAAAAAAGCCTTTAAAGCATATGTAGATAAGATTGATAATGAAATATATAGTAGATATGGTAGTCCTTCTACTAAAATAGGGTTTATACCTTTAGATTTAAGTTTAGAAAGTGATGGAATAAGTGGGATAAAACTTTATAATAGATTAAATATAAGACAAGAATTTTTACCTAAACAATATCCAAGATCTGTAGAATTTTTAATTAAAAACGTAAACCATACAATATCCGATAATGATTGGTCAACGGAATTAAAAACACTTTCAACACCTAAAACAGCAGCACACTCTTTAGAAAAATTTAACTTTTTTGATGTTGTTAATGATTCTATTGCAAAAGATTCTAAACTTTTTGTAAATCCATCATTAGCTAAATCTTTAACAACTGGAATAGATTTATTAAACTCAAATTCACGAACAGGTTTAATATATGATACTGAAGAAACAACTAAAACTCAAATAGTACTACACCATACCGCTGGGAATAATACTGCTGCTGGGTATATTGCAGGTTGGCAAAAAGAATCATATCCACTAGCTACCCATTACATTATTCCTAGAGAAGGACAAACAGAACAATTATATGAAGACAAATATTGGTCAAATCATTTAGGTACGGATTTACCTAATAACGCCTTTCTTCAAAAACATTCATTAGCCATTGAAATATCAAGTTATGGGTATTTAACGCTGAAAAAAAATCGCCAAGGGAAACTTGTATGGCAATCTTGGTCGGGTCAAGAAGTACCTGATAATCAAGTTGCTGAACCATATCGAATTTCAGGTAATGGTACTATAGAAAGTTTTGTTGATAAAGTACCAGGTGGTTATAGAGGTTATGTAAGATTCCAAAAATATACCGATGGTCAAATAAAATCACTTGAAAAAATACTAAGAGGATGGAAAAATAGTTATCCTTCAATCCCCTTAAAGTTAACTCCTGAAAGCTATAAAGAAATGTTCCCAAATACAAAAACAAATGGAGAATATGACATTTCTAAAAACGCATCAGGACAAGTACCAGGTTTATATACTCATAACTCATACAGACCAGATAAAGTTGATATTTTCCCACAAAAAGAACTATTAGAAATGTTAATGGGCTTAGATGGAGAATCAACTACCACAACATCATCATCTAACTTTACTTTCCTTGCCCAATATACAACAAAATCTGAAAATATAGAGGGAGATTTAATTACAGTAACAATTAACTATAATGATGGAACAAATATAGGAACTGGAGTAGGAATAGTATCTATTTCAGGCACAGATGCAAGAACCGCATCAGACAAAAAACGAATAGCACGACAACTAGCAGATTCACAAGCACGACAAGAACTAATTAATATATTCAATAGTTAAAATGTATTACCCACTATCACAGATAACCACAGATTTATATACCTCTCAAGAGGAATTTCTAGTTCAAGCTACAAATTTACCTTATAAAGGAAAATATTATTCAACTTCTGATGGTAAGTTTTTTTCTGGAGCTTCTCCACAAGATGGAGAAAATATTCCTTTAATAAGAAATATTCAAAATGATTCCTCTAAAGATGTAGAAGTAGGAGTTGAAGGAACATTTAATAAAACAAATACCTCTTTATTAATAACACCTCCTTCATATCAAAATGCTTCTACCAAACCCCCACGTTTGGCACCATCCCCTACCTCCAAAGTTGTTTTCCCAACACAAGAAGAGTATACTATAGGAGAGTTTACAAGATACTTTTTAAAAAAAATAAATCAAAACGTTTACCTGGAAACGGATAAACCCACCTTTACCAATTATCAAAATAGAAACAACAACACCCAACACGAACTATATTCTTCAGTATCTTTACCTTGGGACTTAACAGGTAATCCTATTGATGTATATGCTACTAATAGAAATATAGTTTTATTAAATGAAAACCAAATAAAATGGTTTGGGTTTTCAATGTGGTTTAATTCTAGATATCTTAAACACTTTAAACCTACCTCTCAAAATTTCTTTAATACTAAGGGTGGGGAATTAAAAATAGAAACTAATAATGAAAATTATGCTGGTTTTTATCACGTTAATCCTAATCTTGGAAAAATAATGGAAGGTAAATTTCACAAACCTACATTTCACAATATTTTAATCCCCTTTAAAGGAGATGAAATAAAAGGAAATATAAAAGTAAGGGTTAATAGTGAAGTAGGAACATCAAGAAGAAGAAACTACTAAAAAACTAGGCTACCGCATAAATTAATCGTATATTTACCTATAAATAAAGGTATATGTACTGGTTGATAGAAAATGAGGAGCAATTAAAGGTTTTATTAAATAGTGGTTTTAAAGAGGCATTTGTCGAAGTAATCCCCTATAATGATACAATCCACCCAACTTTAAACAAGGTTAGCCTTGTGTATATTAGACCAATACACGCACATAAAGGATTTATGGTATGTGTTACGCACAACGAAAGTTTAAATGCGTTAGATACGGATGTATACACGTTATTGAGTAAATTTGATGTGTTATATTGCCGTGATAAGAAAGAGATACTACATTATTATTCTCTAAAAACTCTTTATGACATAACCGCACCACCTCATACGTATATACGACCAACTACCAAAGCACACGAGATATTTTACAACCAACATAAGGATGAAATTTGCGTAAACGCGATTATCCCGATTGTTAAACATTATGAATTGTGCGAACACATTTTTGAAGATCTAAAAGCGAATATTAACAGAGAAAAAACAAAATATGATGAATTCTTTAATACTAAAGTATCCTTGGTGTTCAACTACCTCGAACGAAATGGAATACAAATACACAAACCAACCTTCGAAGAACACTTCCATAAAATTGATGGTGAACGAGCATACACTCAGTACAACCTTCGGACAACCACAACACGACCCTCAAATAAATTTAAAAACGTAAATTATGCCGCACTTTCCCACAAAAATGGATGTAGAAAAAGTTTTATCCCGAGCAATGGGATATTTGTTGACATTGATATTAGTGCTTATCATCCTAGCCTGTCTTGTCGTCTCATTGATTATAATTTCCCCTCTGTTGATATTCATAGCCATTTACAAGCTTTATATAAGGTTGATTACGCCAAATCTAAGGAATTAACATTTAAGCAACTATACGGAGGAGTATTTAAGGAATACAAACACCTAGAATTTTTTAAGAAAATTGATATATACGTAAAAGAACTCTGGAGTAAATTTGAAAGCGAAGGGGAGATAACGTGTCCAATTTCTAATTTTGTATATAAAAAGGAAAACTTGGAGGAAATGAATCCACAAAAACTTTTTAATTATTTGCTACAAAATTTGGAGACGTCAATGAACGTTTGTATATTATGGGATATGATAACAATATTGAGAAATAAGAAGTCTCAATTGGTATTATATACTTACGATTCATTCTTAATTGACTGGGATGAAAGTGAAAAACAAGTAATAGAAGATATAAAAAATATATTTACTAAGTATAAATTAAACATAAAAACAAAAGAAGGTTATGACTACGATTTTAAATAATTCTCCAAATACGTATAACACGAACTATGATGTTATAACGTCATTCCAAAACATAGGAGATTTGAACAATAAGTTATTTTGTACCTTCACAAATTTAGAGAATTTAGATTCTTTATTAGAAGAGATTACAAGCAGATACACCATTATATACAATAAAATGTTTGTCCTCGAGATCGTGGGCAAAGATGAATATGTTGTAACTTATAATGTAGACCAAGGAAATGTACAAACCATTCCAGAAAACACTATATTGGTACATAGGAAGAAAGAATCTAATACTTTATATACTATAAACGCCCTTAATGAGTTAATTAAGAAGTTAAATGGTGGTGTAGTAGATACTAAATTCCAGATAGATTGGCAACATTATAGAAATTGTGTTTTACTTACACAACATAATGATTTAAACCAATTAAATACAAAAATATATAAAATAATCGAAGTATAATTTGGTTCCCCAAAATATAGTTCGTATATTCCGTTACATATAAACAGTTATAATTAAAAATAAGTTACATTATGGATTTAAATGCATTAAAAGCAAAATTGGATACACTCCAATCGAAACCACAAGCTGGTGGAAAAATTGATTACACAACCATTTTTTGGAGACCTACAGTAGGTAAACAACAAATTAGAATCGTACCATCTGCGTATGATACCTCAAACCCATTTACAGAATTAAAGTTCTATTATGGTATTACCAATAAGGTAATGATTTCTCCAACTAATTTTGGGGATAAAGACCCAATTGCTCTCTTCGCAGAAAAACTTAGAGAAGAGTATACTAAAGAAAATTATGTACTAGCTAAAAAGTTAGATGCTAAAAACCGTATTTTCGTTCCTGTAATAGTTAGAGGTGAAGAAGATAAAGGTGTTAGGTTATGGCAATTTGGTAAACAAGTATATGAAGAATTATTAGCACTAGCTGTTGATGATGAAATCGGAGATTACACAGATATAGTAGGTGGTAGAGACCTTACAGTAGAAACAGTAGGACCAGAATCAACAGGTACTCCTTATAATAAATCATCAGTACGTGTTAGATTAAAAACATCACCACTTAGTGAAGACTCATCATTGGTAGAAAAGTGGACAAGTGAGCAACCAAATCCTAAAGAAGGATTGTTTAAAGTTTATTCATTCGATGAAATGAAATCTGCTCTAGAAAAATGGCTAGCACCAGAAGAAACAGAATCAGATAATGTAAGTGAAAATGCTTTCCCTACAAAATCAGAACCAGCAAAACCTAGTAATTTTAGTTTAGATACTAGTAATGTTAAGAAAAACAAAGCAGATCAATTTGATGCTTTATTTCCTGAAGATTCAACACCTGCAAAAGATGATCTTCCTTTCTAAATATGGCGAAAAAAATATCAAAGTCTCTCTCGGCAGCAGTGTCTGCCGAGATTAAGAGCAAATTTGATTTAAATAAATTTAAGTCTTCTAAAGGTTTAGATAAAAACGTCAAATTTAAGGAACAAAAATGGATACCATTATCTCCTGCTTTCCAAGAAATTGCTGGAGTACCTGGTGTACCTATGGGACATATTTCATTACTTAGAGGACATTCTGATACAGGAAAAACTACTGCTTTACTTGAAGCTGCAGTATCAGCACAAAAAATGGGAATATTACCTGTTTTTATTATTACTGAGATGAAATGGAATTGGGAACATGCTGCTCAAATGGGATTAGAAGTTAAACTAATCAAAGATGATGAAGATAATGTTATTGATTATGAAGGAAACTTTATTTATGTTGATAGAGAAACTTTACATACTATTGAAGACGTAGCAGCATTTATAA
>Ga0233432_10006012_pt1 | contig 10429 bp, 7 predicted proteins | sample SI_122_August201_6_FD_179870 | JGI IMG/M metagenome (GOLD analysis project Ga0233432, IMG submission 179870) | Seawater microbial communities from Saanich Inlet, British Columbia, Canada - SI_122_August2016_10_MG | ecosystem: Environmental > Aquatic > Marine > Inlet | place: Canada: British...
TCACGAAACCGCGTGCGCAGCTCTGACGATAGTGCTGATGACATGAAACATCCTCCCAATAGGAGGGAATCACAAATCAAACCCAATGGGAATCCCAAGATTCAGGTTTCACGCTCCCCGCTTTAAAACAGAAATTTATTTTAGAAATTCATATTCAAAGAACGTTTATTGCCATAGCCGCAGCAGTAGTCCGGTTTTCAACGCCAAGCTTTTTATGGATGTGTTCGAGGTGTTTATTGATAGTACGTGGGCTCAGTTCTAGAATGGTGCCAATGTCTCGATTGGATTTTCCATTAGATATCCAAGTAAGAACCTCAGCCTCACGCACCGTTAGCCCGAAAGCTTTTGACAATCTTAATTGGGTCTTCTCAAAGTCCTCTTCAATCACTCGTATCAAATACTCTTTCGGGCCTGTTTTGCCAACAAATGAAATAAAAACTTTGCAATTTTCATCATTTGTTACATTGAATTTTCTAGGCCCGGAGAAGTACGGATTGCTCTGCTCCCCTATCCATTGCATCACTTGTCTGGGGAATGCATATTCTGAATCTCGACTTTGTCGCAGAGAATACTTTAATATTTTGTTTGCCTGTGGTGTCCCCCAGACTAGGGTACCATCTTGTGCTACCGCAACTAGAAAACGTTGTGCCTCATCCATCGCTGTGTAGGCTTTTCTTGCTAATTTTGCAGTGGTTAGATGTGTACGGATTCTAGCCACGAGTTCATCGGGGATAATGGGTTTGATGAGATAATCTACGCCCCCTGATCTTAAGCCCTCTACAATATGTTTGGTGTCACTGAGACCCGTCATAAAAATTATTGGAACATTTTTTAAAACGGGGTTCAATTTCATTCTACGACAGGTTTCAAAACCGCCAATTCCGGGCATTATTGCGTCCAACAATATCACGTCTGGAATGATTTCATTAACAACTTCAAGAGCTTTTTCTCCAGTCATAGCTATCAAAACGGTAGCTCCTTTGGGTTGAATGACTTCCGCTAAAAATTTAAGTAGTTCCGGTGAGTCGTCAACAATTAGAATACGTCCTTTGAGTTCATCTGGAGTCATGTTCCACCTCATTATCTGATAATAAATTCATAAAATTTGTAAGGTCAAAGTTGTCCAACTCTTTTCTCAATAAGCTTATAAATTCAGCACATTCAGGGTTCTCAAGGTCAAGTTTACATAATTTTTTTTGCAGTGCGCTAACGTGCCCGGTGCGTCCAATATCAAGCAAAACAGAGATCTGTTCACTTGATAGTTTTGCATTATTTTCAACTGTGATATCTTTGAGTCTGGATTTAGTAGTAGCGGTAGCTTGGTAGGTCCATTTTATTTTAAGGGCATGATGAATTTTTTTGAGTAGATCTGAGTAGATAAATGGTTTCATTAAGTAATCGTCAAAATTATTGAAAGAGTCTGCTGTAGCAACGTTTTTTAAAGTATTGGCTGAAATTAGTATAATTGGGCAATGATGTGCGCTTTCGTTTCGAATATACTTACATAATTCAAATCCATCCATGTCCGGCATTGATATATCAATAAGGTAAAGATCTGGAGGGTATTCTTGGGATAGAGACAAACAGTCTTTTCCACTATAAGCAGTGCGCAATTCAAAACCCAAAGGTCGCAGTAAATCTTTTACTAATTCACAGTGTGCAGGGTCATCATCAGTAACTATAATATTTTTTACTATCCCTTTATATCCAATGATATGACGGTCAAATTCCTTATATATAATTTCAGTTCTGTTATAAGGTGTGGTAACAGGAATGATTACACTAAAAGAGCTTCCAGTACCCACCTCGCTTTTGAGTACTAACTCACCACCCATTCGTTCACTAAGCAGTTTAGATATTGAAAGACCAAGACCGGTCCCTTTGACTTTACTTCCTAATTTATTGGAAATAGCTCGTTCAAATGGAGTAAATATCCGATTTAAATCGTCTTTTTCAATCCCAACGCCAGTATCTTCTACACGAAAATGTAAATTTCCATTATTGAAGCTTACCGTTAGAATAACACTGCCTTCGAGTGTGTATTTGAAAGCATTTGATAAAATATTGATATAAATTTGACGAAGTCTTTTTTGGTCAGACACTATGTATTCAGGTAATGGTTCCTCAGCCAGAAATATAAATTTAATATTTTTAGACGCAGACTCTAATTGAAACATTTTAATGATATCACCTAGGAATGCACTGAGATGGATTGATTCTTTGTCTAGAGTAAAATGCTCTTCTTCTATTTTTGAAATATCTAGCAAGCCGTCAATTAATTCTGCGAGGTGTTCTGATCCCTTCCTTATAACTTGAATTGCCTCAATGCGATTATCTGGTATATTCTCGTCACGTTCAAGTAATTGAGAGTAGCCAAGAATAGTATTCAAGGGAGTTCTAAACTCATGGCTTAGTCCAAATATGTACTCACTCTTTGCAAGGTTAGCGGCTTCTGCTACTTCTTTGGCCATTTCTAACTTTTTGTCTGTGATTGTATGAGCGGCAATTTCGGCTGATAATAAATAAGTTTGCCGCGACGACTCTGCTTGAGCAACTTTAGCGCTTTCTCTGGCCAAAACAAAGAGCCAAGTCGCTACGCCACTAATAATGATTAGTATTAAAAATACATCCCACAAAACATTTTCAATATACAAAATAGGAGCCTTTGAGTCAGCCGAACTTTGTAAATAAACTAAGCCTAGTACAGATCCAAATAAACCAATAAAGAATATTTGTATTCCAATATAATGCCCAATACTCGAATTAATTTTCAACATTATTATTTTTGGTAACAAGGTGTTTAAAACAGCTGAAATTTGATCTGTATATCGAGCATCCTTTTTGCAGCTGTCTTGACATCTTGCATCAAGCGAACAACATAGAGAACATATAGGACCATCGTAGACAGGGCATCCTGCCATATCTTCAGATTCAAAACTACTTTCGCAGATGCAGCATTTAGCTTCACTGACTTTCGCCAAATTTTCATCTGGTGAGCGCGCAATGTAGTATTTCCCGCCTGTTAAATAGGCTATTATCGGTGCAGAGCAAAAGGCAACAACAAACGCTAAATACGAAGACAATGCTTTCATAGTATCACCTAAAAAACCAGTGTATGAAAGCAATGCTGCTAGGATGGCTAATAAGACCGAACCAACCCCAACTGGGTTAATATCATAAAGGTATGCACGCCTAAATTCGATATGCTTGGGGCTGAGATTAAGCGGTTTGTTTATAACAAGGTCAGAGGAGAGTGCTCCCACCCATGCAACTGCGATAATTGAATATAGTCCAAGAATTTGCTCCAATGCTTGGTAGGCGCCCAAGGTTACCAAAAGAAACGCTATTGCGACATTGAATATTAACCACACAACACGTCCAGGATGACTGTGGGTTAGACGTGAAAAAAAATTGGACCAGGCAATAGATCCAGCATATGCGTTTGTCACGTTAATCTTGATTTGCGAAATTATTACGAATGTTGCAGTGGCAAATGCTACGGCCCATGATGAAGTGAAGACAAACTGAAAAGCGGTTTTGTACATGGAGGTTGGCTCTCCAGCCATATCCACTGAAACAGTCATTTTCAAACAAAGAAAAACTAAAAATGAACCTGCAAAAATTTTCAAACCACCAACAAGCATCCAACCTGGCCCAGCGGCGAGAAGAGCGGTCCACCAACTTATTTTATTTTTTTCCGTTTTGGGTGGTAAAAACCTCAGAAAATCTACTTGCTCTCCGATTTGGGCTGCCAATGAGAAAATAACGGCTGACGCTGCTCCAAACAAAATAATGTTAAAACTACCATCGGGATTACCTAAGACCCCACTATATTCTGTCCATTCTTCAAACAAAATGGAATGGTTCGTCGCAATAAAGCCGAAAGGTAATATGTGAAGAAAAATCCAGACTGGCTGCGTCCAAATTTGGAACCTGCTGATAAATGTAAAACCATTAACTACTATTGGAATGACAATTATGGAACTTATAAGATAGCCCATAAAAATCGGTATGCTCAAAAACATTTCGAGAGCTTTTGCCATAATGGCCGCTTCGATTGCAAAGAAAATAAACGTGAAAGAAGCGTATATTAATGAGGTAAGAGTTGATCCGATGTACCCAAATCCTGCGCCACGCGACAATAAATCTATGTCCACACCGTATTTTGCTGCATAGTAACTTATGGGTAGACCAGTTAAAACAATAAGTATGCCTACGGCAATAATAGCTGCGGTTGCATTTGTGAAACCGTATTGGTAAGTAATTGAGGCGCCGATGGTCTCAAGCGCGAGAAAAGATATGGCTCCAAGTGCCGTATTGCAGACGCGGGAAGGGGCCCATCTTCGCGCCTTCTTGGAAGTGAATCGTAAAGAGAAGTCTTCCATAGTTTGGTTTGCAACCCACAGGTTGTAGTTTCGGCGCACCCTAACTATTTTTTGGGGAATCATAGGTCAATTACTAATTTAAAATTCAAATATTTACTTTCCTTCTCCATGGTTGGGTCTCCAGTCACGAGCGTTTCTGTATGCTAGTAAAGTCGTGGTTATTATCGTTATCACCTTTTTGAAGTGCCCACCTGATGTCAAAGTCGTTTACAACAATGTTTGTAACTTTCCCGTTTACTGATTTGAATTTTGAACGTCCGTGGGACTTTTATCACACCGAATGAAAATGCCAAAGCGACTGATTTCTTTTCACTGAAGAGATGACTACTACGCCCACCAATTATAAGCATATCACATATTGGCCCAATATATCTACGTTAAATGACGTATCGTCAATTGACGTATGCTGAGACCAATATTTTCGTGATACGAATCTCCACGCATATATAGTTCACTAGAAAAACTAGCATTTGCATCAATCTAACAGGTCATTCTTATGATGTTGGTGAATTGATCTTCAACTGAAGGGTGGCCAGCATAAAGGGAGGAGTTATAATATGTCAAAATCTATGAAGTCCTCAATACGGCGAGGTGTCTTACTAGGTATGGCGGCGTTACCTGCTATTGCTCTATGGAGCAACACTGCAGTGGCGAACGCTGATTTTCCAACTGATGTAGTCAACACAACTGGATTAGCGGTGACTGATGACACAGTAACAGTTGGTATTTTACACTCGATTACTGGCTCAATGGCAATTAGCGAAACGGGCTCAGTGCAAGCTGAAAAATTGGCGATTAAACAAATTAACGAGTCGGGAGGCGTTCTTGGCCGTCAAGTTAAGTGGATCCAGGAAGACGGCGCAACCGATTGGCCAAATTTTGCAGAAAAGGCTAAAAAACTAATTGTTAACGATAAAGTAGCGGCAGTAATGGGTTGTTGGACTTCTGCTTCGCGCAAAGCAGTTCTGCCAGTTTTCGAGCAATATAATAACATGTTGTACTATCCTACGATGTATGAAGGATTGGAAGCATCAAGAAACGTTGTTTACACCGGACAAGAAGCTACCCAGCAGATTTTAGCCGGTATTGACTGGATTGTGAAAGAGAAGAAACCTAAAACCTTTTACTTTGTTGGTTCTGACTATGTCTGGCCTCGTACTTCGTTCAAAATAGCCAGAAAACACATTGAAAATGTGTATGGGTTGAAAATTATGGGTGAGCAATACTATCCGCTTGGTCACACGCAGTTTAATTCCGTGATAAATAAAATGAAACTGAAGAAACCAGACGTTATCTTTTCAATTGTTGTCGGGGGTTCAAACGTTGCGTTTTATAAGCAGATGACAGGTGCGGGGGTAGATCTCACTAAGCAAACCGTAATTACAATTTCTGCAACTGAAGATGAAGTTCGCGGTATTGGTGGCGAAAACATTCATGGCACATATATGTTTGCGAAGTATTTCCAGAGCTTGCCAAACGAGAACAATCAGGCGTTTATTAAAGCATTTAAGGAAATGTGGGGAGACGACATTGTTATAGGCGACGTGACGAATAATGCTTACCTCGGCCCCTGGTTATGGAAAGCCGCGGTAGAGAAGGCGGGTAGCTTCGATATCGATAAAATAAAAGCGGTTAACCCTGGGATAGAAATGACCAATGCCCCAGAGGGGTACGTGCGCATTCATGAAACCAATCATCACTTATATAGTAAGCTGAGAGTTGGACGTGCTCGAATGGATGGTCAATTTGACGTGGTTCATGAATCTGGGTTGATGGAACCAGACCCTTTTCCCGAAGGTTACCAATAAACATAAAACAGCAGTCAGAGCATCCACTTTAAGGGTGCTCTGACCAGTATAATTAAACTTTAATAACGGTTACTACAACCTGCGTCCCGCAGTTAAATGTTTTAGGAAGGCACATAGAATGTTTGGATACACGTTCGGCGAACTAGGTTCTATTTTTGCCATGCAGGGTTTCGCAGGGCTGATTTTATTCTCGGTATTTTTATTAATGGGGTTAGGGCTTGCCATCATATTTGGGCAACTCGGCGTTATTAATATGGCACATGGCGAGTTTATGATGATTGGAATGTATATAACTTATATTATGCAATTGTTGTTTTTGCATTTTCTTCCTGACTTAATGGGCATCTACTTTTTCTTTGCAATGGCTGTGGCATTTATTTTTACAGCTATACTAGGTGGGTGCGTCGAATGGTTAATTATCCGACACTTATATAGACGACCGCTTGACACGTTATTAGCAACCTGGGGCATTAGTCTAATTTTGCAACAAAGTATCAGAGTTGTTTTTGGCACTCGGGAAGTTGGAGTGGTGAAGCCTGATTGGATGATGGGGTCTATTTCTCTGACCGATATGATTGACATCCAAATATATGGGCTTGTTGTTATGGTTATAACCATTATTCTTACTATCTTTGTGATGTTTGCAATGCTCCGTTCGTTGTGGGGGAAGCATGTTCGCGCGGTCGTCCAAAATAGAGAGATGGCTGGAGCGGTTGGAATAAATACAGCGAGAACTGACCGAATGACTTTTGCAATTGGATGCGGAATTGCCGGGATAGCCGGTAGTGCATTCACGATGATCAGTTCTACCGCTCCGGACGCAGGTCAACATTATATAGTCGATACTTTTCTAGTGGTAGTTTTCGGTGGCGCCGGCAGTTTGCTTGGCACCGTTGTGTCAGCTTTCACAATTTCTCAATTACAATCCACTCTGGAGTTTTTCATAACTGGATCGATGGCGAAAGTCTGGACCCTTCTGGTTGTAATAGGCATCTTAATGGTTCGCCCACAAGGCTTGTTTGCCTTGAAAATCCGTCGGTAGGGAGCTTCTGAAATGAACAAAATATTCCATGGTGATGCAAAATATCACTTTCTGGTAATAGCAGTCCTTTTGCTTATTATATTCCCTGTAGGTTTAGACGTATTCCGCCTCAATCTTGTTGGTAAATACTTGACGTATGCTTTTGTTGCGATTGGTCTTGTTATCTGTTGGGGGGCCGGTGGTATTCTAAGTCTTGGCCAAGGAGTGTTTTTCGGTGTTGGAGGATATCTAATGGCGATGAACCTCAAACTAGAGGCCGCTAAAGCTGATATTGGTTGTACACGAGCATTACAGGAAACCGGATCGTGCATTGTTCAATCCACTCCAGGCATTCCAGACTTTATGGATTGGGCTTCAATGACTGAAATACCGATGTTTTGGGGATTTTCACACAGTCTGTTTTTGACTATTGTTATGATTTTAACTGTTCCTGCGATCCTAGCCTTCATACTTGGGATCGCAATGTTTCGGCGCCGCGTCGGAGGAGTTTATTTTGCGATCATCACCCAAGCAATGGCGGCACTTCTCAGCATCTTGATAATTGGCAATGCTGGATACATCGGTGGGTTTAATGGCATCACTGATTTGCGCACTCTCAAGGGTTGGGACATTCGTACAGATGATGCAAAAGTTTTAATATACTTTGTGACGGCGGTACTTTTGTTGATCGGTTTAATCATCGCTCAAATTGTTCTCAATTCAAAGTTGGGACGCGTCATCGTAGCCGTTCGCGGTCAGGAAGATCGCGTTCGTTTTTCAGGATACAGCGTCGCTAATTTTAAATTAGCAGCTTTTTGCTTTGGTGCGTTCATGGCGGGGATCGGTGGCGCACTATTCACAATGAATGTAGGTTTCATTCACGCCAACTTTGTGGGAATTGTTCCATCAATCGAAATGGTTATTTTCTGCGCAGTGGGAGGGCGGTTTTCCATTTTTGGAGCAGTCTACGGTGCATTAGTTGTCAATGCAGCAAAAACTGTCTTTTCTGAGGCTTATCCTGAACTTTGGCTTTTCGCGATGGGACTAATATTTGTCGGCGTAGTTCTAGCTTTCCAAGATGGATTAGCTGGTTTTTACAAGCAATCAATAGCACCTCGCCTTAAGCAGATGTGGTCTTCAGCAGATTAAATTGAAAACATTTGGAAAATCATTCCATAAAAGGAGGTCACATTGCAAAACAATAGCTCAAGCCAAGGTAGTGTTCTTTCCGTTGAAAACCTTACTGTATCTTTTGACGGATATAAGGTGGTTGATGATCTATCTTTTAGTATAGCAGAAAATGAACTTCGTGTGATAATTGGTCCCAACGGGGCCGGTAAAACCACTGTGTTAGATTTAATTAGTGGCAGAACTCGGCCCACTGCGGGAATTATAAAATTTCGTGGGGAAGATCTAAAGAACAAAGCTGAACATGAGATTGTTCAGTTGGGTTTAGGTCGAAAATTCCAAACTCCATCTATCTTCGAGGATCTAACTGTATTTGAAAACCTCGAAATTTCCTTCCCTAGGGGTCGCGACGTGTTTGGTGCTTTTTTCTTCAAGCGGGATAGCGAAGTTGAAGATCGGGTAAATGAAGTGGCTAAAGTTATTTATCTGGATGACTTGCTATCACACTCGGCAGCAGCCCTGAGCCACGGTCAAAAACAGTGGTTAGAAATAGGTATGCTGTTAATCCAAGATCCCGCCTTGATGATGCTAGATGAGCCTGTAGCGGGAATGACACTCAATGAGAGGAAGCAAACTGCTGAATTGCTAAACCAAATTATTGAGGGCCGCTCGGTTGTAGTTATCGAACATGATATGAATTTTGTACGGGAAATTGCCCGCTGGGTAACTGTAATGCACCAAGGGAAGGTCCTCTCTGAGGGTTTGATGGGGGACGTTCAAAAAGATCCACAAGTCATAGAAGTGTATTTAGGTCACAGCTAAAAAAGGAGAACTCTGTCATGATGCAAGTTCAAAACTATCACGTGTCCTATGGACAGAGCCAAATCCTGCATGGTTTAGAGTTTGAAGTAAACCCAGGCGAAATCGTCGCGCTAGTTGGTCGTAATGGAATGGGTAAAACAACCTTAATGAAGTCTTTGATGGGAATTGTGCCTGCTAGAGAAGGTAAAATGTTCTTAAACAATGAGGATATGGCTGGGCTATTGAGCCATGAAAGAGTATCACGTGGTGTTGCATATGTTCCACAGGGACGAATGATATTTGCGACAATGACTGTTGAGGAGAATATCGAAACTGGTTTGGCAGCATCGAGCAAAAAGACTATTTCAGAAGAAATATATGATCTCTTTCCAGTCTTAAAAGAAATGAGAACACGACGCGGTGGTAATCTGTCTGGTGGTCAGCAACAACAATTGGCCATTGCGCGTGCACTTGTTTCTGAACCTAAAGTTCTATTACTTGATGAACCTACAGAAGGTATACAACCCTCGATTATAAAAGAGTTGGCTCAGGTATTAAAAAGAATTCGGGATGAACGCGGACTTAGCATATTAGTTTCAGAACAAGTTTTGAGTTTTGTGATGGATGCATCTGATAGAATTATGGTTATAGAAAATGGAAGAATTGTTCATGAGGATAACCGTGACGATGTAGATCAGGATACCATTGTAAGGTACCTGTCAGTTTGACCATTTTTTAATTTTGGGAGTAAGAAGTCATGAAAAAAAGGATTTTGATCGACCTCGCGGTATTGCTCTACATTGTAGGTTTTTTTCTATTGCTGTTTTATATCAATGCTAAGCTTGGCCTTGTGGCATGAAACAGTGAGATTGACGCTCCGCTTCTGTTCACTATTAGGGTAGTTAAGTGGATGTCTGAAGACTTGAATTTATGATTCCGTCAACGATGTTAGCTTTTTGCTTGCATAGGTAGACTTGCTGTTAATGTTTAGGTTTCCCGTCAGAGATCAAGGTGGCTTCGCTAACGTCGCCTTCTTGACTGGCTGTCAGGCAAAATCCGCGGCAAATTGATCGTTGGATCTTAAACGGCCTACGAGGCAAGGTGGGTTTCTCGATGTAGAGTGATTTTCCATAAGGCAGATGTCTGCAATAATAGATTTGGATTAGTTTTTTGAAAACGCGTCACGACCTCGCAATCTATCTCCTCGCAATTGGCCAGACGTTTGCTTGGGCTTCAATTTACTATGTTTTTCCAGCACTCCTGCTCAGGTGGGAACAAGACCTTGG
>Ga0233432_10006015_pt1 | contig 10426 bp, 8 predicted proteins | sample SI_122_August201_6_FD_179870 | JGI IMG/M metagenome (GOLD analysis project Ga0233432, IMG submission 179870) | Seawater microbial communities from Saanich Inlet, British Columbia, Canada - SI_122_August2016_10_MG | ecosystem: Environmental > Aquatic > Marine > Inlet | place: Canada: British...
CGACACAGCCATTCTGAATCAGCGTGGCATGAGAGTGCGTGATATCACGCCTGCAGAATTCGGGCGTTTCTTCGGCAACGGTATCGCGACTTTGGGCAACACTATCCGCGATGACCGCGCTTTGGTCGAAGGCTGGAGCCGTGCGTTTGCACGAGGACATGCATTTTCATTGGATGATGCCAACCGCGAAACAGTGCTGGCGCATCTGGCGACAGGCAACCCACAGGAAGGCGAGGACAAAGAATTCCAGTCCGCGCTTTTCGATGCAGTGCGTTCCAAGACGATCCCAACAGATATGACAAACGGCCTAGGCTGGTATCCCGCTGAAGTCTGGCAGGAATGGCAGGATGCTCTTGTTGCGGGCGGTGAAATCGCGGTTCCTTTGGATGACCTGAGCGCCGCCTGGACCAACGAGTTTGCTGCAATTGGCAACGCGGCTATCCAAAAATGAACACGGCTCTCGGAACTGATCAGACCGGCGCACCTTTGGGCGCGCCGGTCTATGAGTTGACAAACGTCCACAAGACTTATGCCCGAAATAGTGTTGTCGCGCTCGAAAATGTATCATTGACCCTTCGCAAGGGCAGCTTTTCCTCCGTTATCGGATCAAGCGGATGTGGAAAATCGACACTACTCAAAATCATGGCGGGCCTGATCCCGCCCACAAAAGGCCGGGTCATCTTACAAAATCAACCGGTCACAGGTGCGCGGCGCGACATCGGGATGATGTTCCAACAAGCCACTCTGTTTCCATGGAAAACAGCAGTTGAAAATATCGTCCTGCCAATCGAAATTCGCGACGGTAAGCCTGCAGCGAAAAAGGCATTGACTAAGGCCCATGACCTGCTTGAAGTTGTTGGGCTGAAGGGTTTCGAAAACGTCTATCCAAACGAATTGTCCGGCGGTATGGCGCAACGCGCGTCTATTTGCCGGATGCTAATCACGGAACCTGCGGTTTTACTGTTGGATGAGCCGTTCAGCGCCCTGGATGAGCTGTCGCGCGATATGATGAATATGGAATTGCAGCGGATTTGCCGCGAACAGGACGCGACGGCCTTTTTGGTCACACACTCGATCCAAGAAGCCGTTATTCTGTCTGACGACATTTATGTGATGAAACCGCGCCCGGGCCGTTTGGCGGAAATCGTCGAGGTTGATCTGCCACGACCGCGCACACTTGACATGATGACAACGCCTAAATTTGGCGAAATTGTCAATTATATTCGTGGCCTATTGGACAAAGGAGAAAGCATGTGAGCGACGTTTCAGAGAACGAAACCGACGCCAAACTGCAAGGCACTGTTTGGGTTCAAGATGTCTCTTTCATTGACTCCGTCCCGCGTTGGATCGCGATGTCGTTCGTCTTTGCGGTCTTTATCGGCATATGGCAATTTGTGACGGGTTTCGGCTTTGTGTCGCCTATCATCCTGCCCACGCCTTGGGAAACACTGCAAGATATGATCTTTGTAGGCAAAAACCTGTTATCGGGTGGCTATTTATTTTCCGCTCTTTGGATCACGATCCTCGAGGTAATCTACGGGTTCGCTCTTGCGATTGCGATCGGGTTGTCGCTTGGTATTCTGGTTGGGGAAACGGCGTTCGGCGAAAAGGCAGTTATGCCCTATCTCGTTGCCATCGACACGATGCCAAAGGTTGCATTCGCGCCTTTGTTTGTTGCGTGGCTTGGGTTTGGGATAGAATCCAAGGTGGCACTTGCCGCTTTCATTGCGACTTTCCCGATTGTTGTGGGCACTGCAGCGGGACTTCATGCGGCTGATGAAAACGCGCGGATGTTGTTTAAAACGTTGGGTGCCAGTCGCTTGCAAACATTATTTAAGATGAAATTTCCGGCAGGATTGCCACAAATCTTTACCGGTTTGAAAATTGGCGCGGTTGGCGTGATGGCTGGTGCGATCACAGGTGAATTTTTGGGTGGTGGTAAAGGGTTCGGTGAACAGATCCGCGTAGCAGCCTCGCAACTAAACACGCCGCGTGTGTTCTCGTTGATCTTGTACCTGAGCCTTGTTGGCCTCGCGCTGTACCTTTTTGTGCAATTTACGCAACGCAAAGTAGTCTTCTGGCACACTGAGCGAGTGGGATCAGACGATGGCTAACGAGGACTTAATTGATGCATCGCACATCTGCGATTTCGTCGCGCTGGCACTCGCGTCACCTGAGGTGCCCGAGAGTGACACACTAAAGTCGCGGGCCTGATGGTTAAGCTGACATCTATGGGTAGCGCCGTACCACGCCTGCAATGACGCCCCATATCTCGCTGTCTTCGTTTAGCTCAATGTCTGGGAAGGGTGCTGTCAGGCGGTACTATCACACAAACTTGACGTCCCATTGGTTACCACCTAATTTTTTTATGAATGACAACACAAAACCCATTTAAGTACTTCAAAACTTCGCCTGAAATCATCGGATTGGCAGTGATGTATTACATACGTTATCCATTGAGTTTTCGTGAGGTGGAAGACGTCTTGAATGAACGAGGCGTAGATTTCTGTCACGAAACAATTCGGCTTTAGATTGAACGTTTTGGGTCAAAGTTCGCGCGAGAAATCCGAAAGAAGAGGGTCAGCCAACATTCGAACTAGCAATGGCATCTGGATGAATTCTTTTTGAAAATAAATGGAGAACGCTTTTACTTGTGGCGTGCTGTTGATCATGAAGGTGAGGTTCTGGAATGCTATGGTACAAAGCGACGCAACAAGGCTGCAACGAAGACATCCCTTATAAAAGCAATGCGCGAACATGTATCTCCCAAGATTATCACGACAGATAAATTGCCGTCTTATCAGGCTGCGTTTCGTAGGAGTGGCGCTGTAGATCGTCAATTATGTGGTGGCCGGGCTAACAATCGGTGTGAAAATTCGCACCTGCCATTTGGACGGCGGGAACGAGCAATGCAGCGTTTTAAAACAGCAGCCGCGTTCCCAAAATTTACTAGTTATAACGCCCAGATTTACAACCATTTTAATCATGAAAGACACTTAAAAAATAGGCAATCGTTCAAGCAAAAATTTGCAACTGCTCTCGCGGAATGGTTCAATTTCTGTGCCGAGTGACGTTGACGTACCTTTTGAGCGTTCTCAAGTTTGCCTGACAACGCCATTTTCATTATCGTCTCCTCCAAGAGTGTTGCTGTTGGTTGTGTTATTATCGCCCCTTTTTGACGCCTTGGTCTTATGTGAGTATTGACATTGCCGCTTGCACCCCGCCTTCCGCATGAGGCACATTCGCCTTCTTCAATCCCATTTCAACGCCGGCCAAAGTTGCAACCAACATTAAATCATTAAAATCGCCTAAATGGCCAATCCGAAACACTTTATCAGCCAGTTTTGATAGGCCATTGCCCAAGGATATATCGTAGTGATCTAAAGTTCTGGCACGAAAGTCATCGGCGCTGTGCCCTGCAGGCAGTTTCACTGCAGTTAGCACACCGCTTTCTTGTCCCTGTGTGGTGCAAAGAACCTCAAGGCCCCATGTCCGCACAGCCGCCCGCGCGGCGGCCCCATGTCTGGCGTGGCGTGCGAAGACGTTGTCCAAACCTTCCTCGTGCAACATATCAACAGCCTCATTAAGGCCGTAAAGCAGATTGGTTGCCGGGGTATAGGGGAAGTAGCCTGTCTTATTTGGTCCCACCATTTCAGACCAATCCCAATATGATCTTTGCAATTGCGCGGTTTCATTGGCTGCCATCGCTTTTGCACTTGCCGCATTGAATGACAGGCCGGGCGGCAACATCAAACCTTTTTGAGAACCTGAAACTGTCACATCTACGCCCCAAGCATCATGCTGATAGTCCAAGGAGGCCAGGCCCGAAATAGTATCGACCATAAAAAGCGCTGGATGTCCGGCGCGATCTATCGCTTTTCTCACCTCTGCAATCGGCGACACAGAGCCGGTCGAGGTCTCATTATGCACAACGCAGACCGCTTTGATTTTGTGCTCTTTGTCTTCCGACAAATAGGCCTCAATAGCATCTGGATCTGCCCCACCGCGCCAATCCCCAGCGATAAATTTGGTTTGGAGCCCAAGTTTCTCTGCCAGTTTCTTCCACAGGGTAGAAAAATGGCCAGTCTCAAACATCAAGACCCGATCTCCCAATGACAGCGTATTGACCAAGGCAGCTTCCCAGGCGCCAGTGCCAGAGGCAGGATAAATAAATACATTCTCTTCGGTCTTAAAAATCGACTTCATCCCATCCAAGGCCCGCATACCCACCTTGGCAAAATCAGGCCCCCGGTGATCTATAGTTTGCTGGCCTATCGCGCTAAGAATGCGATCAGGGACCGCGCTAGGTCCTGGAATTTGTAAAAAGTGGCGACCAGCTTTTCTCATAATAATCGGTTCCCAATCCATAGGCGCCACAGCTCAACTATACTTATCATGGGCAATGACTTGATTTCTTTTTGGTTGATCTCATTTAATTTTGAATTCATAATTAAGTCAATGAAAAATCTTCCATACGCCACCACAAGAATACAGGATAGAATATGTCTCAGCTTTTTAACGCTCTAAAGAAACGCGTGCAGGGTGATCTCATGTTCGACAGCTTCTCGCGTGGCCGCTATGCGACAGATGCCTCGCTTTATCAAATGATGCCGCTGGGTGTTTTGTCCCCGAAATCCGAAGACGATATCCGCGCTGCGCTTGATGTTGCCGGTGAACAAGGCTTGCCAATTTTGGCTCGTGGTGGTGGCACGTCACAATGCGGACAAACGGTCAATGAGGCGCTGGTTCTCGATAACACTCAATATTTCAATGAGATTCTTGAATTGGATGTGGAAGGGCAACGCTGTATCGTACGCCCCGGCATTGTGCTTGACGAGCTAAACCGAACCTTAAAACCACACGGGCTTTGGTTCCCAGTAGATGTTTCCACCGCCTCACGCGCCACCATTGGCGGGATGACAGGCAACAATTCCTGCGGCGGCAAGTCCCTGCGGTATGGCATGATGCGCGACAATATTCTGTCAATTGAAGGAATTTTAGCCGATGGCAGCAAACACTATTTTGGCCCAACAACCCCTAAATCCGACCCCACCCTCGCAGCTTTGCGCGACGACATGCTGCGACTCGGCGCGCGCGAATCGGACGAAATTGACAAACGCTTTCCAAAGGTGATGCGCCGTGTCGGCGGCTATAATATTGACGCTTTAGTGCCGTCATACCACCCCAACAATCTGGCCCATCTGCTCGTCGGATCAGAGGGCACACTTGCCTATTCGACAGCCATTGAGTTGAAACTTTGGCCACTGGTGATGCAAAAAGTGCTGGGTATTTGTCATTTCCCAACCTTTCATCAGGCCATGGATGCCGCGCAACATCTGGTTACGCTTAAACCGCAAGGTATTGAGCTGGTGGATTCCACAATGATTTCTCTGGCCCGAGATATTCCAATGTTCCGCGCCACCATTGAGGAATTTGTCACGGGAAAACCAGAGGCGCTGCTTCTGGTTGAATTCGCTGAAGATGACGCGCAGCTGCATGCGCAAAAACTCAAGCAGCTCGAAGAGATGATGGGAGACCTTGGTTTTTCGTGGAGTGCAAGGGGCAAAAAATGGGGCGGTGTAACCGCAGTACCCGGCCCAAAAATGCAAGAGCAAATTGCTGATCTACGTAGCTCTGGCCTCAATATTATGATGTCCATGAAGAGCGACGGAAAACCTGTATCCTTTGTGGAAGATTGCGCGGTAGAGTTGCCCGATTTGGCCGCCTACACTGCTGGTCTCACAGATATTTTTCAAAAGCACGGCACACGCGGCACTTGGTATGCCCATGCATCCGTTGGTTGTTTGCATGTGCGGCCTGTCTTGAATCTCAAGCTGGATCAGGATGTGAAAACCATGCGTACAATCGCAGAAGAATGCTTTGATCTGGTCGCGAAATACAAAGGCTCGCATTCGGGTGAACATGGGGACGGGCTCGTACGCTCTGAATTTCATGAAAAGATGTTTGGCGCCCGCATGGTGGGCAATTTCGCTGAAGTGAAGCAGCGCTTTGACCCGCAAAGTCGTTTCAATCCGGGCAAAATCGTAAACCCACCAAAGATGGATGACCGAAGCCTGTTTCGCTATAGCGCAGATTACAATGTGCCCGACTTCAAAACTAAACTTGATTGGACCGCCTACACCGGTGGCGGCTCTGGACTGCAAGGCGCGGTCGAGATGTGCAACAACAACGGCGCTTGCCGAAAACTCAAAGGCGGGGTGATGTGCCCCTCCTTCCGCGTGACCCGAAAAGAGCGAGACCTCACCCGTGGTCGAGCCAACAGTCTGAGGCTGGCCATTTCTGGCCAATTGGGACCAGATGCGCTGACCAGCGATCAAATGGCTGAAACCATGAAGCTCTGCGTGTCCTGCAAAGGTTGCAAAAGCGAATGTCCAACCGGCGTCGATATGGCCCGAATGAAAATCGAAGTTCTTTCGGCCCGCGCTCAAAAGCACGGTCTGACCCTACATGATCGTCTGGTAGCCTTCTTGCCGCGTTATGCCCCTTGGGCATCACGCATGCAGATCTTGACCAATCTGCGCAACACCGTTCCAGGTCTTGCCAAACTCACAGAAGGGCTCACCGGTTTCACCGCCACTCGGAAATTGCCCACCTGGAGCGCCGACCCCTTTAAAGACCACGAAGTGCCAGCACAACAAGCCCCCAAGGCAATTTTATTCGCCGACAGCTTCAACCGCTATTTTGAACCTGAAAATCTGCGCGCCACGGTCAATGTTCTCAAAGCTGCAAATGTACCCATTCGTCTGGCCACTGCACCTGCCGGTGAGCGCCCTCTGTGTTGCGGGCGCACATTTCTATCCACGGGATTGGTCGAAGAGGCCAAACATGAAGCCAAGCGCCTGGTAGATGCCTTGCTGCCCTATGCTAAGCAAGGTCTCCCAATCATCGGCCTGGAGCCAAGCTGCCTGCTCACCCTACGCGATGAAATCCCAACGCTTCTGCCAGGCGAGGACACAAAGCTTCTAGCCGATCATGCGCGGATGCTGGAGGAATATATCGCCGATCAAGGGGGCAATGAGGCGTTTAAACTGCCATTGGCCTCACCGGCGCCAAAGATTTTGCTGCATGGCCATTGCCACCAAAAAGCCATGGGCGTCATGTCAAGCATCGAAAAAACCTTGGCGTTGATTCCTGAAACCAAGGTTGAAATCGTCGAGACAAGTTGTTGTGGAATGGCCGGCGCATTTGGGTATAGTCTCGACACCCATCAAATTTCTCGCAATATGGCGGAATTAAATCTGGCACCCACCGTTCGCGACGCCGATGATGATACATTGATAGTCGCAGATGGCACATCCTGTCGGCACCAACTGGCCGATACAACACAGCGCAGGCCCATCCATGTGGCACGCCTTCTTGAATTGTCTCTAAAGAGATGAGAGAAACGAACCATGATGCAAGTTCAACATACGATTCAACGCACATCACTGCATCATGAATTGGTCGATCGTCTCCAGCTGATGATTATCAATTCGGATTTGGCACCGGGGATCAAAGTGCCCGAGAAAATGCTGTGCGAGCGATTTGGCGTGTCGCGCACCCCGTTGCGAGAGGCTTTGAAAGTCCTCGCCTCTGCCGGTTTGGTTCGGCTTGAGCCCAACCGAGGTGCCTGGGTCACCCAAGTTACCCAAGAGGAGGTGGAAGAAGTTTTCCCCATTCTCGGCGCACTTGAAGCCTTGTCAGGCGAGCTGGCCTGCACCAAAATCACCGAAACGAAAATTGAGGCGATCCGCACTCTTCATGCGCAAATGCTGCAAAGCTATGAAAACCGCGATTTGGACGCCTATTTCAGTCTAAACCAGAAAATCCACCGCGCGATCTTGCTGGCTGCTGAGAATAAAACCCTGATCGCATCCTGCGAGACCCTCTCTTTGCGCATGCAGCGGGCCCGCTATATGGCCAACATGAACGAAAATCGTTGGTATGAAGCCGTGCAAGAGCATGAAAAAATTCTAAGCTGCTTGGTTGCCAGAGATGGCCCGAAACTCGCAGCCACCCTTCTTGAGCATATGGACGCCAAACGCGCTTCTGTTATTCGCTGGCTGCAAAACCGCGAGGCATCCAATCGGTGCTATCAAACCAATAAGAACTCGCATCAGATTGCTGAATAAGCCTAAATCTATACGCTCAATAATTGGCGCCACTCAACGAGGGCAGCGGCACGGTTCAGCTTGACATTGTACTTGAATAGAGATCGCGTTCCTGTAGTCCCCGCACTCTCATTGGGTAAAACAGTCAAGCCTCATCCATAAGCCCTTTACTGTTCTAAAAACCCAATCTCAGGGCAGGCTCATGTACGATACCCCCCATACCCCCCTCGGCACATCCCCCCAGCCAATTACTGACCAGATTACTGACCAGTAAACGCCTTATTGTGATGAACTGAGCTATGCTGTATTTAATGATATCAGAGTGTAAGCAGTAATTCGGTGCATTGATAGGGAACCATCACCTCCCCGGTGCGCCATTTCCAAGAACCAAGGTCCGCGGACCGCGATCCAAGTGACTGTTTCCAAACGATATGAATAAACACGGAGACTTGAACATGGAATTTGCGAGCGATCTGGGCAAATTGCAGAGGCTAATGGCGTCTAGCAGCGCAGGAACCTCGCGACGACAGGCAGTTTTGGAAACTCTGTCTATCAGCGCAGACGACCAAATCATGGATGTTGGCTGCGGAGGGGGCCATTTGCTAGAACATCTTGCCAAGGCAGTAGGTGAGAAGGGTCATGTGTATGGGGTTGATCCTAGTGAAGACCAAATTGCTCAGGCTCGTGATAAATGTTCAGACTTTGAAAACGTGAGCCTACTTAACAGCAATGCCGATGATATCAGTTTAGAGCAAAATTCTTGCAACTCTATTACATCGACCCAAGCCTTCGAATACATCAAAGATATCGACGCGGCTCTTCACGAAGCAACACGGATTCTTATATCAGGCGGTGCATTTGTAAACATTTCTATTCTTTGGGATCATTTCAAGTTTTTTGGTGCGGAGGAAAAGTTAAACAACCGTATCCATGACACTTTCAGGGCGCACTGCAGCCACCAAATGCTACCTATGGAGCTCCCTGGCAAGCTTGCCCGACTAGGATACCGTGACATAAGAAATAAATCTCTTGCTTTCGTTATTACCCAGCGTGATCAAAACTCTCCCGCCCGCTATACCGAAGAGACCGTTGCTTTTTTCGCTTTAAATCAAGGCATGTCCAAAACAGATGTGATGGATTGGAGAGCGCAACTATCCAAGGCAGAAGAAGACGGGCGATTTGGTTTTACCAGCTTCCCTGTTTTAACAAGTGCATTCCCAAGCAAGCCCGATACGCCAACCGCAGTACGCGCATGCCAGCCATTAATCCCGAAGAGTGCGATGAACAATTCGGTTGCCCAGTTGATCACCGCAGGGCTTTGCGCAAAGCCAGAGTGGCAATTCACGAATCCGCCCAACCGCAAAATGACGTCAACACGATCCAAATTACCGTCGCAGGCGTTGCGCAAGCGGTAGATCAAGTTCAACGCGCAAATGCGTGCGGTGGCTTGGGCATCCTCGATCGCTTTCGGAGTATCGAGAACAGGACCAATATGGGTTACTTAACCGGCCCATTCGCAGATTTGCCCCAACAGATAGACCGTCGTGCCATCCTTGCTAAACGGCAGGAATTGACCGCGTGGCGTCCAATCAGGCGGCAGCGCGAGACCCATCTCTGCCATGTGTTGCTCAACTTGCGACGTCATACGGGCACGTCTTGTTGCGCCAAGAAACTGCGCCAATCGCCAAGGTTTGTAATGTCTGTGGCACCTTTTGTGCCATTGGCTTCGCAGATGAACCCTTTCACCGATGACCCGTCAGATAATTCAACGGTCCCTGCAGACGGATGTCGCCTATCTGGGGCATTTCAAGGGGCTGTAAGCCAGGCGGTACCGACGCGATAACCTGAGCTATCGCTTGTGAACCTATTTGGGTGATGAGTATTCGTGTCCTCAGTAAAGGAAACGGCACAAGGAATATGCATTTTAGTTAATATGTTAGTCTTAATAGATTATTATTACGACAAACGGCCGCCCCAAGCCCCAGAATCAAGCCTGCTGGCTAAGGTGCATCACAATTAATCATTGGAAGTGCAGTAGCGCCATATAAGCCAAAAAAGCACAGACAGATTACAATCCGAATAATCCAAAAAATTTTCTATTATAAAACAATGACAAAGGTTAATTTACCCTATGAAACGAAAAGTAGGCCGACCGCGTTGTTCCGGACCCGCCCAGCTCATTCGCGCTATACTCGCCGACGAGTTTTATCTTGCCGTGAAAAAGTTGGAGCAGCGCGGCATACCGATGTCAGGGTTGCTCGCAGACCAGCAGTATTAAACGATTTGTCGTCTATAATTGACTCTCTGCCTATATC
>Ga0233432_10006020_pt1 | contig 10424 bp, 10 predicted proteins | sample SI_122_August201_6_FD_179870 | JGI IMG/M metagenome (GOLD analysis project Ga0233432, IMG submission 179870) | Seawater microbial communities from Saanich Inlet, British Columbia, Canada - SI_122_August2016_10_MG | ecosystem: Environmental > Aquatic > Marine > Inlet | place: Canada: British...
ATTTACTATCCGCCCAATGGCCGATACGCATAGGCTCTCTCTCAACAGCATTAGCACGCATCGGAAAATCCGTTTGTGGAAGATTTAGGGTGTCCTTGAGCTTTTCTGCTTGGTTCATCTGAAACTATGGAATTGAAGGCTGAAAGCGTAGCGAACATGTTGGATTATCAGCCCAAGTCAAGGGCTGAAAAATGAAGTGCCGATTCTCCTTGCCTTAACCGAGGTAAAATTCAGGCTCTTCGCTCTTCAACAAGATGTACCAAATCCTCCAAAAATTCACCCTGCAGACAGGCCTCGAAACAGGTCTAACTTATTGCATTTTTTTGGTCTTCGCCATTCTTGCAGGGTTATTTTTACTCACCAAAGGCGGAGATGCCTTGAGTGATCATTGCTCCCTTTTAGCAAAAGCATTGGGTGTACCTAGTGTAGTCGTTGGTCTAACAATCGTATCCATTGCAACCTCTGCTCCTGAGTTGTTTACATCGATTGCTGCGATACGGAGCAATGCCCAAGGTTTGATACTAGGAAATATCATTGGGTCGAACATAGCCAACATCGGTCTAATTCTTGGGCTGGTCCTGATGGTTAAATCCGTCAACACAAGAGATACAATTTCGAGGTCTCAACTTACGACTCTCCTTCTTTTGACCATAGTGTTTTGCGGTTTTTTATTTTTTAACCCTGCTAAAAATATTTCGCTTTTGCCAGGGCTTCTGCTGCTTGGATTTATTTTCGTCTATCTATTCAACACAACAGCAAAAGCACTCCGTAAAAGAATGAAAGAAAGGAAGGAAAACAAAGAAAACACAAATATTCATGTACCGGCGAAAGTACTCATGATTTCAGTTTTTTTCATATTTCTCTCTACAGCTGCTCTTTGGGCAGGATCAGATTTCCTCGTATTTGGCGGCAAGAATCTCGCTAAAATGGCGGGAGTTCCAGAGGAGTTGATCGGCTTTAGTATTCTTGCTATCGGAACCAGTCTACCCGAACTAGCAGCTTCCATTTCACTGGTAAAGAAAAGCGAGCACAAAATGCTTTTGGGTAACATAGTCGGTTCCAACCTCTTTAACATTGGGTTGGTCGGTGGTGTCGCAGGAATTCTAAGTCCTATCAGCTCAGAAACTGAATTCCCATGGATAGACACTAAATTCCCATGGATAGATTATATTTCACTAATTTTCCTAACGGGGCTCTTTTGCTTTTGGCTTAAAGGAAGAACCCTGACCAAAAAAGACGGATTTATTCTCCTAGCCTGTTACCTAACATCTACCCTATTCACTTGGATCTTGAATGGGAATTAAGAAACAATTATGACCAAATTAAGGAGCTAGTTAATAAAAAGCCCGAAGGATAACTCGGGGCTTTCAACTAAGGTTTAGGAATCCTCTCCTACCTGAAACCGAAGGAATGATTCCACCGTTAATTCGGATCCAACCTCTTGGCTAATGACATGCAACAGTTGCTTGATCGAATGATCGGGATCCTTAACAAATGGTTGCTCAAGAAAACATGAATTAGAAAAATATTTTTCAAGCTTCCCTTGAATGATTTTTTCAATGGCTTGAGGAGGCTTTCCTTCGGCTTGGGCTTGGGCTATGTCCGTCTCTTTTGCTACGAGATCTGCAGGTACATCATCACGCGAGACACAGACAGGAGAAGTCGCAGCAATGTGCATGCACAAATCTTTGGCTAATGAAATTACCTTGGTATCTCCAGACGCGGCTGCAGAGCTCGTTCGTAATGACAGAAGTACAGCAACCTTAGCCCCCGTATGAACATAAGATTCAACCAGTCCACTCTCTTTGGTTTCGAGAGACTGCGATCGTGAAATCCTAATATTTTCACCAATTTTGGCAACTTGATCGGTTCTGACCGACTCGAGATCTGCATCAGGTTCATCAAGGAGGGTTTGTGCGATTTTGTTAGCGAAAGCAATAAAGTCTTCGTTCTTGGCTACAAAATCAGTTTCACAATTTACTTCGACCAAAATACCTTTGGTTTTGTCATCGGAAACACTTTGGGCGATGATACCTTCCCCTGCGTCTCGGCCCGCTTTCTTGGCGGCAGATGCAATTCCCTTTTTACGGAGGATGGACACAGCCTCATCCAAATCGCCAGTGCTCTCAATAAGAGCTCGTTTACAATCAATCAAACCTGCTCCTGTCTTTTCGCGCAGGTTGAGCACATCGTCTTTGGATATAGCGGACATTTATTATGAAAATTGGAAGTTAACTTGTAATAAGATTGAATATGTTAAGACTTTTCAGGATCATCGGCTGGAGTTTCTTGATCCGAGCCTTCCTCTTGAGGACCGGAATCTTCGCTTTTTGCGGTGACTGCTTCGCTTTTCTCGGAATTGGCTCTTGGCTCATCAGCAGATACTGATGCAGCAACTGATTCGGGCTCGTCACTCGAAACTTCAACAGAACCAGAATCGAAACTCTTTTTCCGCTCGTCGAAATCACTTTCATCATAACCCTCGGGCAAGGTAACCTCTGGCTCGTCTTCTTGATCAACGAAATCGGGTTCTTGAGCAATTGGTGTAATATCTTTTCTGCGCGTTGGAGCTTCAACTCTACGAGATGCCCCACTTTGAATTGCATCCAAAATTACATCTACAATAATTCGGATGGATTTTGTAGAATCATCATTGCCTGGTATAGGATGCGTGATAAGGGAGGGATCGGAATTGCTATCAACTAAAGCGATTACGGGAATTTTGAGGCGATTTGCTTCAGCAATCGCTATAGACTCGTTGTAGGAATCAATCACAAACAATGCACTAGGCAAACCTTGAAGATTGAGCAACCCCTCAAAGTTTCTATGCATTCGTGACATTTGTCTCCTGATGGCAGCACTTTCCTTACCTGGAAGTTTATCTAGGCTTCCGTCATCCTCCATGCGTAAAAATTTCTTATACTTAGTCAAACTTGTAGAAACCGTTTCATGGTTGGTGAGCGTTCCTCCCATCCAGCGGTTGACACAAAACGGCATATTGGTAGCTGCGGACAGTTCACGAATAGGTTCTTGGGCTTGACGCTTCGTGCCGACTAACAAGATTTGCTTGCCGTGGGAAACGACCTCTTCAACAGCTTGCGCAGCTTTTTCAAGTAAATCGTAAGTTTTCTCTAGATCAATAATGGAAATTCCGTGCCGGTTGTCATATACAAAGGGCTTGGATTTCGGATTCCACCTGCGAACTTGGTGCCCAAAATGTACGCCGGCATCCAATAAGTCTTTAACGGTTATGTTCATGATGTGTACTTTCAAAGCCCCATTCAGAAACGGGGAGAAATAATTTTCTTTTAGGATATATTGTTTAAAAAATTGGGAGCAGGGGCAGGATTTGAACCTGCGACCTTCAGGTTATGAGCCTGACGAGCTACCAGACTGCTCCACCCTGCTTCAGAAGAAAGTGCATTATTCGGATTTCGGACAGAGAAGCAACGATAATCTTTAACCAATAACACATCCTTATTTAAGTTGTGCTCTCGAGCATCTAGCTTCATTTCATTTAAGAATGACCAACATCAAAGAACTAGTCGATTTTTGCGATAATAGAACAAGGCAACATGATATACCCGATTTTGCCGGAGCTTTCAATGGCCTTCAAATACAGAACGATGGCAGGGTTAGTAAAATAGGGGCATCTGTTGACGCAGGGCTTGTTCCATTCATGAAAGCAATGGAAGCAAAAATAGATTTCCTTATCGTTCATCACGGGCTCTTCTGGAACCCGCCCGTTCCCCTCATTGGTGCAGCATTTGAAAAGATCAAGGTCTGCTTAAAGGGAAATATTGCTGTGTACGGATCTCATTTACCTTTGGACCTACACCCCGAAATCGGAAATAACGCTCTTCTTGCAAAAAAGCTAAACCTGCAGCCAGAGGGAACCTTCCTTAATTACGAAGGATTCGACATCGGTCTCATTGCGAAAAGCCCTTACGAAAGGGATGAACTTCGGATGCATTTACAAAACCTCTTTCACTCAAATATATCTGCAATGGAATTCGGTTCAGAAAAGCCAAGATCTGTTGCCATTCTAACGGGTTCGGGTCAAAGTGCGGTTGATCAAATCTTAAAAGCGGGCACCGACACACTGATCACTGGTGAGCTCAAACAGCACCATTTTAATTTGGCTCAAGAACTCAACCTAAACCTCTATGCTTGTGGTCATTATGCAACAGAAATATTTGCAGTTGATGCTCTAGCAACAGAACTTGCATGCAAATTCTCCCTACCATATCAGTTCATTGAGACCGAGTGTCCTCTTTGACTTCGAATGTTGCCGTTCATCACCAAATATGCTTAACTAAGTTATGAAGAAAATTGGACTGCTAAACGGACCTAATCTCGACCGCTTAGGTAAGCGCGAACCAGATATTTACGGTTCCATAACTCTTGAAGAAATCGAAAGAATGATCATAACCAACGGACTATCATTTGGTTACGAGATCGAAGCTTTTCAATCTAATCACGAAGGATCTCTTATCGACAAAATTCACGAGTGGGGCGATTGTAATTTCTCCGGATTGATACTTAATCCCGGCGGTCTTACCCATACAAGCGTTACATTACGAGACGCGATCGTCGCCTCTGGTCTAAAAACTGTAGAGGTTCACCTCTCCAATATTCATGCCAGAGAGGATTTCAGGCACAAATCTCTTATATCTGGAATTGCGACTGCCGTAGTAGCTGGAATGGGATACCACGGTTATCTTTCTGCTCTCAAATATTTGCATGAAGATCAATAGCTCTGTCTGCCGACTTTACACCTACAGATCCTAAACGGAAAGTTTATTGGTTTTCTCTAAACTGGTCTTGCGACCCGCACATATCTTCAGGGCGAACCCATTGGTCAAATTCCTCACCAGTTACATAGCCCAAATTGATTGATTCCTCTCGCAATGTAGTGCCGTTTTCATGAGCAGTTTTGGCAATCTTTGCAGCTTTTTCATAGCCAATCTTCGTATTAAGTGCAGTTACAAGCATGAGGGAATTGTCTAAGTTCTTCTTTAGATTGGGGAAGTTTGGCTCGATACCAACGGCACAATTTTGATCAAAAGAAACGCAAGCATCTCCCAATAAACGGGCAGATTGTAAGAAGTTCGAAGCCATTACTGGCTTAAATACATTAAGTTCGTAATGCCCCTGAAGTCCCCCAATGGAAAGAGCAACATCGTTACCGATGACTTGAGCACAAACCATGGTCAACGCTTCGCACTGAGTAGGATTGACTTTCCCTGGCATGATAGAGGATCCAGGTTCGTTCGATGGAATGATAATTTCGCCAATTCCACTTCTCGGGCCCGACGCCAAAAGACGTATATCGTTAGCAATCTTGTTCAATGATATCGCTAGTTGTTTAAGGGCGCCGTGCGATTCAACAAAAGCATCATGAGCAGCCAAGGCTTCAAATTTATTCTCCGCACTTATAAAGGGAAGACCAGTGAATTCCGCAATTTTGTCAGCCACCAGTGATGAATAACCCAAGGGAGTATTGATTCCAGTTCCTACGGCAGTTCCACCTAATGCTAATTCAGATAAATGAGCCAATGTATTACGGAGAGCTTTGAGCCCATGATCAAGTTGTGAAACATAACCAGAGAATTCTTGCCCCAAGGTTAATGGAGTTGCGTCCATCAAGTGAGTACGTCCAATTTTCACAACCTGCTTGAATTCACCGGACTTCTCTTTGAGAGTATCTCTTATCTGCTCAATCCCAGGAATAGTAACCTCGATAAGGATTTTATAAGCAGCAATATGCATGCCTGTAGGAAAAGTGTCGTTTGAACTTTGCGACTTATTTACATCGTCATTGGGATGAAGGTTTTTTTCAACATCTTCTAAAGTTCCCCCATCAAGAACATGCCCTCGGTTCGCAATTACCTCGTTTGTGTTCATGTTTGATTGAGTGCCACTTCCTGTCTGCCAGGTAACGAGAGGGAACTGATCGTCATGAAGACCAGCAAGAATCTCGTCGCAAACTTCCGATATAAGGTTCATCTTCTCCATCGGCAGAACTCCAAGATCATGGTTTGCATGGGCTGCAGCTTTCTTTAAATAAGCAAAACCATAAACAATCTCCAAAGGCATACTGGCAGCAGGACCTATCTTAAAGTTCTTCCTGCTCCTTTCAGTTTGAGCACCCCAATACTTTCCAACGGGAACCTTGACCTCTCCCATCGTATCTCTTTCCAGTCTGTATTTTTCTTCCATAAATCGTGCTATAAGTGTTTTTGTAACAGCATTGAAGCAAATCCGATTCTCTATAAGACAATTTAGGAGTATTAAGTCGAGTAAAGATTACAACAAACGGAAGAGATCAATTTGAAAAAATATAAATTCAAATCACAGTAATAATCTTCTGTGATAGCTGAATGATTTACCGAAATGACCTTACGGGGTAGCGGTTTTATTCAAATCTGTAGACTTGGGAGCAGATTTTGAAGTAGCATTGCTTTCCGAAGAGTAACCGCTGGATGAATTACTCATATCTAAAAGCTTATTAAAATCATATGTTTGCCTTGCACCAACTTTCACAGGAGTCATAAACTCCTTACCTAGACGATCAACCGTAAACTGAGCAAAAGTGCCAGGCTTTGAGAAAAAAGAGGCATGAGCAAGGTCTCCCGAATCATGTACGATGCTTCCGTTAATCTTTCGCAGGACATCACCTTTTTTTAGTTTTGAGCCAGAAGCAGGAGACCCTTCAATAAAATCACTGATCACAATGTCTACACCGCTATCAGCGTTAGCCTTCCGAACTGTAGTTATTCCGAACCACCCATAATCTACTTTGCCAGAAAGCAACAAGTCGTCTCTGATTCTCAGGCAGGCCCTTGCCGGCAGAAGAAAAGAAGACCTTAGGTCAGGCAAGGCGGCATAGGTGATGCCAACAAACCTTCCATTCAAGTCAAATACTGGAGCACCGATCTCCCCCATACCCAATGGCATACTAGATCTAATCATTTTGGTAGGAAAAAGCCTCTTCCCAAAGGAAAACTCATGACTTTGCATAATTCCATAAGTTGGAGCTATTTTGAATTCTAGTGCACAAGTAACTCCAATTAAAATGGTGCCTACACTTAAATCACCTTTGGTTTCGGCAAAAGATGTGAAAGTAAAATCCTTTGGTTTCTCCGTAACCTTAAGAAGAGAAAGATTACAAAGAGGGTCATGACCGACTTTTTGTGCAAGGTAAAAAGAATTGCGATGTTCGATCCAGATTCTATCAGCATCTTGAAGAAGTCCAGTGGTCAGAACATGTCCTTCTTTGCTAATAAAAAAACCACTTCCCATTTTAAGTGAAGTAGAAACTTTGTTACCAACGCGTCTTTCGCGGGCTGCCTTTACTCTTACAACTGATGATACAGAAGATTTAAAGACCTCCTGGATTCGTGTCTGTAAAGAAAGAAAAGATACCTCGTCTCCAGTCTCTGCGTATGGTATTTTAGGCGAAAAGAAAAATGAAAACGTTAAAAACGCTAGAAGGGAACGCCCCATACAATTAGAAAGTATACTGAGCAAGAAAACCGGGTTGATTTAGTTCCTTTGCTTGAACAATAGGTTCTTCAAAAGAAACAGATTCAGACCATTGCAGTGAATTGTGAACATATAAGTTGTGATCGGAAAGTTTCGAATCAACCACATAGGAGTCCACATGTTTGGTAGTTGGCAAAGAAGGATTATCGACAGAGACTACACCGATTGAGTGTGGAAGAGTCTCGAGGGGTTCGATAGATGGAGCAGGGGATTGGAAGTAAAAGAATAATGCAAGAATGCATACAAAAGAGGCTGGAACAGAAAAACCAATCATTTTGGATGTTGTCGAAAACATACTACGCTGAAGAACTGTTGAGAGAGCCTTCTCTCTTACCTTTTCCTGAAAATCATCCCAAAATTCATCTGAGGGCACATCAAGCTTCTTGGATTCGAAAAGATCTTGGAGAGTCGGTTTGTCGGAAGTTTTCATGAGTGTGCTATTTCAAATAATCTGATAGAAGTGACTGGAGTTGGAGCTTGGCGTAATGCAAACGAGATCGTACTGTTCCTTCGGTACATTTCATTATGTTAGAGATTTCTTTGTGACTGAGACCGTCTATCTCGAAAAGAATTACAATTGTCCTGTGCTTGTCAGACAACTTAAGCAAAGCTTCGTTCAATTTTTGATGTAATTCGTTAAGTAGAGTATTGCGAACAGAAGAAGAATCAGTGGAAGAGAACTTTTCAAACTCTTTGTTTAGACTATGCTCCTCAGAAATTTGATCGAAACTGAAAAATTTGCGTCTTTTTTTGCGCTGTATATGACTGAGTGTCATGTTAACGCCTATTCTGTAAAGCCAAGTAAAGAAAGAAGACTTCCCTTTAAATTTCTTTAAAGATCTAAATGCTTTCACAAAAGACTCTTGGGTTAGATCTGCAGCGTCTTCATGGTTGAATGTCATATTATAAATGACACCGTAAAGCCTTTCCCTGTAAAGCAGCATAATCGAATCAAAAGCGGCAATATCACCACCTTGGACACGTTTTACAAGAATTGAAACATCGTCTGCAGAAGGCGTAGTAGTAGAAATGCTTTGGGTTTTCTCGCGAACACTTGAAAACATAAATACAATTTAGTAGAATACACTAATCTATGGCAAGAAAATTGGATAATGAATCTCCAGACAAGGTAGAGAGTTTTTCGTCAAATGTTGCTAAGAAATTTAAAAGGGTTGAAGACATTTCATCATCTGGTAAATTTAAAGCGATTTGTTTCGTTTGATTTAGCTTCTGCAAAAGGAAGTTATGGCATTCACGAGGAATTCCATATTCAAGCATTAATTCCATTATATGTTGCCTAGATGAAACCGTTAGAGGGCTAGCACGGAATAAATTTTGTACATCTAAGATTTGCTCAGAAGTAAGTTTTTGAAGAAGAAGTATAAGTGGTAGTGTGACTTTACCTGTGTCTAAATCAGTACCAAGGCATTTGCCTGCTATTTTTGATTCACCAAAAGAATCAATTAAGTCATCAAAAATTTGGTAGTTCAAACCCAGTGAGAGCCCAAATGAACCCACAAGATCGATTACATGCTCTGTATGACCTGCAAGATAAGCACCGGCTTGGCATGATGCTTTAAATAATTCTCCTGTTTTATCCTGAATAAAAGAGAAATAGTCAGTAAGGGGAATATTAAGATTTCCTCGAGCAAAAGTTTGCATGATTTCACCAGAACAAGTTAAACGAGTTGCTTTCGAGACGAGTTTACAGATATTTGTGGTAGGGAATTCTGTAGCAAGTTCTAAAGCAAAGCTAAACAAAGCGTCACCAAGAAGAATAGCGTTATGTTCGCCAATCTGGGTATGAATGGTCGATTTAGACCTTCGGAAATTGGCATTATCTAAAACATCATCATGAACAAGTGTTGCAACATGGACTAGTTCGAGTATGGCAGAGACTTTAAGTAAGTCATCTGTGACATCTCTAGAACCCGAACCGCAACGGAAAACTAAAAGTGGTCGGATTCTTTTTCCGCCTCCAAGAACAACTTTGTGGGCTAATTCACGTACTGGTTGGTCTAAAGATGATAAGGTGTCAGCCAAATAGGATTCAAAAAAATTAAGAAAAGCAACATCGTCATGCTTCCCGGAGGTCATAGTACCTAAATTGCTTTGATTAAACTCCTTTAAACTCATTACTAAATCGTTCTAAGAAAAAACGAACGATTTACAAACTAAGAACAGAAATAAAGAAAGAATTGTGACTGCAAAGCAGACTACCAATCTTTCTTTTTGTGACGATTAGCTCTCGTACGCTTGCGACGCTTGTGCTTGTTCATTTTTAAGCGACGCTTTTTTTTGAGATTACCCATTTGGTATTAATTTGATATATTTAGGATGAATTCGAAAAGAAAAGACCCGTACCTTCCGATAGGAAGGTACGGGTCGCAAGACTGGCAACAACTTACTCTCACACGACAGCGAGGCCGCACTACCATCAGCGACTGAGGGCTTAACGAACGTGTTCGGGATGGGAACGTGTGTTTCCCCTCGTCTATGATCACCAGATATACATCCAGCGGACAGCCAAATGCTGATGGATTAGTTGTTACCGCGGCAGTCCGCGATTACGGAAAAATTAGTTTAACATCTGGGAACGTAAGCGTCGTCCGGAAAAAACAGCGATTATGATGAATGGAACGTTTCGGATCATTAGTATCGGTTAGCTCAATATATTGCTACACTTACACTTCCGACCTATCAACCTGGTAGTCTTCCAGGTTCCTTCATGGTCCGAAGACCAAAGGAGATCTTATCTTGGGAATAGCTTGGCGCTTAGATGCTTTCAGCGCTTATCTAGTCCGTGCTTAGCTACCCGGCGGTGCCGTTGATACGACAACCGGAACACCAGAGGCACGTCATTCCCGGTCCTCTCG
>Ga0233432_10006021_pt1 | contig 10424 bp, 9 predicted proteins | sample SI_122_August201_6_FD_179870 | JGI IMG/M metagenome (GOLD analysis project Ga0233432, IMG submission 179870) | Seawater microbial communities from Saanich Inlet, British Columbia, Canada - SI_122_August2016_10_MG | ecosystem: Environmental > Aquatic > Marine > Inlet | place: Canada: British...
GTATGCGGATGGTTTTTAGGGTCTGCCGACTTTGATCCTGGAACTGGAACCACAAGCCTAACCTCATTTGGTGGCCGAGATGCGTATGTCTCAAAGTTCGACACAAGTCTGTCATTTCAATGGGTGCAGCGCTTTGGCGACGTAAATCACGTCTACTGCTACGATATGTTTACAGACTCAGCAAACATCTACACCTGTGGTGGCTTTTTGGATTCCTGTGATTTTGACCCCGATACCAGCGACTATTACAAGACCAGCGTTGGGTTGGCCGATGCCTTTGTCCATAAACTGCAAGGGTGCAATACACCTAGTTTTAGCAATATCTCTTTGTATACTTGCGACACAGTGGTTTCGCCAAGTGGAAATTATGTTTGGAATGAAAGCGGCACATACAACGATGTTGTGGAAAACGTAAGTGGCTGCGATAGCTTCATCGCGGCTAGCGTAACTGTATATCCCATTGATTCTTCCATAGACACACATGAAGTATGCGGTGGGCTAATGTGGATAGACAGCATCTATTACGCGCAGAGTAACAATACCGCTACAATTACCCTCTCAAATTCAAATGGATGCGACTCCCTAGTGTTTTTAGATTTAACCGTAAACCCTAGTTTCTATACAACCGATTCCATCACTTCTTGCGATTCTGCCACTTGGATCGACGGGAACACGTATTATGCGAACAACAACACAGCACTTGCCCCTTTTGCCTCCAGTGCCGGGTGTGATTCTGTCCATACTCTCGCGCTGACAATCAACTATACCACATCAGCTGACGATGTTCAAGTGGCATGTGACTCCTTTACGTGGGTAGACAGCAACACGTATCATTCAAATAACAATTCGGCAGTGCATATCGTTGAAAACGCTTCCGGTTGCGACTCAATCATAACGCTGGATCTTACCATCAATGCTGTCGATACTTCCATTTCAATTTCCGGTGCTACATTAACATCAAGCCAGTCTGGTGGAACATATCAGTGGTTGAATTGTGACAGCGGCATGGTGGCTATCACTAGTGCAACATTTCAAATGTTTACGGCTTCCCAAAACGGGAGTTACGCCTTGGTTGTTGGAAGCGATGGATGCTTTGACACCACCGCCTGCAACCAGGTCGTAGGTTTAGGTGTATCCGATCAAAATGCCCAAAATGTATTCTCGATTTATCCGAATCCCACGAGTGGATCAATCGAGATAAGATCTTTGCACTCGTTCGATGCATATCAAATTCACGATCTCGCAGGAAGGTTGCTCCAACGAGGCGAAATTGCTTCTTCGAATTTGAACATTGTCCTGCCAACGGGTTTATATGTTCTTTCAGTCGTTGATAATATGGGAGAAACGTTCTCTGAATTACTTGTTATAGATCGATTCTAATTAATTTCCCCAATCTCCATTTTCATAAACCTAGAACACCGCCAAATCGTAGTTTGCATTTGAGCTGTTGGGCTCTTTCTTGAGGCTTTCTTTCAAGGTTGCTTCAGAGTCGTCTGACGCGGCCAGTGTTTCAAATTTGAATTGAGGTGCCGTGGCATCTTGGGCCAATGCGCCAAAGGCTAAAAACGTACTGAGAAGGGCAGAAAAAAGGATTTTGATTCGTGACATGTTGCGTAGGTTTCGTTTGTTTTGGCTCGAATGTCTCCTAATTGCATGCATGCATCAAGCCCTAATTCATGAATGTACGGTTTGAGTTCATGAAGATTCGGTTTGTGCACATTATCGTTCTGCCTCGCGTTAATTCTCACCCTTTTTGAAAGGGATTGAGGTTAGCTTCTAACAATCTTTTTAAACTAGACTAGGCGCGCGATTGTTAGATCAATATGAAAACGTTTTTTAATCTCCAAGAATCAAATAAAAAGTTGAACGACCAGATTGTTTTGGCTGCAGGCGAATCCTACGAAGTTTGGGAGTTGCTTAAAATTCCAGCTGTACGCTCAGGTAACTTGATTATTCATGAAATGAACGTGCATGGATTGGCCTTCAACGCGCATCACTCAGATCTGTGGCATTGCAACATCGAACTTCGAAAGCGAGGAATTGAGATTGTATTAAGAAAGAGTGATGATCGATTTGTATGGTGCATTCCTTTCTATCAGATGAGCGTATTTCAGTCCACTCATCTTACCATACACGCCAATGGGTACTTTATTCGGTTAAAAAATGGATACTCCTTGAGGCAAGCATACGTTAAGCGGATGCTCGAAATGAAAAATGAATACTTACAATATCCACCAACCTCTACGCACTTTTCTTGAGCGGTCTTAATGCAGTTACATTGTTTGTGTCAATGGTGGCCTTCAATTGATTGAGCAACTGATACAATCCGAAGTAGGTGCGGTTAAAATAAATGAAGTGCTTGGATCCTTGAGCCGACAAGCCGCGCATATCCGAGTTTCTACTCAGCGCTTCGCCCTTGGTATATATCTCCTTGAAATAACTGTCGTTGCCGAAGTCAAAGGAGTCTTGCAACAATGGGCGACCAACCAATTCAAACATTTCAGGGAAGGTTGAGAGGATGAGCTGGCGCTCTTTAGCTGGCGCATCAGGGTTGTACAATCCTAATTCGATCAACGCAGACCTAAATTCCACGGAGTCCATTTCATTTCCGAATTGCAATAGCTTAAGGTAGCTCAGGTAAAAATCTTTTGGTATTTCTTTAATGCAGCCAAAGTCTATAACTGCCAGTTTTCCTTTAGGCGTAATAATGAAATTTCCTGGGTGCGGATCGGCATGCATAAAGCGTAATTCATGGATCTGATGCTGATAAAAGTCCCACAATGCCTGCCCGATTTTGTTGCGTTGTTTCTGGCTCGGATCTGTTTTAATCCAATCGGCTAGGCCTTCCCCGTCCATCCATGACATGGTGATGACGCGTTTGCCAGATAAATTGGTCATGAAATCGGGAAAAACCACATTTTTTAGTTTATCGCAATGGTCAATGATGTGGTATGCGTTGCGCATCTCCTGCTCATAATTCGTCTCCTCCATCAGCTTAGATTCTACTTCTTCGATGTAAGGTGCAACCTCACTCTTTTTAAGGCCAAACATTTTAATAGCCATTGGTGCGACCATATTCAAATCACTTTTAAGGCTATCCGCTACGCCAGGGTATTGCAATTTAATGGCGTAATCTTTACCATTCAATCGGCCTTTGTGCACTTGACCAATAGACGCAGCATTCACGGCTTTTTTTGTAAAACCCTCAAATACCTCATCTGGGTCTTTGCCCACTTCCCTTTTAAATGTCTTTCTGATTAACGGATAGGAGAGTGGGGTCACTTTATTTTGGGCTTGCGCAAATTGTGCAGTGTAGGCCTTGGGCAGAAGTTGATCTCCTAAGCTCAGCATTTGAGCCATTTTAAGCGGGCCGCCTTTCAGTTCGCTAAACGCCTCATAGACGTCCTTTGCATTCGCTTCATCCAATTCTTCTTGCGAACCTTTATTGACCAGTTTTTTCGCGTAGTGTTTGATGTAGTTTGAACCCACCTTGGCACCTGTGGTAGCCAATTTGCTGGCTCGACCCAACTTGGTTATCGCAATTTTGTTTTGGTCTTTCTTCATGTTAGTTCCAGCTAAATGCGTTGTTTTTACGTGTGACCATGAACTTGCCTAAATCAAACATGCTTGTGAGCATGCTTGTATCGGTGAGCTTAAAAAGCAGATCGGTAGTTTTTTCAATGAAGGCATCCGTATCTTGTTTCTCCTGGCTTTGATCTATGGCAAAAAACCAGAGTACACTCAGGGCATGATTCGTAAGCGCCGCTTTCTTTGGATTGATTGAGAGCGGACCTAACATTTCAAACGTTTTGCTTTCGTGATGCAGCGATGAGAATTTTTGGGCATTTAAGGTCATTGCAAATCGAGACATAAACGAGGGGGATTTTCGTTTTTCATCCACAAACGCGGAGAGAAAAAGTGCATCACCGGTGGCTTGCTCTACAAGGAGATACAAAAAGGCAGCATGGCGATCTTTTTGCTCCCAGTTCTGCGATTCTTTGTCTGCTTGCAAAAGCGTGTCTGCACAGCTAAAGTACCAGAGTATGATTGCGATTTCTAATTCTTCTAAGCTCTTGAAATGCGTTCTGAATTTGGTGTAATCCATATCTGCAAAGTGCGCGAGTTCTTTGACGGATTCTGGAAGCGTCCCGTTTTTATTGACGAATTTCTTATAGATCGAAACGAGTTCTATTCTTGGGTCTTTTTTCTTTTTTTGCTTTGCCATTGGAATTGTGTTACGCTTTAGAAACAGGAGAGCATTGCATTTGTTCCAGTGAAAAGAGCTTAATAATTCGGATGCAGTTCTCTCAACCGATCAACGGGGCTTTGCGGATCTTTTCACAACATCTTTATGATAACTCTAAATATTGCACCTAGCAAAGGCCAAGATATCGCCTTAGATTAGGTCTTATAAAACCAGAACTGATGAATCAAGAATTACAGACTCAAATTGACACTTTAAAGGGCACACTAACAGGAAACTTCATGGAGGACATGGAAATACGAGATAAGATCCACAACCTTGAGATGGAAATGAATGGTGTGAAGCCAGGTGGGTCTGAGATTGATTGCGTTGGTTGCGGTAGCTAAGAGAAGAAGCTATCGGCCACTTCGGCTACGCTCAGCGGCCAAATCATTCAGCTGGCAGCTTTCGGCCATCAGTATTGTCACATCTAGGAAAGCGTGAATTGGTTGATTCACTTTATCATTTTCCACGATCAGCTTGAAACTTGAAACTTGTGACTTGAGACTCTCGACGAGCTACTGCTTTTCGAAAACCTTTTCTTGCCCAGGTTCAATCCGCGGTTCTCCGGTCGTGTGGATCTCCATTTTCCCCATTTCGATTACTGGAATTCCCATAAGCTCAGGTTCGACAATTGGTTCGCAGCGCTGAGGTAACATTGCTATGTGTAGCCCAACTGTGCCTCGGTTCAGGTCAATCGCTTGAGAAGCATATCCATCTCGTTCTACAATGAGCTTCAGGTTCCGCAAGTCCGTATCCCACGGAATCTCCATATTGAAATAGCCATTCTCGTCTACGTAGTGCTTTTCCATCGACAAGGCGGGAATGAACACGGCCGCACGACTAAGCGCACCGTCATCGGAAACGACCAAACCTGAAATTTGCCGCATCTCTGGATGAGCCCCCATTACAGTATCTCCGAGCAGAATCTCATTCTGTGAAATCGATTCTTGTCCACGCGCTTCAAATACAGCGAATGAACTTGCTAGGGCAGTGGCAATTGCCGTTACGGAGTTGACCATGAATCGAGGAAAGGCCCAAATCTGAGTTGGCATAGGTTGCGCCAATGTTCTAATCAGCTGGTCGGATCGAAAACGGCCACATCCACCTTTGTTGTCTGTTAAGTGTTGGATCAATCGTGCATCACTCATAATGGTGTAGTCGGTCACCACTTTCGCGCAGCTCTGGCAATGACGGCCTTGAGCTTCGGGAGTCATGTTATTCCAGTTTTCACCACATGGTTTTGGTACGGAAATGTTTACAGCGCTTGACTTTTTCATGGATTTTGATGTTGGTTATACACCATTGATGCATAATCGGAGCGATATCCATAATAGGATTTAGCCTTTTTTCATGAGCTGTCAGCCAGAAGCTATTCGTGAGGACATATTCACCCTTTTTGAAGCAGCAAAAAGGGTGGACAACCGAGCGAAGCGAGCTCATGAGCGCCAGAAATAAAAAGATCTGCGAATAAACTGCTTGAAGCTTCAAGGTGCGTTTCTCGTTCCTCGAAAGCGCAAATGGTTCTGCGCTTCATGCTTCTTTTCGATATACTTTTTTCCTAGAGTAACTCCCGACTTGTAACTCTAGACTCGTGCCTTATCAAATAAACATCAAGTGCGTGCCATCGCCGTGGGCGCGGTTATAGAAATCTCCAACGGTAAGGACACCGTCCATATCGTCTATGAGGTCTTCGCGCTTTAAATGGAACATATCCATGGCCAACTTGCAACCCCAGATCTTGACACCACTTGCAACCAAAATTTCGAGGAATTCATCTATCGGAGGAATGTCCAACTTCTCCATTTCCTTTTTCATCATGTTGGTAGCAAAACTCTCCATACCAGGCAATCCGCCTAAAAGGGTAGGGATGTGCATGGCTGGATTTCCAACCGTGGCAACGTGCAAGTCATTGAGCTTGCTTTTGTTGATGGCTTCCAATCCAAAAAACGTGAAAAACATCTCCGCGTCGATGCCTTCCATGCGCGCTCCATTCGCTAAAATGAATGCCGCATACACGTTGTCTAAAGTGGATTTACTTACAATGATGCAGACTTTTTTAACCTTGGATTCTGCTTTAACAATAGGTTCGGTAACAGGTTTTAAAACGCTCATAATGTTTAGTTTATATGCAACATACTGGTTTTGGGATCCCTGCTATTCGGCTCGCTTTCTTTAGCGGACCGCCAGGAAACAAGGCGTAGAATTCTTTGATGTCTGTAACGCCACTTTTGCCCACTTTTCGAATGGTGAGTTCCACATCGTTTTTGTGTTGATCTTGAATATAGGATATCACTTCCCAGTGTCTATCGGTCATTTGAATCTCCTCTTCTTGTGCAATTTCTTGCCCAAGGCTTTGACTCCATTGACTGATGTCTTGTAAGTATCCTTCTTCTGTTAATTGGACCGTAGATCCTGAAATTGTCTTTTCCATTTGGCTTGGTTATATCGTTTCGTTTGTTTCAAAATGTTTTCCGGCTTCATTCATTTCGTTGGTTACAAAAGGAATGTGCTTGCCGGTGATGAGTAAGTTCCAGTAAATCCACTTAAAGGCCAACTTTCCCATGTGATTCATTCGGCTTTCTTTTAATAGAGTTAATGGACCTATGCCTGGAAGTGGGTAAGTACCCTCCACTGGTTCGTGGCTGTAGTTAAAGTCGATCATCAAAGCCTTGCCATAACCGGTCTCTACAAAGCAGTTGGCATGGCCATCATATCCATCTCTAAGCGGTTCGTTGCGCACAAAGTGCAAGATGTTTTCTAAGGCTATTTCGCCTTCAAAGTGCGCTACCGATCCCGCCTTTGAAGTAGGGAGGTTGGTGGCGTCACCAAGGACAAAGATGTTTTCCTTGACTTTGGACTGAAGCGTGCCTTTGTGTGTGGGCACGTAGTTCAGCTCATCCCCAATGCCAGATCGCTCCATGAGATCGCTGCCTTTGTTTGTTGGGATGGTCACGAGCAAGTCATACGTTTCTTCCTTGCCTTCATAGTCAATGATGGTTTTGTTTTCGCCATCCACTTGCATGAGGTTGAAGTCGGGCACCACGCGGATATTCTTCTGCTCGAGCAGGTAGTTTAGCTTTTCGTTGGCCTTAGGCCGGGTAAAAGCTCCACTCATTGGGGTCACATAGCTGATGTCCACTTTGTCGCGCATGCCTTTCTCGGTGAAGAATGCCTCGGCTAAGAAGGTGAATTCTAATGGTGCTACTGGACACTTAAGCGGCATCTCCGCAAAGTTGACAATCAACTTTCCACCTTCCCATGTTTTTAGCTTGTCTCGAAGGGCTACAGCGCCCTCAAGTGTGTAGAAATCGAATATGTCCTTTCGCCAATACGGCCCTTCAAGTCCTTCAATTTCTTCGGGCGCAATGTCGGTTCCAGTTGCGATCACAAGCACGGTATATGGATAAGTAGTGCCGTCCGTCATCGTGACTTGGTTCACATCCGTGCGAATTCGATCTACACCACCAATTACCAAGTCTACGCCTTTGGGAATAAACTTTTCGATGGGTTTTACAATCTCTTCCGGTGTGTAAACATCAAAGGGGACAAACAAATAACCCGGCTGGTAGTGATGCACTTTGCGTTGGTCAATTATGGTAATTGTCCAATCCGAATTCAGTGCCTTTCTAAGGTGGTTCGACATGATGGTTCCTGCCGTTCCAGCCCCTAATATCACTATGTTATTTGCCATTGATGATGTTTATTTGGTGCAAAGGTATTGGCCGTATAAGGCGCTATACCTGACCTAGATCATAAAAGGGGGTGAGATACATTTACCTTGAAGCCGCGAGGCATAGAAAAGCACTATTCGTGAACCACACCAAGTCTGATTTCTTGCTGGTATTGAGGCGATGAAAGCTTGATGATGTATGTGCCAGTGCTCAGTTCACTCGTGTTTATGGAAATGGATTCCCCATTTGTACTGCCTTCAAAAAGTTGTTTTACAAGCCTTCCTTCCATGTCATACAACTCGGCCTTAATGTTATTCATGTCTGGCGTTTCAAAGGTGAAGTGGGTTTGCGCCACGGCAGGGTTGGGGTAGAGCTTCGTTTTGAAATAGTGTGTGCCGTTTATCGGCTCGGTCACCGACGACGCATCCCGCTGAATGTAAACCTCAAAAACACGTGTGCTGGCATCGCTTTGCGAACCCGTGTTCACGAAGAATATGTTCTCATCCGTGCTCTCGATACCTCCAACAATATATCCAACCAAGACTTTCGAACTTGGCAACGCATCTATAAGTAGCAATTCATCTTCATTATACCACGATTGATTTTTAATCGGGATGAATTCAGCCCCAGAACCAAGGAAACCGGGCATTTCACCAATTTTGATCTCTTCCATTGTGTCGTCGGCATATCGAACGATCTTACTAATGGTTTTAACAAATGGAACATCCTCGTCGTCCACAAGCTGGTTGTTTTCATCCATCGTGTATCGGCTTATTCCCCCAAAAAAGACAGTATGCATGGCATTGTCATTTGCACCAAAAATATTGAGGTGTGCGCTGTGATACTGACTTAAGTATTGATTGAATCCCGCGCGCACGGCGTAGGCCGTATCCACCACATCCACCGTGTTGAGCCATGGAAGGTTTTGATCGTGTTGAAACACACCGCTAAACATGGTGAACCCGCGTTCGCCGTTTGGAAATATTTGTGGCGCCATGTTGTAGTCTCTTCGATGTAGGTTATCCGAATCGATCCAAGCATCGTAGTCGCTGATGCTGAGGTTGGTGCCATCGTCTATGATCTGAAACCTCCGAATGGCGTTGGTATATTCCTGCACAAACCCAGGTCCGTGTGTTGGTCCCATTGGATTGTAGCGCCCTTCAAACTTCTGTCCTCCAGCCAAGTAATATGTCTCATCCAGTCGATCTAAATATCCGCCGGTTACCTGAAGCCGTGTATCTGTGATTTGTCGAAAGTGCGGTGCAATGGAGTTTCCGTTGATGATGGCGTCCATGACATCTGGCACATGCACGGCACTGAGGTTAGGGTAGGTGTGGTGATCGCTCTCGGCGTTGCTGTAGCCATATCCTCCGATGATGTATAACATGGAGTCGCGCTGCTCAAACTGCATGTTGGTTGATTGCAATTGATCTGACATGGCTTGTGGCAGCGCACTCAGCGAGGCAGAGTATACCACATCGTTTACCGGATCCACTACATATGCAATTCCATTGTTGTCAGAAGCTAGAAAGGCAGCGAAAGGTTGCCGTTGATGGAGTCCATCGGTTCTTCCACCAATCAATAACCACTTATTGTCATAGCTCGCCCTGGTGAAAGAGTGTAGCCCAGGTAGCCCATCAATGCTGACCTCTTCAATACTCACATCAAACGGTTCAGTTGTCTGGCCAATAGTGCCAAGGTGGAACGAAATAAACAGTAGGATCGGGATCAGAGTCTTCATCATGTTGAATTTGACACAAAATTCGTTTAAGGATAAGCCAATGTATGTGACATGAAGCACATTGGCTTGTGCGTTTTTATCAAGGCGATATCACGCCAAATTCCGGTTTGCAAATCAACCTTCCATTCAACGGATGAAAGCTGCATTTCATCCGAATTTGAACATTCATCGGGAGATTCTTACGCCTCAGCGATAAGGAATTTTTTTGGTGAATTACCCCGCTACTTTCGCACTCTAATTAAACGAAAAAACACATTCTGATGAAACAAATATTTTTAGCACTAGTCTTTTTAGTAGCCTCTATAACAATAGTTTATAGTCAATCTAGCGATCGCAAGTGGGCCATTTCCCTGAATGGAGGAGCCGAACAATACAGCGGTGATTTTGGCGGTGGTTTTTACAACTTCGATCAAGCATATTATGGTTTTCTTGGTGGACAGGTGGCACGACATTTAACTCCACATTTCGACGCGGTCTTACAAGGATCATACGGTGAAATTGGTCACGTTGAAAACTCTGCAAATAGATTTAGAGCCAAGATGCTTCAAATCACGCTTAATGCGCGATACAACTTCTTTAAGAATGAAGAGCAAATCTTAGATCCTTATGTGCTCGGTGGTATCGGTTTTATGCAACACAGCAATATGAATGTTACGAACGTGGTGAACAGCGCTGCGCTTCCTAACCTTGGCGCAGGACTTAACGTTCGAATCACGCCATATTTAAGTGCCTACGCTCAGGAGAGCTTTACCTATACAACTGGAGA
>Ga0233432_10006022_pt1 | contig 10422 bp, 5 predicted proteins | sample SI_122_August201_6_FD_179870 | JGI IMG/M metagenome (GOLD analysis project Ga0233432, IMG submission 179870) | Seawater microbial communities from Saanich Inlet, British Columbia, Canada - SI_122_August2016_10_MG | ecosystem: Environmental > Aquatic > Marine > Inlet | place: Canada: British...
TGTTTAACTCAGAATCATTTATTAAACCGGCTCTTCTATTATGAGTAGTAAGGGTAATATAGCCTTCGTCTTTATGCGGAGAAAAACTTGGTTGGTATCGTTCATTTAAAATAGTAGCGGAGGCTTCAGATAACTGATCATTCCTAATTTCATTTAGTATTTGAATAAAATTTTCATTTTTTTGTCTGTAAATATGTTGTAATTCAATAGAAATAACTGCTGCTTCTTGATAGGCTTTTGCACTAAAAAAATATACGGTATTGTAATACTCTTTTAACAGACTCCATTCATTAGGTTTTACAACGGGAGCTAATTGTTGTAAATCTCCAATCATTAAAATTTGAACACCTCCAAAAACCTTGTGTTTATTCTTGTATCTTCTTAATACTTGATCAATCCCGTCTAATACATCTGCGCGTACCATACTTATCTCATCAATAACAACAAGATCTAGTGATTTAATAATATCTATTTTAGCCTTAGAAAACCTTCGTTGTTGGTTTGAAGTATGGTTAATTTGATTGGGTAAAATAGGCCCAAAGGGCATTTGAAAAAAAGAGTGAATCGTAACCCCTTTTGCATTAATTGCTGCCACACCCGTTGGGGCAACCACCACCATTCTCTTAAGTGACTTTTCTTTTACACTCCGTAAAAAAGTAGTTTTACCTGTGCCTGCCTTACCAGTTATAAAAAGATTTCTATCCGTATTTTCAATAAATTGGTGAGCTAAATTTAATTCAGCATTTTTTGGCATGGTAGCTTTTTATGGCAAGATACCTAATAAAATATATTTGGTAAAAAAAGACAATAAAAATGAAAGATAAATACACTATTCTATAAAAGAAGAAAGGTAAACAACATTCTTGCTATCTACCTTTTAGTGCCAAAAACATATTATAATTTTTCCCTCAAAAAATTAATAATCTATAAATTTGGTGTATTGTAATTTTGATGTTTATGAATAATATAATCTAGTTTTAGGCTCCTTGTTGTTGGAGTTGCTCCATATTTGCAACAAAAACTGGTTCTTTTCTTTGACTAACATTTACAGCCCTTACCTTATTACATCTATGACATTTTTGATGCCATTGATTTTTTACATCAATAGCCTTTTTTCTTTTTGACCGCTTTGAGACTTTTCTTCTGGTTCTACTCCAATCGTGACCGATTACTTTACATAAAAGTGATTTCATAGTGTGAGGGGATTTTTTGTAAATTTCTTAAAGTAAAACTAAACTCACAATACCCATAAATAATGAAGTTAATATCCCCCTATTTATGGGGATGCTTTCAATTAAAAATAAGTATTAAAAATTAAATAATACATTGCTAAATTATACCTTAAAAGCGAAGCTTAGTATTTAGAAAAGCTCAAAAAGTAATGGCAAAAGTTCAATTATTATGATTTTTGAACATATTTTAATTGCCTAAACCAACTTATTGTTTTTTACAAAAAAACCCAAGCAAAATTACTTGGGTTTTAATAATATGTTGATTAAGTAGCTTACATTTCTAAAGCACTTATTGGGTTGTTATCCATTAATAATTCAACTGGATTTTCTAATGCTTCTTTTACCGCTACTAAAAATCCAACAGATTCCCTACCATCTATAATTCTATGATCATAAGATAAAGCTACATACATAATAGGCTGTATTACTACCTCCCCATCAACAGCCATGGGTCTATTTACTATATTATGCATCCCTAAAATCCCACTTTGTGGTGGGTTAATAATTGGTGTAGACAGCATAGATCCAAAAACACCACCATTGGTAATGGTAAAAGTTCCTCCAGTCATTTCATCTATCGTAATTTGTCCGTCCCTAGCTCTAATTGCTAAACGTTTTACTTCGCTTTCTACACCTCTAAAGGTCAATTTTTCTGCATTTCTAATCACTGGCACCATCAGACCTTTTGGTCCTGAAACTGCAATAGAAATATCTTGAAAATCATGTTCTATTTTAAAGTCTCCATCTATCATCGAATTTACATCCGGATACATTTTTAAAGCTCTAACTACGGCTAATGTAAAGAAAGACATAAATCCAAGACCTACTCCGTGTTTGGCTTTAAAATCTTCTTTATACTGAGCCCTTAAATCAAAGATTGGTTGCATGTTTACCTCATTAAAGGTAGTTAGCATCGCTGTTTCACTTTTTACAGCTACCAAGCGCTCTGCCACTTTTCTTCGTAGCATAGACATTTTCTTGCGAGTTGTTCCTCTGGCACCATCTTCTGGCATTGTACCCATTGATGGAACTGCTTTTACAGCATCTTCTTTGGTGATTCTTCCTGCTTTTCCAGTTCCTTTAATTGTAGACGCATCTATTTCTTTTTCCGCTAAGATTTTCTTAGCTGCTGGTGATGCTGTTCCTGATGCATACGTTGTAGCAACTTCTTCTTTTACTGGAGTAGCTTTGGGTGCTTCTTTTACTGAAGTTGAAGTTGGTGTGGAAGATGAACCCTCTGGTTTTTCTGCGGCAGTGTCTATTAAACAAACTACAGCTCCTACCTCAACAGCATCTCCTTCTTCAGCTTGCAAAGTAATAATCCCACTTTCTTCAGCTGGCAACTCTAAAGTAGCCTTATCCGAATCTACTTCAGCAATAGGTTGGTCTTTTTCTACATAGTCTCCATCTTCAACTAACCAGGTTGCAATTTCTACTTCTGTAATTGATTCTCCCGGTGAAGGAACTTTCATTTCTAAAATCATCAGTTCTTATTTTACTTATACTGAATCTAATCAGCTTTTATTATTATTTTATTAAAAACAATTATTTAGCATCATTAAAAACACTGTCTATAACTGCTTTATGTCGTATTTTAAATCGTGTACTAGAACCTGCTGCAGGAACAGCATAGTATTTCCTAGATCTTACATTTAATTTCACCAATTCTAGTCTTTCTAACATAAAACTCCATGCCCCCATATTTCTGGGTTCTTCTTGTGCCCATACGTATTCTTTTACTGCAGGGTATCTATCAATTACGCGTTGTATTTTTTCTAAATGCAACGGGAATAATTGTTCTATTCTAACTAAGGCAACGTCTTCTCTTTCCAAAAATTCACGTTCTGCCAGCAAATCATAATAGAATTTACCCATACAAAAAACAAGCTTGGTCACTTTAGATGGGTTTAATGAATCGTCTATAACTTCTTGGAATTCTCCTGTAGCTAAATCCTCTATGGAATTAACCGCTTTTGGATGACGTAATAAACTTTTAGGTGTAAAAACGATTAACGGTTTTCTGAAGTTACGCTTCATTTGTCTTCGTAACAAATGATAAAAATTTGCTGGAGTAGTACAGTTTGCCACTGTCATATTATCTTCTGCACACAATTGTAAGTAACGTTCTATTCTGGCAGATGAATGTTCCGATCCTTGCCCTTCATACCCATGCGGAAGTAATACTACAATCCCATTTTGCATTTTCCATTTGTCTTCTGCAGCTGATATATATTGATCAAACATAATTTGAGCTCCGTTAGAGAAATCTCCAAACTGTGCTTCCCAAATGGTTAATGTATTTGGATTTGCCATGGCATACCCATAATCAAATCCTAACACACCATATTCAGATAATAACGAGTTATAAATCGTCATTTTCCCAGAATTATTTGGGTTATTGTTTAATAAATTAATTCTTTCTTCAGAAATTTCATCTCTTAAAATGGCATGTCTGTGAGAAAAAGTACCTCTTTCTACATCTTGACCAGAAATACGAACGTTAAATCCTTCTTCTAATAAACTACCATAAGCAAGATTTTCTGCCATACCCCAATCTAACGTATTGGTGTCAAAAACCATTTTTGACCTTCCTTGTAAAATACGTTCTGCTTTTCTAACAAAATGTACATTTTCTGGAACAGTAGATACTATTTTAGCTATATTTTTTAATTTATCTACGGGGTAGGAAGTGTTTTCTGTCTGTAACATCGAGGTTAACTGCTGACGCTCAAAACCTTTCCAGGTAGATTGCATAAACTCTTTAACTTTAGAAGTTTTTACTTTTTTAGATTCGTTAAATTCTGTTTCTAAAAGTTCTTTAAAGTCTGTAGTTACTTTTTGAAGATACTCAGAATTTATGGTGTTTTCTTCTAATAACTGCGCAGCATATAAATCCTTAACATTTTTATGTTTAGAAATTGCTTTGTATAATTTAGGCTGTGTAAAACGAGGTTCGTCACCTTCATTATGCCCGTATTTCCTATAGCCTAATAAATCTATAAAAACATCTGTTTTAAACTTCATTCTGAAATCTAAGGCCATCTCCATGGCATGACAAACCGCTTCTGTATCATCTGCATTTACGTGTAGTACTGGAGATAATGTAACTTTGGCAACATCGGTACAATACGTACTAGAGCGAGCATCTAAATAATTGGTGGTAAAACCAATTTGATTGTTGACCACTATATGAATTGTTCCTCCAGTTTTATACCCATTTAACTTAGCCATTTGAGTAACCTCATAGGCAATTCCTTGACCAGCAATGGCTGCATCACCATGAACTATAATGGGAAGAATTTTACTTTCGTCTCCGTTGTATTTTCTATCTATTTTGGCTCTTGCAATTCCTTCAGCAACTGCCGCAACAGTTTCTAGGTGTGACGGATTGGGAACCAAATTCATTTTTATTTGTTTTCCGTTTCTGAAAGTTTTACTAAGGGTTAATCCTAAGTGGTATTTTACATCTCCATCTATGTTTGTGTCTTCAAAGTCTTTCCCTTCAAATTCACTAAATAAGTCTCTAACAGGTTTCTTAAAGATATTTACTAAGGTGTTTAAACGACCTCTGTGAGCCATTCCTAAAACACACTCTTCAACTCCATATATCTCGGCTGCATTTCTTAAAGCTACACTAATCCCTGGAATTAAAGCCTCCCCTCCTTCTAATGAAAATCTTTTTTGTCCTACATATTTAGTTTGCAAAAAACTTTCAAAGGTAACCGCCTGGTTTAATTTAGATAAAATATACTTTTTTGCGTCTTGAGTGTAATTTGGGTGGTTGTCATTTACGATGAGTCTATCTTTCCACCACGTTAATTTCTCTGGATTTCGCATGTACATGTACTCTACTCCAATAGAGTCACAATAGGTTCTTTCTAAATGTCCTATAATTTCAGAAAGTTTTTTTGGACCAATTCCTACAATTTCTCCTGCATTAAAGGTGCTGTCTAAATCACTTTTAGAAAGACCAAAATTTTCGATATCTAAGGTAGGAGTGTATTTTCTTCTATCTCTAACCGGATTGGTTTTGGTGAATAAGTGACCTCTTGTTCTATACCCATTAATTAAATCTACTACTAGAAATTCTTTTCTAACAGATTGTGGAATTTCTACTGATGCTTCAGAATCGTCTGTTAAAGAAAAGTTTTCATTGGCCAAGTCATAGCCTTGAAAGAAACTTCTCCAACTAGGTTCTACAATGTCTGGGTTTTGTAAATATTTATCATACAAATCGGCTATATAGCCTGTATGTGCTGCATTTAAGAAGGAAAACTTATCCATAAAAATAGATTACAATATATCTATGCTAATTATTGTCTGTAAAAATACAACTTTTACAAAAAAATAGCGATTTATTTAGGCATTTAAATATAACTGAATATGGATTAATACTATGGTGTTAAAATGGCCATTAAGTAAGCAAATCATCAATAGTTTGTGAGGTTTGATAAAACTAAGGGTTGATTGGATATTTTTTTGTAAAAAAAGTTTTTGTGCTTTTTGTAAAAGATATATATTTGCACACGCTAAAATAAATTTATTCTAGCAAACTCCTCCTTAGCTCAGTTGGTTAGAGCATCTGACTGTTAATCAGAGGGTCCTTGGTTCGAGCCCAAGAGGGGGAGCAACATATAATGATAAAACGGTTATACTTTTATGGTGTAGCCGTTTTTTAATTAAAAGACTTCGGTCAAACACCCTCAAAGATTAAAAGATGATCTCCCAGTGAATATAAGACCAGTCCAAAAAAGGATTGAAAAAGTTTAAAGTTTCTTTATCTTCAGTTTCATTATATTTGAATTAAAATGATAAACGAGAACAAAAGCTCCTGTTATCCGGAAACATAGACCTATAAACAGGAAATTTATTCCACATATAAGGAGTTAGCCTTCATTTTGACAAAACCGTCCACAATTAAACAAAAATTCAAAAACAATATTAAAAAAAACACTACGTTGAGTTGTTTTACGAACTGATAAATTCAAAAAAATATGGAATTTTATTTTATACAAATAGGCTTAGCTTTAATGCTTGCTTTTGTAACCTATTCATTAAGTAATAAAATTAATAGTAGTGCGAATAGATATTTAGCCATTCTTTTTGGTTTTATATCATTGCTATTTACACTTCCTTTAATTGGAGAATATTTTTTTGAAGAATGGTTTGGTATAGATATTGTCCTTGAAAGTATCAAATTCCTTATTCCTTCATTTCTTTATTTATCAGTATATAACTTTGTGAACACGCCTAATCATTTCTTAAAAAAACATTATTTAATATTTATTCCTTCTGTATTGGTGGTTATGGTTTGGGTATTTTTAAATAGTACTGAGACTAATCGTTTATTTTTAGAAAACAACTATGAAATTTTAGATACCTTTTCAATAATTGTGCTTTTTTTATTTTCTGTAATCATTTTCTATTTTGTAATAAAGATGCTCTTTACACATAAAAAAAATGTTTTAAAACTTCACGCTAATAAACAAGGAGTAAGTTTAAATTGGCTTTATAATTTAGTTCTTGTATTTCCGTTACTCTTAATAATTCATTTAGTTTTTGAAATAAGTTATGAAGAAAATTACTTTGTATATTTTTTCAATTTTATGTTATTACTTATTTTGTTTTATAGCGGCTATCATATTGTACAGCAAAGAGAAATATTTGAATTAAAACCAAAACACATCCAAGCTATTGAAAGTGAATCACCACAAATAAACGATACTAAAAAAGAAGAGCTTATAGATAAAAATTTAGTACTTGAAATAGTTAATGATCTAGAAAAATTAATGGAAGAACAACAACCATTTTTAAACAAAAATCTTTCATTATCAATACTTTCCAAAAAATTAAATACAAGGACACATATTTTATCATTTGTTATCAATACCAATTATAATGTGAATTTTTATACCTATGTAAATAAATTTAGATTAGAATATAGCCAATCACTTCTTAAAAATCCAAAAAAACAACATTTAAGTATGGAAGGTGTCGCTTATGAAAGTGGTTTTGGTTCTAAAAGCACCTTTAATACCCTTTTTAAAAAACATATAGAAATGACACCTATACAATACAAAAAATCTAAAAATCAATAAATTACAAACTACCAATACAATGTAGTTGTTCAACTATATCCATTTGAACACTAATTCATAAAAATATGAGTTTTTTTGCCAAACAAATAAATTTATATTTTTATGAAGCTCAATTTTTTTTCAATTATTTTATTTTTCGTGTTGCCTTTTTCGTTATCAGCACAACAAACAGTTAGAGGTGTTATAACAGACAAAGACTCTAAAGAAACCATTCCTTTCGCTAATATTATAATTAAAAATAGTAATCCATCCTTAGGAACTACTTCTGATGAAAGCGGAAAGTTTGTTTTAAACAATGTTCCAATTGGCAAACAAACCTTTATAGTATCATTTGTAGGTTATGAAACTATTACGCTATCTAATATAAATGTAACTGCTGGTAAAGAAGTACTTTTAAATATTGGATTAATAGAAAATCTTGAAAGTCTTAATGAGGTGGTCGTTTTAGCAGGTAAAAAGAAAGACAAAACAGTTAACGAATTTGCAACAGTAAGTGCTCGCTCATTAAATGTTCAAGAAGCTAATAAATACGCAGCATCTTTTAGTGACCCAGCTAGGCAAGTGCAAAATTTTGCTGGTGTAACAGGAAACGGTGATGATTTAAATAACGAAATTGTGATTAGAGGAAACTCACCCAATACGCTTTTATGGCGATTAGAGGGTGTAGAAGTTCCCAATCCTAACCATTTTGTGTATTCTACAGGAGGTGCAGTAAGTATGTTAAGCTCTAATGTGTTGGATAAGACCGATTTTTTCACTTCGGCTTTTCCTGCCGAATATGGTAATGGTTTAGCAGGTGTTTTTGATTTACGATTTCGTAAAGGAAACAATAAGAAAAGAGAAACCACAATCGATGCTGGTTTTTTAGGACTTGGAATAGCTACCGAAGGCTATTTTAGTAAAAAAAGTGAGGCATCTTATCTAATTAATTACAGGTATTCTACCGTTAGTATTTTAGATAAAATAGGCGTTAAATTAAGTGAAGGAGGAAACTTAAATTATCAAGATTTAAATTACAACATCAACCTTCCTACTTCCAAAATAGGAACTTTTAATATCTATGGATTATATGGTAAGAATATTATAAAGTCATCGGATACCGCTTCAGAAAGTGAAAGTGGCACGCCAACAACAGGTAACTTTCAAAATAGTTCTAATAATAATGTAAGTACCTTTATTACAGGTTTAGGACATCGAATATTTTTAAAAGATAGAACGTATTTAAAAACAAACATTTCCTATTCTTTAGATGGTGCAAATCTTAAAGAGGAAACAAAAAATAATGGTGTTATAGACCCATTAAAGGGAAGTGAATTTGATTCAAAAATCGAAGCTTTGCGTTTATCTTCTTTTATAAATCATAAGTTTAACGCAAAACACACTATTCGTACTGGAGTCACTTTAAGCCATCTTAAAGAAAAAACGATTTCTTATCATACAGGCTCTAATGACATAGGTCATTTAGTCCCAACTAACGATAAAGTAGATGGTAACAGTACTATTTTTCAGAGTTATTTTCAGTGGAAATATAGAGCTACAGATAAATTAACATTGAATTCAGGATTGCACTTTTTACATTTTGCTAAAACAAATAGTAGTGCTGTAGAACCTCGTTTAGGACTTAATTATAAATTAAACAACAAACACTCTTTAAGCTTTGGTGCAGGTTTGCACAGTAGAGCCGAACGCTTGTCTACCTATCTTGTGAAAGCAGACGCTAATACTCAATTTTTGAATACAAATTTAGGATTATCAAAAGCATTGCATTATGTGTTGGGATATAACTGGCGATTAAGTAAAAACACGCATTTTAAAGCAGAAGCCTATTACCAAAACCTGTTTAATCTACCTGTAGATAACACTGGACAAACAGGCTATAATGTAATAAATGCCCAACTATTCGATGTTTTTAATATTACAGATATACCATTAACTAATGATGGGAAAGGCAAAAACTATGGAATAGAATTTACGCTAGAACGCTTTTTAAATAAAGGATTCTATTACTTAACTACATTGTCATTATACGATTCTAAATATAAAATTGGGAATTCTAGTTATTACAACACGCGATTTAATGGAAATTATGTGTTCAATTTCTTGGCAGGAAAAGAATTTAAAATTGGAAATAAAAGTAATAAAACCTTGGGAGTTAATGCGAAATTTAACCTTACGGGAGGACAACGATTTACAGCTATAGACGAAGCCGCTTCAATTGCTAATCAAACGGAAATTTTTTCTACCATACCATATACAGAAAAAGTAAAAGATTATTATCGTCTTGACTTAGGTATAAACTATCAATGGAATAAGAAGAAATCCACACATAGTTTAGGTCTCAATATTCAAAATGTAACGAATAGGCTTAATAAAACTGTTCCTGATTATTTTTATGATGATGCAACAAATAAGATTACAAAAACTACGATAGAGCTTAATGGACTATTACCAGTCTTAAAATATAGTATAAATTTTTAAAAATCTATTTTTGGAATACTAATTTTAAAGACAAAAAAACGAAAGGCTAACAACGTGTATAATTCATTGCTAGTTCTAGCCTACTTACGAAAATCCTCGCGGATTTTCTATTCGGTTTTTTATTTGCTAACTTTAGTGCTTACACCACGCAACAAACCATATACAAGCACGTTAGCCACAAATTAGAAACCAAGGAATTATTGAGCCACTTCCTTCACAATTAGAGGAAGTTTACATTCTTTACTTAAGTATTATTCGGTAAGGAGAAATGGATATCGTCCAAGACGAGTGGATCGTTAAAAGAAGAAATTGTGTTGCAACTTTGAATAACAGGGGGAGCAACATATAATGATAAAACGGTTATACTTTTATAGTGTAGCCGTTTTTTTTTACTTTTACTAAAAACCTGAACAATGAAAAAAATTCTGATTTTACTCATTACTTTTTTATCCCTAAGCATTCAAGCACAAACCAATGAATACGAAGTGACATCATATCTTGAAGAAGGATTTAAGGCACCAAACACCAATTATTTAGGTGAAGCATGGTTGAATCAACTGATTCGATCAGATGAATCATTATCCTACAACATTACTAAAGCTACTTTTAAGGCG
>Ga0233432_10006025_pt1 | contig 10419 bp, 7 predicted proteins | sample SI_122_August201_6_FD_179870 | JGI IMG/M metagenome (GOLD analysis project Ga0233432, IMG submission 179870) | Seawater microbial communities from Saanich Inlet, British Columbia, Canada - SI_122_August2016_10_MG | ecosystem: Environmental > Aquatic > Marine > Inlet | place: Canada: British...
GAAAAGTGACGGTTTGAAGCACCCCTGTAAGTCGTATAATGGTAGTTATACGACATTTGGATTTGATTGACGTTCATATTTTTCCCAATCAGATTGGATTCCTCCTCGCAGCGTCACGTTTTTGCAAATTTAGACCATTTCACTTTTCAATAAACTGTCAATTCCGCACCCCAAGTAGGGGGTTGAAGCGGTATATTCGGGCATTATTGAGCCAAAGAGTATATTTGATGGCGACAACGAGTTATCATCATGTCCAATGTCGAAGGTTTCTGTCTAAAGTGTAAAACATATGGTCCGATCAAAGATGGGAAAGAAATCAAGATGTCAAACGGGAGAACAAGGTGTGCAGGGTTTTGTTCTCAAAATGGATGTACGGGCAAAATTTCAAAAATCATCTCCTAATTTGTCTATACAAACCGATGTCGATAAATACGCGTCTTTAGTGGGACAACTACCTAGGGCTCGTGGTCTAGGGGTTTATGACGTTGCCTTGACATGGCAAAGATCGAGAGTTCGATTCTCTCCGAGCCCACTAATGAAATCATACTAGTTTGTATTTGCGAGAAAGAAATAATAATTATTATTCAAATAATTAATCTTCATGAATCACTTCAATATCGGTTGTGACATTTTTTTCCTCAATTTTTGCCAATGGTTCATCGTCACCGAGGTTTGAGAAATCGGTATTCCCACCCACCCAGGTTTGTATTTCATCAGTTTGTAGAAATTCTTCATCGAGTGGAGATACTGAACCAGATAATGAATACGCAGTAGGATCAATCTTACGTTCTTGTATGCGCTGGCCAGGTTCTGGAGCTTTTCTCTCTTCCATTGGTAACGTTGCGTGGAATAATCCACACTCTGGACATTTGAATGTACCATCTGCTTCTATTGTGCCGCAAGAGGGACACCTTACTGAACGAATGAACGTCTGTAGTGGATCTGTCAAATTCAATCCTCTGGAACAAACATTTCATCTTGGTAAGCGGTTATTTCATCACCAGTTTCGTCTTCCTCAATAGTTACTGTGCCTTCTTCATCATCAAATTCTACGATAGTGCCGTAGTACTCTTCTCCGTCGATATCAACGCCTACATAGGATCCAATGTCAAGTTCATCGCTTCCAGATTCATCATCCTCATCCGCTTCTTCTAATTCCTCATCATCAGATTCTTCTGCGATTTCTTCAGAGTCCTCATCATCTTCTTCTGATTCTTCTCTTGAATCCTCTTCAGAATCATTCTCAAGAGATTCTTGGACATCCGCCTTATCTTCGCTTACTTCCTTCATGGCTTTTACTCGAGCCCTCCAAGATGGAGCTAGGACAAGGTGTGTGTATAGGCTGCCAATTAATCCTATAGTGGATAAGACCATCAATATAATTCCATCAATATAGAATCCGCCTGGCATTGAACTTGCATCTCCAGCGAGTGGCGTTAGCGAGTTCTTACATTCTCCCACTTGTACTGTAGGTTCACAAGGATATGCTTTACCTTCGTCGATCACGATGTTTTGATTATTCATCCAGCCATTACCATCATCAGTTTCTAATTCGACTGTACCTCCTCCGCCATCGACGAACGGGAATAAACCATTTGCCAAAGCTGCTATGATCATAATTGCCAATCCTGTGTGGATAAGCGGCCAAAACACATCGTGCCATTTCTTTGACATGAAACGCGTGTGCCATTTAGTAGGGAACGTTTTGACTGATTCCGCCTCTTCATCTTCGAGGCTGGCTATTGAATCCTCATGTGATTCAATTGAGTTTACGAATTCAATCATGTCAATATTACCATCTGAATTTTCATCCATAGATTCCATCATCGAATCGAGTTCGGATTCAGATAACTCATATTCAAGGAAAATTGTGAGTTTAGAACCAAGTTCTTCCCTTGTAATCATTCGATTTCCGTCTTCATCCATGTCGCCAAAGGCGTTTGCTAATGTCAAATCTTGTTCATCGATTGAGTCGAGTATGTCTTCATAAATCTGGGAGATACTTCGTGCCTCAGTTTCTGATTCCTCTAGAGTTTCCTCAGTTTCTTCTTCCAGTATATCTTCATCAATTAGCTCTTGAACCAATTCTTCTTCGACCACTTCTTCGGATATTTCATCGAGTTCTTCTTCAGTTTCTTCTTCGACGATTTTTTCCTCTGAGTCATGTGCGACGACTTCTTCCACAGCCTCTTCTTCAACAGGTGCTTTGAATTCTTCTTCAGATTCATAGGCTTCATCATCATCAGATTCTACCTCTTCGTTTCGAGTATTCCATGCATTAGCAGCAGTTTGCAATTCTTCTTTCTTGAGATACGAATTGTCATCGGAATTGTAGCCTTGTGCGAAAGTTAGGAATTCTTCCTTATCAGAATCATTGATTTCTGCAGCTTTCATTACTCTGGAAAGAACACTTTCACTGTAATCAAGAACAGTCCCTCCCTCAGAGGATTCATTTATAATCGACTCCGTTTCTTCCTCGAGAATATTACCTCCAATAATCGTCTGAAGTTCTTCAAGATCTACAAGACTATCTCCGTCCTCATCGATAGCTTGGACTAATTTATCCACTTGACTCGGCGGCAAATCAGCCAAATTAAGTGACAGCAATCCTGCTTTCAGTTCATCAGAATCAATACGACCGTCTCCGTTTGTATCAAATCTGCCGAAGAGTGTTTTGACATCCATAGAATTGGTTGCCATCCATGTACGCAAGATATCAATGACATCATCCGCAACAAAAACTACGCCGCAATCAGGACATTTAGTGGAATCAAGTGGAACAAGTGAATTACATGCTCCACATTCTCCAAGGGCGTCTTCTGAAACACCTGAGAATGAGATATTACATTCCGGGCAGTTGCTCGAGGTAATTGGCACAACTGCTCGGCAGGAACCACATTCCGCCATTGCAACATCTTCATTTTCGTCAGTCATACCATCGTCACCGGTTTGACTCAACACCTTGGCGATTATAATCCTTCATGATGATTTTAACGATGAAACCTATGTATCTCTTGTGTTCTCCTTTACTCAAGGGGATAAATATGGCTGGGCAAATTCATACACTCCTCTTTCCCTCAACTGATGAATTAGTTTCCTTTTTTGATCGTGTTGATACCGACAATACATCTCACAAGCTCTTCATCTCAAGATTGCCCCAAAGAAGATTAGTAGAGCGTTTAGATATTACGGATATTGAATGTTATTGGCTTACTGATAAACCTGCAGATGGGGCCATAGAACCAAGTTATCAGAAGATACTGTCATTAATTTCAAACAGGTTATCAAATCATAAAGGTTCGATTTTCATAGAAGGATCAGAATGGCTTGTATCTTTACATGGTTTTGATGCTTTACTCGGATTCATTCGTACGCTTTCAGATTCCCTACATCGCACATATTGGAATGTGTATTTATCGATTGAACAAGACTCATTCACACCCACTGAATTCAATCATATCATTAGGGAGGCACCGATTTACCAAATGAGTGATAATGAACCAACTTATGGTGTCGAAGAAGGTTCAATAGAACCAATGCAGCGTATAATATCTGAACACATTGATGTAGATTTACATGAAGATGGTTCTCCCAAACTGGTATTTTTAACCCGGTTGCCAGAGAGTGGATTTACGAAATCCCTGCTTCAGAGGAGAGTGCTACAATGGCGACGAATGGGTCTCGATGTTTCCGAAATTGAATCAGCACTCTATTCAACAAATAAAGAATCAATGTATCAATCATACACTATTATCGAAGAAAAGGTTCGTAGAGCAGTCCAACTTGACAATTGGATCTCAGAATATGTTACAGATTCTCAAGAACGATCAGTTGCTCAATTCAGAGTTCGCCAACTCACTGGATTAGATGAATTAGAGCAGAGATATTTCCCGGATTAGTTTAGGAATACGGTTCGTTTCAGCTTCTATCAATGAGAGCCAAGACGATTGTAGCATCTCCGATGCAATTTCCCTTAACTCTGAACTTGTTGTTCTATCAGATACATCATCTTGAATAATCGTATCAGCGCATCTCACCAATACTTCTACTTGGGTTGATGATTTGTGATGCATGAAATGTAATCCACGTCGGGCGACGAAGAGTTCACAGGCAAGAACCTCTGATGATCTTCGGACTGCTTGTAACAAATTCCAACACGCTGTAGATCCCATGCTCACATGGTCTTCTTGGCCTGCGGATGTTGGTGTTGAGAATGATGTTCGAGGTGATGCATGACCGTGTAATTCGCCGAGAGCGGCTGCTGCAGAGTATTGGACTATCATCAAACCGGATTCAAGTCCAGGATCTTCTGCTAAAAATGGTTTGATAGCAAGTCGATTTGGATCGAGCATTTGGTCGATTCTTCGCTCACTTATCGAAGATATTTCAAATAAGGACAATGCCATTGCGTCCGCTGTTAGGGCTAGGATCTCACCATGGAAGTTTCCTTGAGAAATAATTTCATGACGTCCAGGGTTTGATATGTCTGGGAAAATGAGTGGATTGTCAGTCGCAGAATTCAATTCAGTGTATACAACTTCATTTAACCGTTGTAGAGTTTCAGATACTGCTCCATGTACTTGTGGTATACAGCGGAAAGAATACGGGTCTTGTACTCTGTTACAGTCCTTATGATTGGCCAAAATTTGAGAACCCGACAATATATTTCGAATACGGTTTGAGACAAAAATCTGACCGGGGTGTGGGCGGGCATTGTGAACGCGTTCATCCATAGGCGTAATCGTTGATTCTGTTGCATCTATCGACATGCATGCTACGAGGTCAGAATAGGTTAGCATATTCTTGAGACGTTCCAACGCCAAACAGAGAAAACCTGTCATTTGACTTGTCCCGTTGATCAGTGAGAGCCCATCCTTTGCACGTAATGTAAGAGGGAGCAATTCGCACTCCATTAACACATCTTTTGCAACGCGGATCTCCCCAAGGTAGTTTACCTTCCCTTCTCCTATCAATCCTAAAGCTAAGTGTGAGAGGGGCGCTAAATCTCCACTGGCACCCAAACTGCCAATTCTAGGAACTGTAGGGTGTATTCCTTTGTTAAGAAATGCCACGAGTTGATTGATAACATCTGGGTGACAGCCAGAATTTCCCTTCACTAATGAGTTAATTCGCACACACATCATCGCACGAACCTCCTCAATTGACATGTATTCGCCCAAGCCTGTTGCATGTGAACGAATAAGATTCAGTTGAAGGGTTTCAAGTTCTTGCGAATTTATTTGAGTATTCACCAAGGATCCAAATCCAGTATTTATGCCATAAACAACTTCATTTTCATTCAATATACGTTCCACAACAGAACGTGAATTTCGGACACGAATCATCGATTCTTCTGCAATGCTAACAAGCGCATTCTTGGAAGCAACTTCAACAACCTCGGCTGAAGTTAATGTAGTTCCATCGAGAGTTATTGTTCGCATATTCATGTCACTCACCATTAAAAATTCGTTCGAGGAGATCCATATCAACGCTGTTCGGTAAGGTGACTTTCAATGAGGGGTTTATTTTCATAGCCTGTTTTATTGAAGATACTGCACCTGAGTTGCGAGCCCATGCTCTTCTAGCAACACCGTTGTTAACATCCCAATGAAGCATCGACTGGAGTCTATTTTTAGATTCTAAAGACCCATCGATTACCATTCCAAAGCCGCCATTCATCACTTCGCCCCAGCCAACACCTCCACCATTGTGTAAACTAACCCAGGTTGCTCCGCGAATTGCATCTCCGATGAAATTCTGAACAGCCATGTCAGCTGTCCATTTTGAACCATCTCGTATATTTGCAGTCTCTCTGTAAGGAGAATCAGTACCACTTACATCGTGATGGTCTCTTCCAAGGATTACTGGGGCAGAGATTCTCCCGTCAGAAATCGCTTCATTGAATCGTGTAGCGATTGCGTTTCTACCTCGTTCATCGGCGTATAGTATACGGGCCTGTGACCCAACAACCAAGTTATGAGAATCTGCTTCCTGTATCCATTTCAGATTGTCTCTAATCTGTTGCTTAACGTCTTCATCCTCAACTGCTTCATACAATTCTGTTAACGTATCAAACGCAATTTTATCGGTCATATTCAGGTCTTCTGACTTACCGGATGAACAGACCCAACGGAAAGGTCCGAATCCTCGATCAAAGCATAATGGGCCCATGATATCTTCAACGTATGAAGGATACTTGAATTCACCATTTGAGTCGAAAATATCTGCCTCTGCACGTCCAGCCTCGAGTAAAAATGCATTACCATAATCCCAAAAGAACATGCCTTTGTCTGCCATGGAATTTACAGCGGCGACATGCCTTTGAAGCGTTGACTGTACTGCAGATTTGAACTTCTTAGGATTGGTATGCATGAGTTCTTGAGATTCTTCAAAGGTAAGGTTTGCAGGATAATACCCTCCTTGATACGGATTGTGAAGTGAGGTCTGATCACTGCCCAAATGGACCATAACATCTCGCTCAACTAAACGCTCCCATAACTCGACAATATTTCCAATATATCCGATTGAGGTTCCTACTTTTTGCTTAGCTGAGAGAAGCATCAGATCAATTGCTTCATCCACATCTTCTGAAATTTGTTCAACCCACCCTTGAGAATGACGTTTCTTTGCGGCGATTGAATTTGACTCTGCTACGATACACGATACTCCTGCTATTACTGCTGCTTTCGCTTGAGCACCTGACATGCCGCCTAAACCGGATGTGACGAAGCATAAACCACCAAGATTTCCATTTGCTGGAATCCCAAATTTCATCCTTGCGGCATTCATCAGAGTGATGGTAGTTCCATGTACGATACCTTGAGGCCCAATATACATGTATGAGCCGGCTGTCATTTGGCCATATTGTGTGACGCCCATGGCATTTAATCGCTCATAATGATCAACTGTGGAATAATTTGGAATCATCATTCCATTCGTTACAACAACTCTTGGTGCATTTTTATTGGAGGGGAATAATCCCAGAGGATGTCCTGAGTAGATGACAAGAGTTTGTTCGTCTGTCATTTGTGAAAGGAAATTCATAACCAGTAAATATTGCGCCCAATTTTGGAAAACAGCTCCATTCCCGCCATATGTGATGAGTTCATTAGGAAACTGTGCAACGAGGGGATCAAGATTGTTGTCAATCATAAGCATGATTCCTGCTGCTTGTAAAGAACGGGCTTGATATTGTTCGATTGGAAGAGCCCGAATGACACAATCTGGGCGAAAACGGTACATGTAAATTCGGCCATAAGTCCGTAATTCTTCAAGAAATTCTGGTCCCAAAATCTCGTGATCTATTTCGGGAAAATATCTCAGAGCGTTTTCAATTGCTAAACGCTCTTCTACAAGAGAGAGTACTTGTTTGCGGACAGGCGCATGGTCGACTGTAGAGTCTAATCCTGGATGATTTGGCAACTGGGAAGTGATTCCAGCATGTATCGCTGCGATTCTCTCAGCCTCATCCATAAGCGTGCGTAGGATTGATGGCCTTTGAGGATTGTTCACAAATCAACACTTCGACGGATTGAAAAATGATGCTTCAATGGATTACCAATGGCCGTTAAGGACGATGATGGAATTTTGAATTCCACAAAGGCTCAAAGAGCCGATAACCAATCGTTCAATGCAGTACTTGGCAGCACCATCGCTGTTTGTCTTGTGTTTTTATTCGTCTCTGCTTTGTTTGGAGACTCACTTGTCACGAACACTCAGGATTCTTCGGAAGCAGAAGGTTATGTTCCTATTTGGGAACGCTATCTTGAAGATTATTCTGTTGACGGAGATTTTGGATACGTTTTAGAAACTGGCCAATACACGATATTAGAAACTGCAAATGAATGGAACTCAACACATCATTTTGTTGAATATGTCTTGCCAATCGAAGAAGGTGGCGCTGCGCCAAATGGTCTGATTAGTCTTGCAGTTTGGAGGCCAAATGTGGAAGAGGGAGTCAAAGTACCTGTCATCGCAGAATTTGGTCCGTATTTCCAAGAACCATCCGTTGAAACACCTACAATTGAAGTCCCTGGCAGTTGGCTAGGTTCAATGATGGTTGAACAAATGCTCCCACACGGTTATGCATTCGCTCAAGTATCTGTTTCAGGGACAGGCCGGTCAAATCACTGTATGGATCTCATGGGAACTGCTGAACAATTAGGCAATGATGCTGCAGTTCGATGGCTTGGAGAACAAAATTGGAGCAATGGAAATGTTGGTTTGATTGGAAAGTCATACGACGGTTCGACGCCATGGCAAGCCGCAATGTTTGGTGCCGAACATGATTACCTCAAGACCATTGTACCGATCTCAGGCCTAATTGGCGTTAAGGAATTAATGTGGAGAAACGGCAGCGCTGAAGCAAGGGCGCCAATCATGCACAATGGCGTGTATGGTTCTTACGGATTGGATGGAGATGAAGAAGATTATCAAAATATTTGCCCAGATTACCTCATTGGACCAGGTACAGGTATGTCCGCCTATATCTTAGGATCAGAACAGTTTGGTGATTATTGGAGTGAAAGATACTTTTTAGATCGAGTTTTGGAAAATTACCAAGGTTCTGTATATCTCATTCAAGGAATGCATGATTGGAACGTAGATCCTCATATGGCAGTCCCAACAATGAATTCACTAATCGATGCTGGTATCGAAGCCAAGGGCTTATTCGGCCAATGGGATCACGATTATCCGGATAGGCCAATTCAACTTAATGATCGAAGTGACATGGGTGGTCGCGGTGGAGAAGCCTTCCCTGAGATGATTCGATATGATTGGATGCAAGATCTCTATGAGTGGTTCGAGTATTATCTTCAAGACCGTGGAGAACAACCTGGCCAATACATAGAAATCCAAGACAATCAAGGAGATTGGAGGCTAGAAAATCGATATCCTCCAGAAGATACTACTGAATGGGTCGGCTCATTGGGTGGAGAACTTTCGAATATTGGTGGTTCCTTAACCGTACTTCCAGATGCTAATACTGGCCCTGTGTGGGAAACTGAACCATTAACAGAAACAATGAGGATAGCAGGTGTTCCACGACTTCATGTTGATGTTACAACTGCTACTGTTGGAGGACAACTCTACGCTTTACTCGAAGATTGTTTCGAGAATGAGTGCATTCATATTGGCCATGCAATAATGGATTTGCGATATCATGCGGGTGGAGATCAGATTCAAACTTGGTTGCCTCTCGTCCAGACGATAAATGCCAAAATGGAGTTTATGCCGCTCGATGCCGTCTTCGAAGAAGGACACTCAATTCGAGTTTCATTGCTATCAACCGGAGAAGATTATCTGCCAGCAAGTACTTCCTCTCTTGTGACAATTCAGGAAGGAGATACATCGACGCTCCAGTTGGATGTTATCGATGAATCAAGTGATAACCGCAGGTATTTCACGCCGCCAGTATGTCTTCACGAAGTTTGCCTTGGTGCTTAGGATTCCAAAGTGTGAATATGATACCACTCACAACCATTAGAACAGAATATGCAAGTATTCCTTCTTTGAGATTTACCACTCCTTCCTCGATCAAATAACCTGCTGATATTGTAGAAATTACTTGTCCTATTGACATTAATAGCATATCTGTGGAAAAGACTCGACCCCTCATCTCATCCTCGACCCATTGCTGTGTCAATACTGTTGATAAGACCCAATTTCCTCCACTCGCAGTGTGCGCCAATGTAACAAGAGCAAGAGTAAGTAAAATCGGGCCTCCTAAACTTAAACCGACAAGCACATAGAAAAATCCACTAACAATAATCAGTAAACCAACCATTTTTGGCCATTTAGTGGAATCTTTGAAAATATTTCTTGCTAGTATTGGGCCGATTCCTGTACCAATACCTCGTGCAAAGAAGAAAATTCCAAATCCAAGAGCAGTACCAACAAATGTAATTTCGTTTCCTGCTAATACGAGGAAAACCCCAGCAAGACCTCCTCCTGCGATGTTCCATGAAGTCTTTGCAAATATAATTCGAAGCAAGCGCGGTTCACTCTTGATTCTTTTTTGGCCCAACCAGATATCTCTCAGAGCACTCTTAATCATCGATCCTTCACTAGATTTATCGTAAGTTTGGGGAATGACAAGAGGGAGTAGCATTAAAGTTCCAAACAAAAATGTGATTGAATCGATGATAAAAGCGACATTAACTCCGAACTCAGATACAACAAGCCCACCAGCAAATGCTCCAAAACACAATGCTGCAGACCATGTAGCACTGTCTAGGGCATTAGCAGTTGCTAAATCTTCTTCACTCACAATATTTGGAAGAGCAGCTCTCTCAGCAGTTACGTACAAGCCATGTAATGCCATCATTATTCCCGAGATTGTGAACATCCACCACATATCTTCTGGCCCATTTACTCCAATGAAGGCCAAGGCGAGTCCAATTTGGAATAGATTGGTAA
>Ga0233432_10006031_pt1 | contig 10414 bp, 10 predicted proteins | sample SI_122_August201_6_FD_179870 | JGI IMG/M metagenome (GOLD analysis project Ga0233432, IMG submission 179870) | Seawater microbial communities from Saanich Inlet, British Columbia, Canada - SI_122_August2016_10_MG | ecosystem: Environmental > Aquatic > Marine > Inlet | place: Canada: British...
CCCTGGGCGTGAGAATTGCCAGTATTGTGCAGGGAGAGTTTGGTGTTACCTGGCTTAAACTTGAGTTGGGAAAACCCGGTGCGGTCACAGGTTCGCGTGACGTTGGGGTCATTATTGAAAGGGGCGCCAAGGCCGATGGGGGAAGCTATTAGTGGCATGGGTAACGCTTAGCCTGGGAAGTAACCTCGACGCAGAGATAAATCTGACCAGTTGTCTTGATGCTTTGCTTTTAAGCTTCAACGATTTGAGTCTGTCTAGCGTGTTTGAGAGTGAGTCTGTAGGTTTTGATGGTGACAATTTTCTTAATATGGTGGTTGGCATCAATACCGACCTGGGTCTGGCAGAGCTGTCTGTGTTGCTTAAGGAGATGGAGGATAAGCAGGGGCGGGATCGCAGCCAACCTAAATTTAGTGGCAGGACTCTTGATATCGATATACTGACTTATGAAAATCTGACAGGCGAATTTAATGGTATTGTATTGCCCAGAGACGAGATAATAAAAAATGCTTTTGTTTTGTGGCCTTTATCCCAGATAAATGGGAAAAATAAACATCCTGTATTACGGCAATCCTATGCCAATCTTTGGGCAGACTTTGATAAGGAAAAACAAAAATTGTGGCCGGTTAATTTTGAATGGCACGGACGTCTGATTTCCAATAAATAAACTTTCCCTCTCGGTTACTTGTTATACGAAAAAAAGTCATTAGCAAAATAATTGGCAAAGGAATTGGATGAAAAATAAAAGGAGAAGGCAGTGAGGCTTGTCTACACACATTACAATCCTGCATTAGTAGGTCTGGCAAAATCCATTCTCGAATCGTCCGGTATGGCGGTGACAATAAAAAATGAGTTTTCCGGTGTGGGTATTCCTCCCTATAATATTGATCAGGAGCTCTGGGTTCTTGATGATGCCGATTACGATGAGGCACAGGAAATACTCGAGTCATTGGATGAGGTCGATCCTCAAGAGCCTGAAGATCAGGAAGCACACTAAATCTGTTTTCCGTGGAAATTCTCACCACACAAGTTAAACATGCAAAACTGCTGGCCGATTATTACACCAGCAATTCCCTTCGATTTGCCCGCTGGCATCCTCTGGTCAGACAAGATCACAACAGCATTGAATCCTGGACAAAGCGGCTTGAGGCAAGAGAACGCGATTACCAGGATGGCAGGGCTGTGCATTTTGTGGGGCTGGAAGAGGGAAAGGTGGTAGGGACCTGTTCGTTAACCAATATTGTTTACAGTCCTGGTCTTTATTGCACCATGGGCTATTCAGTCGATGCCGACTACGAAGGCAAGGGCTATATGAGCGGCATTGTCAGGCATGTTGTTGACTATGCCTTTAATAATCTTCGCTTAAACAGAATTAGCGCCAACTATATGCCGGTAAACGAGCGTTCTGCTCGCTTGCTGGAAAAAATGGGTTTTGAAAAAGAAGGTTTTGCCAAGCGCTACCTGTATATTAACGGGCGCTGGGAAGATCATGTACTGACAGCCTTGTTAAATCCTAAAAATTAAAAATAAAAGATCTGGTAACTATTTTATGTGTCAGGAATTGATGCAAGGTATTTTTTATTCAATCATTGATTGAATAATTATCGCCCGCCGTCGACATGAATAACCTGGCCGGTAATATAGGAGCCTTTTTCAAGTAAAAACAGCACCGCATTGGCTATATCCTCAGGTGCTCCCATTTTTTTCAACGAAGCATTATTGATGATTGCCTGTTTCTTTTCTTCCGACAACTCTTCACCAGGTGGCCATAAAATTGCCCCTGGAGCGATGCCGTTGACGCGAACCTTTGGCGCCAGTTCGCGGGCAAGGGAGCGGGTCATGGCTTCCTGTGCAGCCTTGGCCATGGTGTAGATGGAATGATTGCTTAGTCCTCTTTGTGCATACAGGTCTGAAATATTGATGATGCAACCCTCTTGCTGGGTGAGGGCCTGTGCACATGCCTGAGCGAGAAACAGGGGCGCCCTGGCATTGCTGGCAAATAACTCATCCCATTGTGACTGACTGATTTCTGCCAAAGGCGTAGGATAAAAAGCAGAGGCATTGTTTATCAGTACATCCAGTTGCCCCCAGGTTGCAATGCTTTGTTTACCCAGTTCAGTCACGGCATTCATATCAGACAGGTTTGCCTGCAGTACTGTTGCCGAATTTTCTCTTTGCTGATTCAGTTCATCGCTCAGGCTTGTGGCATCGGTAACAGACTTATTGCAGTGGATAATAATGTTGTAGCCATGCAGATGCAGTAACCTTGCCGTTGCAGCGCCCAGACGGACAGCCGCACCGGTAATAAGAACAACAGGATGCTTGGCAGAATTATTCATTGATTGAGGTGTACCGAAATTAACTGCAGACGTTTGATGCGTACCTGCTCACCAATTTCTGCATCTTTATAGCCTTGCTCGACAAATTGTCTGGCATCCACTTTATTGCTTGCCTCAAGTGCTTTTGCCAAAAGGCCTGCTTGTGGATAGGGAATATTTTCCAGACCAAGACGGCCGCGGGAATCAGCTTCACAAGCCAGCAGGAATTGGGCGAATCGATCCGGTTTTCTATAGGCATCGGTGAGCTCAAGAGTTTCGAAAATTTCTTCTGCACCATGCCTGTCTGCCCGGTGGCAGCGGGTGTGATAAAGGCTGGTCATTTTTGCCAGGTCGCGATAGTCATTGGGTGCCTTGATACGTTGGCAGGCACTATTGATAAGCTCGGCACCGAGTTCCTCATGGCCTTGAAAGTTGGGCCGCTGTTGTTCCGGGATGGCGCCTTTACCCACGTCATGCATCAAGGCAGCAAAGCGCACAAGTGTATCCGTGCTTAATAGTGAAGCCTGTTCAAGTACCATCAGGGTATGAATACCTGTATCAATTTCAGGATGATATTTTGCCGGCTGGGCCACCCCAAAAAGATTGGCGACTTCAGGTAATATTTTTACCAGTGCCTTACAGTTTTCCAGCACCTGGATATATACCTGAGGTGATTTTTCCCGCAGCGCATTGCCGGTCTCTGTCCAGATCCGCTCATTGATCAGATGTTCCAGTTCTTCGCCGCTGCTAAGCTCTTGCATTAACTGCATCGTTTCGTCGGCAATGGTAAAACCAAGATGGTGAAAGCGGGCAGCGAAACGCGCTACTCTTAAAACACGTAATGGGTCTTCAGTGAATGCATCGGAGACATGGCGCAGAATTTTATTGTCCAGATCCTGCCGGCCATTCAAGGGGTCAACGAGTTTTCCATCTTGGTCTTCAGCCATGGCATTGATGGTCAGGTCACGACGTAATAGATCTTCTTCCAGGGTGACGCTTTTATCAGCATGTACCTTGAAGCCGGTGTAACCTTTGCCCGATTTCCGCTCTGTGCGGGCAAGGGCATATTCTTCTTTGCTGTCAGGGTGAAGAAAGACGGGAAAATCCTTGCCTACTTGCTGGTAATCAAGCGCCAGCATTTCTTCTACGCTACTACCAACCACCAGCCAGTCCCTGTCTTTGACCGGGATGCCCAGTAGTTTGTCACGGACAGCGCCGCCAACGAGATAGATTTTCATGATGCTATTAACAATTCCATGCCAGAGTCTTACTTGGAATTACTGAAAGGAACACTGTAGCGCCGCTTGTCTTCCAGACGCAAGACGGTGAGATCCCGACCCCAAACACAGCCGGTATCAAGGGCATAAATGTTTGGCCAGTTTGTCACTCCTTCCAACGTTGCCCAGTGTCCAAAAAGAATCACTTTATCTTCTTTGAGTTGTTGATATTCATACCAGGGTTTGAAACCCTCGGGTGCAGTTTTTGGTCCAGATTTAATCGCTAGATTCAGCTGGGTTTCTTCATTACAAAATCGCACCCGGGTCAGGTAGTTGGTGATCACTCGCAGGCGTTCCATGCCATCCAGGCCGTCATGCCAGATATCCGGCTCATCGCCATACATCATGGTGAGAAACTTTTTATATTTATCACTTTGCAGAACAGCTTCTACTTCAGCGGCATATTTACGTGCTTTCTTGAAGGTCCAGCCAGGCGCTATGCCTGCATGCACCACCAGAAATGATTGCTGACCACTTTCAGTATTAATTGATTCATTATGGATCATTGGCTGGTGTCGAAGCCAGTCGCAATAATTCAGACATTCAGGGTCATCAAGGAGGGCTTGCAGGGTGTCTTTTTTGCCATGGCTTTGTGCACCGGTTGCCATGGCAACAAAGTGAAGGTCATGATTGCCCAGTACGGTGGTAAAGCTATCGCCGAGTGACTTAAGAAAACGCAGGGTTTCGAGAGATTTTGATCCGCGATTGATTAGATCGCCTACGCCCCAGAGTCGATCTGAGGCGGGGTCGAATTTCACTTTCTCCAGTATGCGCATGAGCTGGTCATAACAACCCTGAATATCACCGACCGCGTATGTCGCCATTATTATTTACGCTCAATTTAACTGTAAGACAAAAAGAAAATTCTTTAGTGAATCATACTGGGAATTGCCAGAACAAATAAGGGTATTGGTGCCTCGAACTGATCCCCATCAGAAGATTCCATGGTGTAGGATCCATGCATGTCGCCAATTTCACTGCCAATTATCGTGCCGCTGGAGTATTCAAATGATTCTCCGGGCTGGATAACAGGTTGCTGGCCCACAACGCCTTTTCCCCTGACTTCCTCAACCTTGTTGTTCTGATCGGTAATTATCCAGTGGCGATTTAGCAGACGTACAGGTTCTTCACGCTGATTGCATATGGAGATAGTGTAGGCAAATGCATAAGAATTGGTAGCAGGGTCAGATTGGCGTTCAAGGTACTGAGTTCTGGTACTAATTTCTATGCCGCAGTCTTCATCTGTTAAAGAGCTGGATAAGTTGTCTGATTTGTTTTCGGGTAAATTGTTCACAATAAATCTTATTGCCTGAAATTGGTTTAGAAAAAAATAGTGAAAAAGTGCTGTTCAATGGAGAAATTAGCTTACAGGTGATCCGCACCCAGTGCGTTGCTGATACTAACATATTCCGCCAGCGATAGGGTTTCCGGACGTCTTGTACCATCAATGGAAAGTGCCTGCAGGAGTGACTTATCCAGCAGTGTTTTTAAACTGTTCTGTAAGGTTTTTCGACGCTGGGAAAAAGCCGTGCGCACAACGGTTTCCAGCATAGCCGGGTCTTTGGCGGGAAAGGGAGGCTCTGCCCAGGGCACAAGTCTGACAATGGCAGAATCTACTTTAGGCTGCGGTTTGAAGGCTGTGGGTGGTACTGAAAAAAGTTTTTCTACCTTGCAGTGGTATTGGGTCATGATACTCAGGCGTCCGTAACTTTTTGATCCGGGGCCTGCACTCATGCGGTCTACCACCTCCAGTTGCAGCATAAAAAGCATTTCTGAAAAAAGGTGTTTGCAGCTTAGTAAACGAAAAATCAGTGGGGTTGAAATGTTGTAAGGCAGATTGCCTATCACTTTGTAAGGTTTTTCATTTAGCGGTAGCGAAGCGAAATCGAACTTCAGTACATCAGCAGTATGCAGGGTGAAATTTTCCTTATCCGCATAACGCTGCTGAAATACTGCTGCCAGGTCACGATCAATTTCAATGACGTCGAGATGGCAGCAATGATCAACAAGCTTGTCGGTAAGGGCTCCCTGTCCCGGGCCGATTTCAATCAGGTAATCAGTTTTACCCGGATTAACGGCAGCAATGATACGATCAATAATGCCGGGATTATGAAGAAAATTTTGTCCGAAGCGTTTTCGGGCACGATGTTCATTGACCATTTGAACTCCAGTGCACCGCCATTTCCCTGGCGCTGATAATGGCGGCGTGCATGCTCCCGGTCTCGGCTTTTCCGCTACCGGCAAGATCAAGAGCAGTACCGTGATCGACAGAAGTACGAATGATGGGTAGACCAAGAGTGATGTTTACGGCATTGCCAAAGCCTTTATATTTCAGCACCGGCAAACCCTGATCATGGTACATGGCAAGCACAGCATCAGCATTATCGAGAATTTTTGGGGTAAACAAGGTGTCTGCTGGCAATGGTCCAATCAGATTCATGCCTTGGTGTCTGCATTCATCAAGTACCGGAATAATAGTGTCTATTTCTTCCCTGCCAAGATGCCCACCTTCACCAGCATGGGGGTTTAGTCCTGCAACAATAATTTCAGGCTGTGCGATGCCAAATTTCTTTTGTAAATCCTCATGCAGGATGCCAAGGATATTGTGCAGCAGATCTTGAGTGATGGCCGGTGCGACTTCGCTAAGCGGTAAATGCGTTGTCGCCAGTGCTACGCGTAAACCCTTGGTGGCGAGCATCATAACCACATGCTCCAGTCCGCATAAATTCGCCAGGAATTCAGTATGGCCGGAAAAAGGAATACCGGCGTCATTAATCACACTTTTTTGCACAGGGCCTGTCACCAGTCCCAGGTAGTCACCAGACAGACAGCCGGCTACTGCACACTTGAGAGTCTCCAGAACATAAGGACTATTGGCGGGGTTCAATATGCCCGCTTCACAGGATGTTTGCATTGAAACAGGCTTTATATTCAGTACGCCTGGTTTTATATCAGCAGGACTGTCGATTTCATTGATAGAAATAGAAATGCCCAGCAGGCGTGCGCGAGCGGCCATCATTTCAGCGTCGGCAATTATTAGCAGGGGTTCGGACTTAGCCTCTTGCTGCGAGACATATTGGATACAAAGATCGGGTCCGATTCCCGCTGGTTCACCAGGGGTAACGGCAATAGGGGAGGTCATTCTGTCTCTTGCAAGTCCATCTTGATATCTATGTAGGCTGTATCGCGTAATTCGGTGAGCCAGTTTTCCAGTTCATTGTCGAATTTTCGCTGACGCATGATCTGTTCTGCCTGATAACGCATATTCTCATCAGTCATATCCTCGATCCGCGTTTCCATGCGTTCCATAATATGCCAGCCGCTCTGCAGGCGAACAGGTACGGACATTTCGCCATCTTCCAGGCTCTGAACTAGGGCCAGGAAATCAGGCGGGTATTGCCCGAATGTAACCCAGTCAAGATCGCCACCAGCGACGATAGAAGATTCATCATCAGTTAACTGTCTGGCGATGTCACCAAAATCTTCACCGTCGATGATGCGCTGGTGAATCTCGCTGACAAGATCTTCTGCCTGGGCCTCGGTTCTGATTTCATTGGGCTCAATCAATATATGACGAATATGGTATTGCTCGATTTCCAGGGCTACACCGCCACGTACATCCTTGATTTGTACGATATGCCAACCACTGGCGCTGGTGAAGGGCTCGCTAATTTCTCCGAGTGACATGCTAGGTACCACGTCTCTAAACATGCTGGGCAGGTTTTCGCTTTTTCGAAAGCCAAGGTCGCCACCGCTTATCGGGATGCCGCTGACTTCGCCGGCTGCAACAAATTGTAGAATTTCTGCACCATCGGTTAGTTGCTGGTGAAGAAAATTTGCCAGTTCTTCACGTCGGCTTTGTTGTGGGCCATCGATATTTTCAATCATGATATGGGCTACTCGGTACTCTGGCGCTATATCGGCCTGGCCCGCCTCAGAGCGTAAATAGTTTTCGACTTCCTGGCGGGTAATATCGATGCGACCGTTAACAGCACCACCCTGGAATTGCTGAAGAATAATATCCTTGCGTAGCTGTTCACGTGTTTGTACATACAGGCCTTGTTGTTCGAGGACCAGTCGAAATTGCTCGAAGTCCATATTGTTTTGCTGGGCAATGGTATTCATGGCTTGATTAAGCTGGTTGTCATCAACCCTGACTCCAGCCCTCGATGCCATTTGCATCTGCAGATTTTCGATGATGAGCTGGTCGAGTAATTGTTTTTTCAGCTCTGCGTCACTGGGCCGTGGCCCCTGGATATTGGCAATTTGCGCCTCGATTTGCACCCAGCGCATATCAAATTCACTTTGCAGGAGTACATCACTGTCGATAATCGCAATGATCTTGTCGATGGATATAACTTCCTGAGACTGCGCCACTGAAGGCAGTAAAAGATTCAGGAACAGGGTGAGGCCCACAAGTACTTTGCCGGTCTTGGAAATTTCACTGAACACGATATTGATTCCTTTACTGAGCCCTTTACTGAACATAGTTTCTTTCTCTGTAACCTGTGATGCCATTATTCAAAATTCCGCTGACATTACCACCTAAGACGCTGCCAAAGCCTTTAAGTTCAAATTGCAGGAAAATACCGGTGTTGTCATCTGTATTGCCGAAGAACAGTGAGTCATTATCTATCCACTGCCGCCCGATTATTCTGACACTGTAACAGCAATTGCTGTATTCAAGGCCTGCTATTGTTTCCAGCTTGCGTTTATTGGCATGGTCATAATTCCAGCGACCGATTAATCCCCAATTTTCCCTTAAAGGCCATATCGCCGAAATATCTGTTTGTTTGATCCTGCGATCAATTCCAGCTGAGGTAATCGGGTTTGAAACGTTACGGTATCGGTAGCTTAAATTGAGGATGTGATTTATATCAGATTGGTACCTGAATTGAAAATTACCAACGTCGACAATGTCATCATCAGAATTCCATTCGATATAGGAATTTACCCGCCAATTGTCATTAAACTGGTAGCTGAGTTCTGACGCAATAGCAGAGCTGTTTGTGCGCTGTGCTTCGCCCAGGCGATTGTTGAGTGTTACCCGGCGATCCTTAAAATATTGTATCTGACCGATACTGGCGCTGGCCTTTTCCTTGCCACGGCTATTCATGATTCGAGAGGTCAGGGCTATGGTGAGCTGGTTGGTATCTCCAATTCTGTCCTTGCCGCTGAAGCGGTCTTCGCGAAACAGCTGGTTAAAACTGAAGGTCATATTGGATGAGTCGAAGATGGGGATGTCACTTTGATCTTCATATTCGTTATACAAATAAAACAGTCGGGGCTCGAGAGTCTGGATCAGGGAATCAGACTTAAACTGCAAACCCCGCTCAAAGATCAGGCCGCTGTCGAGACTTCCTACAAACACGCCTCGAGATGGATTACTGGTATATACATTAGTTGGATCATCAAGGTCATAAGAGGCATATTTATATTTGGCGCTGGGGGTAATAAAGGCGCCGGGACTTGACCAGGGAAAGCTGATCTCTGGCTGAATAGCAAGACGCTGCCCCGTCACCATGACACCATTGCGGAGCTGGGCTGCGGAGAGATCATCGGGATTAAGATCGCGATCAAAATTGACATACTCACTGCGTATTCCATATTCAATACCCAGGTCATTGCTAAACGATCCATCCAGATTCAATTTAGGCAGGCGTTCATAAGGCTGTCGGCTTTCCGGAATGGTTGGGTCAATGACCTGATAACTCAAAGCCTGGGCGCGAAAACTCCAGTCATTATTGCGGTACCTGACACCGCCCTGACGATAAAGATAGCTGCGGGTGGTGGTATACAGTCCGGTATTACCCAAATCCTGAAAGTATTCATCATCACTGATAGCGGAATAATCAATCTGGGCTGCCCAGTTACGCGATAGCACGCTGGTATGATCAAGGTTCAGCTGCCAGCGGTCAGCAACCGGGGGGGAGTCGGGGTCCGGCAGGAGTAATTCAGCCGCATCATACAGTTTGTCACCAGGGAGGTAATTCATCTGCAGCATACTGCGCGAGCGTCTGCCGCGATATCTGCCTTCAGCGCCGAGCAAGACACCGCGGTCAGTCATGATTCGAGGAATAATAGTGGCATCGTAATTGGGCGCCAGATTCATATAGTAGGGGGCAGAAGCGTCCAGACCACCGTCACGCGTAGTGCCAAAGGTCGGCGCAAGAAAGCCGGATGCGCGTTCATCATTGATCGGAAAAGTCAGCATGGGTAAATACAATACAGGCACATCGCCGACACGCAACTTTACATTGCGAGCCTGGCCGCGACCGGTTTCCTGATTGAGCACAATTGTTTTGGCTTCCACTACCCAGGAATTATTGCCAGGTTCGCAACGGGTGAACAGGCCGTTATCGATGGTAATGATGCCGTCGGCATCGGTATATACAATTATCTCAGCAGTACCACGAATACTGTCTTCATGGAGGACATAGCTGGCATTATTGATATTGGTGCTTGTACCGCTATTCTCAACCGTGGCATCTGTACCTGCCAATAACATGCCTGCTTGGCGAACTCTCACATCTCCAGCCAACGTGGCATTACCAGAGTCATACTCATAAATACCGGACTGAGCCTGCAATACCATGTTGTCCTGGCGAATCGTTATATCGCCTTCCAGGGTCACTACATTACGATCAACAGCATCCAGTGAGTCAGCCACCAAAATGGCAGAACCCGGATCGCCCGCAATTGTCGGCGGCTCAGGTTCCACGTACATTCCGCAGCAGTTATCAGGTATCAGAGCTCTTTGTTCAGGACTGAGGTCTTCAAGACTGACCCAGTCAATATCACTGGCCTGTTGTAGTGAAGAGG
>Ga0233432_10006036_pt1 | contig 10410 bp, 8 predicted proteins | sample SI_122_August201_6_FD_179870 | JGI IMG/M metagenome (GOLD analysis project Ga0233432, IMG submission 179870) | Seawater microbial communities from Saanich Inlet, British Columbia, Canada - SI_122_August2016_10_MG | ecosystem: Environmental > Aquatic > Marine > Inlet | place: Canada: British...
CGGCGACATTGGCGACGAACAGATCGCAACTGCCGGCGCGAACGGAATCGTGAACTGGTCCAGCAAGGATCCAGGGGCTCAATCGACGACAGTGTCGGCGAGCGGTTTCGATTCTCGGACGAACGACCTTGCAGGGTTTAACGAGGGCGATGCGATTCTTGAGGCTCAGACTGGGGTTCCTGTGATTTCGAGTCGCCAACGGTTCGAGCCGACTCGTCCGGGTGGTTCTTCAAGTCCGCAGACGCTGTTGCGTAGTAGCAATAACGATGTGTTGACCCCAGTAAGCGGACAGCCTGCAAGTGGGTATCAGCAACCTTCCGACATTATCGCAAGAGATAGAGCGTCGCAGGTTATTCGATACACTGTATCGAACGGCGATAGCATTTGGGGGATTACTAGAAGGTTTAACGTTACGTCGGCTGAGCTTCATTCGGTCAATCCTGGTTTAACGAATAATATTCAGCTCGGGCAAGTATTGAATGTTCCGCGGCAAAGTTCCGATGCGGGCAGCTCGAGCGCCGGTTCTTCGGCCCCTCAACAGGTGGAAGGCACTTTCTACACGGTGAAGAAGGGAGATGCATTGTCTCGAATCGCTGCTGGTCAAGGCGTGACTTTGAATGCTCTGAGATCTGCTAATAATTTGAGAGGCGATTTGATCGGTGTCGGTCAAAAGCTGATCATTCCAAACTCTTCTGGATCGACGTGGGCTCCATCGCCTTTAGCAAGCCGAAAGCAAGGACTTCAAGTGGTGGTCGAACCCGGAGACAGTTTGTCGTCGATTGCTGCGCGATACAACGTCTCGATCAAGGATTTGATATCGCATAACAATATCCAGAACCCTCGTCTCATCAATGTAGGGCAGACGTTTTTCATTCCCGGATCGACTTCGAATGCGGCAGCTCCAGCTGTTCGTTCCCAACCAGTTTCGGAACCAGCTTTTTCGCAGCCGGTTATTGCTACCCCTGGACCAACTACTCGATCCATTCCGGAGGATGTCGAGCTTCAACTGGTCGACGAAGATGATGTTTTCGTGGATGAAGATTCGGTCGAGCAGCCGGTGATTCAGATCGAAGAATAGAAAAGCGGTCCGGTATACGTTTTTCAACAACATATGGCAAAACGCAAAACGAGAGAAAGCCACACCGGCCAATTGGGTATTTTAAACCCGGCGGTCGTGATCGTCGTCTGTGTTTTCGCGTTGGCGATATTAGGAGTGTCGGTTCTTTTTAGCGCGAGTTTGCCTGTCGATACTAACGATCCTTATCAGATCATCGAAAAGCAAGCGTTGTGGATGGGGATAACGTTTGTCGCTGGTTTGTTGGCATTGAAGATCGATTTGGAATGGTTTAGGAAATTCATATGGGTCGGGTATGCCGTGTGTGTGATTGGCCTTGTTTTGGTTTTGATTCCCGGTATCGGTTCTACGATAAACGGTAGCCGCAGTTGGTTTCGTTTCGGTCCTTTTGGTTTGCAAATCGCGGAGTTCGCGAAGATTGGATTGGTGTTCTTTTTGGCTCACTATTTTAGTTTGATACGGAAGGAGTCCAATACTTTCTGGAAAGGTTTTGTCTTCCCGTCATTGGCGATCGCCTTGGTTGTCGGATTAATTATGATACAGACGGATTTGGGGACGGCCTTGATTATCTCCATGGTGAGTTTCTGTGTTCTCTTTCTTGCGGGAACGAATGTGTTTTATTTGATCGGCTCTACGATATTGGGATTTGGATCTGCGGCATTGCTCATATCGAAAGATGCGGAACGCTTAAGTCGCTTGACGGCTTTCATGGATATGGAAGGGAATAAGGCGGGTGACGCTTACCAGGTGTGGCAGGCTATACTCGCTTTTGGAGCGGGTGGCGTCGATGGGGTTGGGGCTGGTAACGGGCGTCAGCAATTGCGTTCACTGCCTGAAGCCCATACGGATTTTATCTTCGCGATTGTGGGAGAAGAATTGGGCCTGATTACAACATTGGCTGTTGTACTGGTTTTTATGACGCTCTTTATCGCTGGAATTTCGCATTTGAGAAAGGCTCCGAACCCCTATCAATTTCTATTGGCTTCAGGCTGTTTGCTGACCATAAGCGTGCAGGCATTGGTTAATTTGGGAGTCGTTACCGGGTCCTTGCCGACGACCGGATTGCCTTTGCCGTTTATTAGTTATGGGGGGTCCAACTTTCTCGTGATGGGGCTTTGTGTAGCCTTGATTCTGAATACGAGCCTGGCGTGGCGTTCGCCCGCATTGAATGACTCCAAACGAAAACTGAAGGAAATTTAGGAATGAAAAAGGCTCTTATAGCATGCGGGGGAACGGGGGGGCATCTTGCTCCCGGTATCGCCCTCGCCGAAGAGCTGGTTTCTCGGGGATGGTCTTGCGAATTGCTAATAAGCAAGAAGCAGGTGGATGCGCAGCTGGTGAAAAAATACCGTCAGTTCGTATACGATTCGATTCCGGGATGCGCGATGAGCCTTTCGCCGATACCATTTGCGGTATTCGTCCGAGATTTGTTTTCGGGTGTTTGTTTGTGTATCGCGAAAATTCGTAATACCCGCCCGGATGCGGTGATTGGCTTTGGCGGATTTTCGTCAGCTTCGGCGCTTCTTGCTGGGGTGATCACTAAAACTCCAGTGGCTATTCATGAAGCAAATCGAGTACCTGGGCGCGTGACTCGCCTAGTGAGTCGCTTTGCGAATAGAGTGTATCTGCCGGCTGATGTTTATTTGAAATCTGCCGGCGAGGGAAGGACTCTGCATGTGGGAATCCCCATTCGGACGGAAATCGAAAAGATTCCGAAAGAGGAGGCGAAGCGGCAATTAGGATTCGATTCCGAACGGAAATTGCTTTTGGTCTTTGGGGGAAGTCAGGGAGCTCGTTCTCTAAATGATTGGATGGCTGCATCGATGGAACCTTTGGCGCTCGAATCAGTTCAAATGCATTGCCTGACGGGAAACCGAAACGATGAAACCGAAGAGCGGCAGTATCCGTCGCAGTCAGGCGTGCCAGTGAAGTCGCTTATTCAAGGATTTAGCGACCAAATGGCATTGTTGCTTTCGGCTGCCGATATGGCGGTATCGCGTTCGGGCGCTGGCAGTATTGCCGAAATCGCTCGATGTCGAACGCCGTCGATTTTTATTCCGTATCCGTATGCGGCGGACGATCATCAATATCATAACGCGAAATGGGTGATGGATGCGGGCGGTGGATTGATGCTGAATGACGAATCGATGGGCGAATTATTTGAGCTAATTAGAAGCGCGATTTCGGATGAGGCTGGATTGAGGAAATTCGAGTCTTGTCTCGAGACAATCGATGGAATCGACGCCAAGTCGATGATCGCGGATGATATCGAGGCATTGTTGGTTTCGCGAAAGCCGGAACAGAGAACGGAGGTCGCGGTATCGTGAAGAACTTAGAGTTAAGCGAATTGCCTAATCGGGTTCACTTTGTTGGCATTTCCGGAGCAGGTATGTTGCCTTTGGCGCTTTGCATGAAGCAGGCCGGGTTCGACGTAAGTGGAGAAGATGAAACGCTGTCCACGATCGCGCACGGTTTTTTGGATACCGATGGGATTGCTGTTTCGTCGTTTGAGTTACTGGAGGAAGAGGCACTTTTGGTTCGTTCGTCTGCTATTGGAGACTCGCATCCCGCTATGACGGAGGCCAGTCACAGAAATTGGAAAACGATTCGTCGCGGCGAATGTTTGGCAGCGCTTGCCCAGAATAAGAAGCTGATCGCTATATCGGGATCGCATGGGAAGACTACTACTTGCGGGATGCTAATCGACCTTTTCGAGCAATCGGGAGAACGTCCAAGTTATGTTTTGGGGGGCTTGTTTTCGGATGGTAAAGCTCCGGGGGCGTGGAGCGATTCTGAATGGCTGATAGCGGAGTTGGATGAGAGTGATGGAACAATTGATCTCTTTTCTCCCGAGATTACTTTGATACTCAATGCGGATCTCGATCACCACAGCCGTTATCCCGACGAAGAGGCTTATCAGGCGGTGTTTAAAGCACTTGCTGCCCGTACGAATAAATCAGTAATTGCGGCTGTGTCGCTGGAGGCATTGGTCGGCCGGGAAATAGACATCGTTACGTATCCGAATTTCAGTGATTCGGAAAGAATTGAAACGAATCAGTTTGGGGCATTCAATCAAAAGAATATTGGATTTGCTCTGGCCGCTTTTGAAGCGGCCGGATTGGAGAGACCTAAACAGAGTTTCATTCGGTTTAACCAAATTAGGCGTCGGCAAAATATTCTGTATTTTTCGTCTCAGGTCGTTGTTCTCGAAGACTACGCACACCATCCAAAGGAGATTCAAGCGATCGCGCAGGCTTTAGCGGAAGTTTCTTCGGCTCGTAAAATAGTTGTGTTTCAGCCGCATCGCTACTCGCGCACGAAATCGCTTAAAAGCGAATTGGTCGATTCTTTGGCCGAATTCGATTTGGTGTATTTGATGGATGTATACGCTGCTTCTGAAGAGCTCATTCCGGGTGGGAACGGAGAAGATTTGTATCTAGCGTGCAAGGAAAAGATAGGCGATTGTCGATTTTTTGAATCGGACAAACTATTAATTAGTGAATTGTTGGCGGATTGCGCCAACGGCGCAGATTCGGTTGTGACGTTTTTGGGTGCCGGTCGTACGGATGTTGTAGGGAAACGATTTGCGGAGGAGCTTAAGTTTGGCGATCGACGCTGGGGGAATTTCTTTTATAAACTTGCCCCCAAGGCGAGTTTCCAATCGCGACTCCGTTCGAATGAGCCGCTTGCAAGGAAAACGACATTGCGGGTAGGCGGAGAAGCGGAGTTGTATTTCGAGCCTTCGTCGATCGATGAGTTGCAGGTCGCGTTGAGGTTTTGCCATGAAGCGGGAATCCCTGTTTATCCTTTGGGCCGTGGATCGAATTTGATTGTTCCTGACGAGGGCGTGTCGGGAATGGTGATTCGATTGTCTCATACCGCTTGGAAGAGTTTGGAGGATTTGGGCGATGGCAAAATTCGCTTGGGAGCGGGAATGCGAATAAAGGAGCTTTGTGGAATCGCTTGTCGGAAAGGGTTGGAAGGATTTGAGTTTTTGGAAGGCATTCCGGGAAGCGTTGGAGGTGCGTTGAGAATGAATGCGGGGGCGATGGGCGGTTGGATGTTCGATGTTGTCGAGAGTGTTCGGTTTGCGACTTTGGATGGAAATGTGATTGAGGCGAGCTCGGCGGAACTGGAAGTTGGTTATCGCCACTGTCGCGAGTTGAAGACCGCAATCGCGTTGGATGCCGTCTTGAAGTCGACTGCGATTGGCCAAAGCGAAACGGCGTTACGCGAAGCGATTGACGTGTATCAATCCAAACGAAAGGAGTCGCAACCTCGAGAGCCCAGCGCTGGCTGTATCTTTAAGAATCCGGAAAACGAATCGGCGGGGAGGTTGATCGAAGAGCTTGGATTGAAGGGAACGGTTGTTGGTGGCGCGGAGATCAGCGAAACTCACGGAAATTTCATTATAAATAGAGGCTGCGCGACCAGTGGCGACGTGATTGAATTGGTTAAGCTGGCTCGGCGAGTCGCCATGGATCGCCGTTCGATAGAGTTGGAGCCGGAAGCGTTGCTTTATGGCGGTCAATGGAAGGAGGCTTTGTCATGAGTAGAACCCCTAGGATTTCGGTCGTTTGTGGAGGAACATCAGCGGAACGCGAAGTTTCTATCGGTTCGGGCATTGCCACAGCGAAAGCGTTCTCGGCTCTATATGAGGTCGAGCGAATCGAGCTAGATGGAGAGCGTTTGCCTGTTGGTTTGGACGCTGAGCGTTGCGTAGTCTTTTCGACTTTACATGGTACGTTTGGAGAGGACGGTGGGTTTCAGTCGCTTTTGGATACTGCTGGAATCGAGTATGCCGGATGTGGACGCGAATGTAGCGAATTGACCTTCGATAAAGTGAAAACTAAAGCGACGTTGGCTGAAGCGGGAGTTCCAGTGGCCGATCAAGTCGTGTTTTCTCGGGATGCGATTCCAAACGTTGAATCTGTATTCGAGCGTTTAGGACCAGCGGTTGTTTTGAAACCAGTTTGTCAAGGGAGTAGTATTGGTTTAGGATTCGCGAATAGCGTGACTGAGCTAGAATCGTTGTTGGCCCGTTTGGAATTCGAAGAATGGATGTTAGAACCACTGATTGTGGGAAAAGAAATATCCATTGGCGTATTGGAAGGCGAGGCATTGGAGATCGTTGAGATTCGACCAGAGTCGGGACAATTTGACTACGCTAGCAAGTATACGAAAGGCATGACGGAGTACATCGCTCCGGCACCTTTTTCGGAATCGCTTGAGGCATCTATAAAATTGCTCGCAATGCGAGCTTACGAGGCTTGTGGGTGTCGGGATTATACTCGAGTTGATTTTATGTTAGACGAGCAAAGCAATCCTTTTGTCCTGGAAGTGAATACGCTTCCGGGTATGAAGGCGACAAGTCTTTTGCCGATGTCGGCGGGAGCTGCTGGAATAAATTTCGAGGAGCTACTGAAAAGGCTGGTAGCGCCAGCCTTTTTAAGGTTTCAAAGTAAGTATTCAATCTGTTGATATGGCCACTAAAAAAGCAACGAAGACCGCTCTCAAATCCAAATCCTGGAAAGACATCGATCAAGACGTTCGGGCGAAAAGCATGAGTTCCACGGCATTCAAGCGGATGATTTTCGCTCGATGCCGAAAATCGGTTATCGTAATCGTCGCAATTGTCGTAGTCGCTGGAGGAGCGAAGTTATTTCTTGAGACGGAAGATGTTTCGAATGCATTGACTAAAGCGGGCCGAGCGCTGCCGTTAAAGACTGTTGAAACTGAGAGTGACGTTTTGAGTCGCGAGTGGATATTGTATCACTTGGACCTGAACCGGGATGGGTTGAATCTACTGACTCTCGACTTGGGCGAAATGAAGCGGAGTTTGGAAAGCTATACGCAAATTCGGAAAGCGGAATTGGTACGTCTGCTTCCGGATACATTGTTCGTTTCGATTGAAGAGCGCGAGCCGATCGCTAAGATTATAGCGTCGGATGTCGGTCGCGGCCGTATCACATTGTTGGCTGACGATGAGGGCGTGATTTACGAAGGAATTGGTTACGATCCAAAGCAGGTGCGTTCATTGCCTTCGTTGGATGGTATTCGCTTGAAGCGTAAAGATGGCGGATTCAAATCGATCGCAGGAATGGATATTCTGGAGGAATTGTTGAGCGAAGCCAGAACGCTTGCGCCGCATCTTTACAGTTCATGGAAAGTTGTATCTTTTGAAGCTTGGCCGAATATCGTGGTGAAAAGCGACTTTGCTAGGGAGGCCGTTTTCGAGCCGAATCCGAACGGCTATCGCCGTCAATTAGCTGAGTTGGATTATATTATCGACTACAACAAAAGTCGGTCGGTTAATAAGGTTGTTCGAGTGGATCTGACTTTAAATTCGCAGGTGCCGGTGACGCGCGCTTCGTTTTTGCAATAGAGAGTTTTTACCGGACCGAAATACGAATCGAAAAGGACACGTGTATAGTTCTAAAGTCATAGCAGGAATCGAAATAGGAACCAGTAAGGTTGTGGTCTTACTGGGTGAGATCGTAGAAGGCCAAAGTTTGAATATCATTGGCATGGGCCAGAGCTCTTCGAAAGGCGTGCTCAAGGGTGACATCGTGGATTTTCACGCAGCAAGCGATTGCGCCCACGCGGCAATTTTGTCGGCAGAGGATCAAGCGGGCGTTAAGATAGATGGGGTTTACCTTGCGTTAAGCGGCAGCGACGTTAACGGATTTCCGAGCGAGGCATCGGTTAATGTCACTTCAGAGGACGGACGTGTTTCCAAAGAGGATATTGAGCAGGTTTCAAGCTTAGCGAAGGGACGTGATCTACCGGAGGAACGAGTGGTTATTCATCACCTACGTCGACCTTATAGATTGGATAATCGCTCGGTTGAAAAACCATTGAATCTAGAGGGCGAACACCTCGAAGCTAGTTACTGGACCGTTCACGGAAATGCTCGAAAGATTGGCGATGCGATCCATATCATCAACGGGTTCAACTTGCACGTAGACGATGTGATACTATCTGCGGTCGCCGCGGGATCCGTGGTCGCTTCGGAGGAGGAGAAACAGAACGGTTGTTTGGTTATCGATATCGGACGCGGCTCGACGGACTACGCTGCGTATCAAAGCGGGCGTTGCGTGGTAGCGGGTAGTTTCCCTTTGGGCGGCGACCATATTTCTAACGATTTGAGTATTGGGTTACGTATGCGTTTGAATCAGGCCGAGAGTTTGAAACATCGCTATGGTTCAGCGATCGTCGAACATAAGAACAAAGGAGAAAAAGTTTGGTTAAACAATGATTTCGAGATTGGCGACCGCCCAATACGGTTATGGAGCATCGAAAAAATAATCGAACTTCGTATGACTGAAATCTTCGAAGTGATAAGCAAGAAACTTGGAGCTCTCGGGCGCTCGGAGCGATTGGGCGGCGGAGTTATTCTTTGCGGCGGCGGCGCTAATTTGCGAAATTGCGAGCAATGCGCGGAAGGGGTTTTTGGAGCTCCTGCGCGAGTCGGTGATAACGGAACGATGGCGACAGGCGAATTACGTGAATCCCAGTACAGCGTGGCTTTGGGTCTTTTGAAATACGGATTGCAGTATCAAAGTAAACTCGGGCCGAGCGAGAACAAGGCTCCGGGTCTGTTGCGAAAGCTGAAGGGTTTGTTTCAGTAGCTTTGAATACCGAAAAGATATGAGCGAACTAAACGAAGGTTCTAGCGAAATTAAGCCCATCCGAATGAAAGTCATCGGAGTCGGTGGAGCTGGATCCAATATCGTCGATCGATTGATGCTTTCCAATCCTTCGGATCTTCATTTGACGGCAATCAATACGGATCAGCAGGCATTATCCAACTCTCCGGTAATGGATAAGCATTGTATCGGAAAGACGGTTACGCACGGGCTCGGAGCAGGCGGCGATGCCGATGTGGGACGAGAAGCTGCATTGGCCGACAAGCAATTGCTTGAGGAAATGGTTAAAGATGTCGATCTGCTGTTTCTGACTGCGGGACTTGGAGGCGGTACTGGTACAGGTGTTACCCCAGTTCTAGCGGATATTGCCGCTCAAAAAGGAGCGACGGTCATCGTTTTCGTAACGCTCCCCTTCACGATCGAACGAGCAGCGCGGTCGAACGCAGCGAAAGTCGGTCTCGATAAACTACGGGAAGTTGCGAATGCGGTCATACCTCTGCCGAACGATTTATTGATTCAGGAAAGCGAACCGGATGCGTCTTTGCTCGAGGCATTTTCGCAAGCGGATGCTTGGGTTGAAAAAGCGATCAAGTCGATTTGGTCGATGATGAATAAGACGGGTTTGATTAACCTAGATTTCTCGCAGTTGCAGCAGGTGTTTGCAAATCGTTCAAGCAAGACCTTGTTCGGACTCGGAGAAGGAACGGGCGAAGATGCGACGAATGCTGCGATTGCGGATCTGAAATTGTGCCCATTGTTGCATACTCCGGAGTTTTCGAAGAAGGCTGATCAATTGCTAGTGAATCTGATTGGTGGGACCAGTCTTGGGATCAGTGAGACTCAGCGTATTATGGACAGCATTGCCGACGCATTCGGAAAGGATGCGAACGTCGTCATGGGAGCGGTGATCGATGAGTCGATGGGCCATCGAGTTGAGATCTGCGTGATCGGCACAAGTGGTAGCAGCGATGTTACGATATTTAGAGGCAGAAGGCGGATGAAGAAAATTCCTTCGGCGAATTTAGTAGAGCCGGATTCCGCTGAAATCCCGGAAAAAAAGTCCAGAAAATCGAAGAAAACCCACGATAAGAGCCAGAAGACGGAGCAGCACGAATTTTCATTTAGCGAAGGAGAGCCGAGGGGCGAGTTCGAGAATACGGAGGGTACGATGTTCGAAGGCCAAGACCTGGATACTCCTACCTTTTTGCGGCGTGGAGTAAGGATTCCTATTTGATTGGGCGCACGTATTCGGAGTCTTTGATGACGCCCGAGCTAGAAGAGGCGATCGATGCGATGAGTCGGGGAGTGAAGGGCTTTCACTTCGGGAGATACGACATTCGGGTTCCGTCGGAAGTGGATTTGATGGCTGGTCGCAATATTCGGATTATCGAGCTCAATGGACTAACCTCAGAGTCGGCCAACATTTACGATCCTAAATACGGGCTGTTTTTTGCTTATCGAACCCTGTTCGAGCAATTTCGAATAGCGTTCGAAATAGCTGAAGCGAGTTTGGCGGAGGGGAACCGTGCCGATGGTTTGAGAGAAACGTTTCGATTGATTGTACGCTATGGTCTCGGAAAGCCATCTGAACAGAAGTAGCGATTTACTTAGATGCTTGTATCTTCGCCCAACTGGTTTTCGCTGATCGATTCGGTGGGGATTTTGGAATCGAGAGGACGATCTGCT
>Ga0233432_10006038_pt1 | contig 10409 bp, 10 predicted proteins | sample SI_122_August201_6_FD_179870 | JGI IMG/M metagenome (GOLD analysis project Ga0233432, IMG submission 179870) | Seawater microbial communities from Saanich Inlet, British Columbia, Canada - SI_122_August2016_10_MG | ecosystem: Environmental > Aquatic > Marine > Inlet | place: Canada: British...
GCCCTTATACAGAAACTTTTCGTATTGATAATTCAATAGAATAGCATCGGAATTTTCGATGCCTGCTTCAAGCATACTATGCATGAACGACTCAGCTGTACTTTTAATATTTTCTGAATTTTCACCGCTATAGTTAGATTGTAGAAGCATCGATATTTTATATGCGATTGTTTCAATTTCCAGACTTGAGGTTATGTAACGGGAAGCCAGCTCTGCTGAAGCTATTCCGAATACAAATTCTGGTGCATACATTGCGCTGCCTAACCGGTTATTTATTTTTTACGCTATCCCAGCTTAACCGGATTTCATTCACAAAGGAATGACATTTTCGTATTTCGTGATTACCAAAGCTGTCTTGAATACCTATTTCGATTAGCTTGACCCGACAGAATTCATATAAGCGATATAAATTTATTGCTAAATTCCCCTGGTCTTTAAAATCTAAGCTTTTTTGTAAAAAGTAGATTGTGAGTAAAGCTGCTTCGAAGGCTTTTGCAGATTTTTCTGGATTCGTCGACGTCAAGAGTGATTGCAAACTTGTCTCAAGCTTAATTAGAGCGGTGCTAACTACATTGTACCCGATGTCTTGACTAGAAAGTGTTTGTGTTTTTATCGCAGTATATTTGTTTATAGCGGCTTTTGCATTCATGATATTTTCTCCTTCATAAACCTTAACGACGTATTTTATTTTATGTTAGCTAAGTGTCAAAATTATGAATGTTGCACTGCGTGATTATATTTTCCTACAAAAAATTTATTTAATTAATTGTTTTTTAGTATTATATTTTGTTTGGCATGAGGCGTGCATCACTGCGGTGGAGGACGAAGATGACAAACTTTTTAATTGATGCTGGGGATAACACCTTTACCAAATCTATCTGTAGCGCCCTTAATAAAAGAGGTGTGGAGTGGTCTATCTTGGATGATGAAGCTTGTATCAATACGATTTCCAAAGAGCGGCACTTAATCATTTCTGGAGCATCGAAAAATTGCGACGTTAATTCTGATAAGTTTGAGTCGTATATTCGATCTAAAAAAATCACTAAAGTATTTGTACTCATAGCTGCCTCTGAGACATTTGAGATTAAAGAAAAGCGCAACGGAGCTATTAAGTTCGTTCATGTGCCAGTAGATTTGACGGATTGTTCGTCTATAAGCTGTTTTTATTTAAATATGTTTGTAGAACAATTTTTGGGAAAGTATGTTAACTTGCCCTGTGACGACCCTGAAACTGCAGATTTAGTGAACCTACTTTGTAGAGTAGCAGGATCCAGTGCAAGTGTACTGGTAAATGGTCCAACAGGCACAGGTAAAGAAGTGGTTGCAAAGCTTTTGCACGCCAAATCATCACGAAAAGATGAAGCCTTTATAGCGGTGAATTGTGCGGCAATTCCTGAAAATATGTTAGAATCCATGCTTTTTGGGCATGAAAAAGGCTCCTTTACAGGTGCCATGCAATCAAATACCGGTCTTTTCCGAGCGGCACATTCTGGAACAATCTTACTCGACGAGATATCAGAAATGCCCCTTGCGCTTCAGTCCAAATTACTCAGGGTTTTGCAGGAAAAAGTAGTGACTCCGGTTGGAAGCACAAAAGAAATTCCTGTCGATATTAGAGTTTTGGCAACCACTAACAGAAATATGGTTGAAGAGATCAGGTTAAACAATTTTAGAGAAGACCTGTTTTATCGTCTAAATGTCTTTCCAATATCGACGAGTGCACTGAAATCACGAAGGTTTGATATACCAGCGATAGCTGCACATCTTCTTACAAGAAATTTTTCTGAAAAAGCCATTCTAAAAGTGCTCTCGTCAGAGGCATTAAAAAAGCTCATGGAGCATGACTGGCCTGGGAATGTAAGAGAACTCGACAATGTCATTCAGCGCGCTGAAATATTCAGTCATTCAGCGGAAATTGGGTGCGCCAATATCGTTTTTGACAATGAATTAACCTTGAGCCCGAGAAATACTATGGACGCGCTCAGTTCAAAACTTCATGCAAAGGTTGGGTGAGGAATATACTATGAAAATTCAAGGCTCAAATATTACCGCTGTTAACACAAATTTGTCATCTATTAAGCAGAAGGTTCAGCTTTCAGCAGATGTCTTACAGGCGAAATCTGTTGAAACAGGTCCATCATTCTCCAAAAGAGTTTCTGATGGCTTGAACGAAGTTGCACAAGCTCAAAATTCAGCTTCACAATTAGCTCGAGACTATGAGCTTGGTACTGAAAGTGATTTGTCTAAAGTTATGATTAATCAACAAATTTCATCAGTCGGATTTCAGTTAACTCTCAATATCCGTAATAAAGCGTTAAGCGCTTATAAAGATATCATGAACATGCCGGTATAAGGCGGGTAGGATAAAAACTATGGCAAATACAGATCAGATGGTTAGCATTGAAACTACCGAAGTAAGTTCAAGAAACATGCTTACTTCGCCCAAGAATGCTGTCGCCAATATTCGTGAAGCTATCGATCAACCTAGCTTTCGACGTGCATTTCCAACTATTTTAGCAGCACTGACGGCAGTAACGGCTGCGATCGTTTTTGTATCCATGCGCGAACCTAACATGACTACTTTGTACGCCTCTGTGTCTGATGCAGACAAATCTAAGATTTATGAATCTCTGAAAAATATGGGCATGAGTGTGGAGCTCGATCCAGCTACTGGGGAGGTTTTGATACCTACGAACGACTATCACCAAGCCAGAATTTCACTAGCAGCTCAAGGTCTCCCAGAATATTCCGCAAATGGCTTTGAGGAGATTGATAATCTGCCGCTTGGCGTTTCCCGTTCCGTTGAAACAATGAAATTAAAAAAATTACAGGAAAACGAGCTATCGAGATCTATCGCTGAGATAAGTAGCGTACAGGCTGCACGAGTGCATCTAGCGTTGCCAGAAAAGTCAGTATTTATTCGCAATCAGACAGCTCCCACCGCTTCGGTATTTGTTACTCTAAAGAATGGGCGGCAGCTTGATCAAACCCAGGTCAGGGCAATCACCAACTTAGTTGCGTCGTCGATCCCAGGCATGGGACAAAGTGGCGTATCTATCATTGATCAATCTGGCCGCTTACTATCGTATTCTCCAGATAATCCTGATGAAGTCATGGCTGACAGTCAGCTCGCATACAGGATGCGATTAGAGGGTATCTACCGGTCTAGAATTCAAAGCTTGGTTGCGCCAATTGTCGGTGCTTCAAATGTGACCGCGCAAGTGAACTTGGAAATTGACTTTACGCGTCGCGAGACCTCTCAGGAACTGGTTGATCCAAATGACTCTGCCATCTTGAGTGAACAAAGCTCTCTGAATGTAACTGCAAAAAAAGATGCAGTTGGTATTCCAGGCGCAATATCTAATCAGCCGCCAGCAGAGGCTCAAATAGATACGGCAAATTCGCGTGCAAAGCTTGGTTTGAGTGGAGCTGAAGAAAATAGTGAATTTGAGACAAAATCTTCAACAGAGCTTAAGAATTATGAGGTCAGTCGTAAATTTGAAACCGTCACTACACCATCTAATACGATTTCTAGAATTGATGCTGCGGTATTAGTTAGAGATCGCAAAGTGATTGATCCAGATACTGGCGAGGTCAGTTATGAACCCATTTCGGATAAAATTAAAAATGAGTTGGAGCAATTAATTTCTAGCGCAATTGGAATAAAAAGTGATCGTGGCGACAGCTTAACAATTACATCCCAATTGTTTAATGATGAAATTTTTGGTGAGCAAATCCAGTGGTATGAAACGGCTTGGTTTAAATCGATTATTGAAAAAACTTTAATTGTTATACTGCTTGGTTTTATATCCCTTGGTGTAGTGCGTCCAATGCTTTCAAGGATTTTAGTACCTACTTCAAGTACCAACTCAGTTATGGAGTTGTATGCTGAAGCCGAAACTATGGCTGATTTGGCTGCCCAACGTGTTGAAAGTACAAAAGCAGTTGAGGTGGATGAAGGAGAAACGCTTGAAGGCATCAAGGCAAAATTAAAGCCTAAAAAGAAGAGTGGAATTTCCGCAGATCTTTTGGACACTGCGAACACGTATGATGATAAAGTTGCCCTTGTTCGAATGATTGTGGCAGACGAGGCTGGTCGAGTGGCTAACGTCTTTAAGCAGTTAATGCGGCAAGATCTCGATTTGCTATCTTAGGAGTGAAAAATGGCTGAAGAAGTATCAGACATCGAAAAATTAGCAGAGCTTTCTGGCACAGAAAAATCTGCTATCCTCATGATGCTTCTTGGTGAAGAAGAAGCGGCGCAAGTCTTACAAAACTTGACGCCTCGAGAGGTTCAGCACTTGGGTACGGCAATGTATTCTGTGGCGGGCGTCGATCAAAACACGGTCAATATGGTTTTAGATGAATTTCTTGAAACCATTAAAAAGCAAACTGGTTTAGGACTGGGTGCTGGACGCTATATTGAAAATGTTATGATACGTGCGTTGGGTGAAGATAAGGCTCAGTCTGTTCTAGGCCGAATTACACCAGCGAGCTCAGAGTCAGCCATTGATATTCTAGATTGGATGGATGCTCGCGCAATTTCTGAGTTGATTATAGATGAACATCCTCAAATTAAAGCTTTGATTATTTCCTATCTAGACTTTGGATTGGGAGCGGATGTCTTAACGTTACTACCGGACGACATCCAAGCGGATATCGTTAGGCGGATTGCCACAATTGAGACTGTAGAGCCAGGCGCCGTCAAAGAGCTAGAGCGCGTGATGAAAGAAAAATTTGCTGCGAATACCTCTCTTCGTGCGTCAAAAATTGGCGGCGTAAAAGCGGCTGCTAAAATTATGAACTTTACAAAAACAGAAATGGAAACACGAATTCTCACCTCGATCAAAAAAGAAGACAAAGATCTCATGGCGGAGATCCAAGACAATATGTTCGTTTTTGAAAACCTCTCAAGTTCGGACGATAGATCGCTACAAACACTTCTGCGGTCTGTTGATCAAGATGTTTTGATCATTGCGATGAAGGGAGCGGAAGCTGCTCTTCAAGACAAATTATTAGGCTGTATGTCGACTCGCGCAGCAGCAAACATTCGCGATGAAATGGAGGCCCTTGGTCCTGTCCGACTTACTGAAGTCCAAGAAGCTCAAAAACAAATTATTAACGTAGCTAGAAAGCTATCGGATGATGGTACAATTGTTCTTGCTGGTCGAGGTGGTGAGGAAATGGTCTAATGAATACGGCCTCAGATGTACCTGATGATGAGAAGGCTTTAACCAGTTCCGACTTGGTTGGTTTGCTTAAAGCGGCTAGCCTAACTGAGTTTCGACCCGACAATATTTCTGATATTGGCGAGGAAAAGTTTGTGAAATCCAATAGTCTATTTGATTTAGTGCGTTCAAACCTTGCGGATAGTGATGAAAAAAATGATATCATAGATCAAGAAGAACTCGGCGCAAATGAAACTCACTCTTTGGATGAGATTGAACAAAAGAACATCCTTGAGATTTCTGAAGACAAGGATTTAATGGAGGCCGAACAGCAAGCGTCTGTTGTAACGTCTTTTTTAAATGAAAATGATGACATCATTGAACGCAAAACACAGGACCCACAGGAAACCGGTGAGGTTGTTTTATTAAATTCGAATAAAAAAGAGTTTAAAGATTCTAGAAATGAAAATCATATCGAAATTTCTGATGACACGTTTGTGAACTCAGATTTAAGTAGTCAGATAGAAGATGTCTCAACACAAAGGCGTTCTGGAAGTGAGGGCGTTGATTTTTCGAAGGAAATGGCGGAACTGAAAACAAGTTTTGAAGAAAAACTAGCAGAGGCTGAAGAAGATTTATCGGTTACCCTAAAGGCAGTAATGGGAGCATCCAACTTTATTGCTGATGAATTAGAGACGCAAATATCTAATTTTATATTGTCCGTAGCGTCGGATCTCGCAGGCACGAAAATTGATAAAATGCCAGCGCCTTTTGGCAAAAAAATTTCCCGTGTAGTAAAACAAATAGCTGATAATGATAATGAAGTGAAAATTCACCTAAATTCTAAAGATTTTACGGTATTGAATAAATTGGTGCTTGATGGCGATCTACAGTATCGAATTGACGAGAAGGAAACTCTTAAGCGAGGCGAATTTGAGGTATTATGCAATAAATCCTCCGCACGAGTTTCATTGTTTGATTTCGCGAAAGGCGACTGAATCAGATGCCTGCTAATAAAGAAAATAATCAGGTTTCAGGTGGTCAGTCATTGCTTGAAAAGGTTTTTCGTAGTGTCGAGAAACGCGTTTTTGAGGTCGAAAGGGTAGAATACAGTGGAACGGTCACTTCCTTTGACGGCCAGGTTATAGAAAGTAGCCATTTCCCAGCTTCAATTGGCTCGGAATGCGTTATTAAATCAAAATTTGGATCATTATCAAAGGGAGCTGTTATTGGTTTTCGGGATAATAAAAACATAATTTTTCAATACGAGAAAGGTTCAGAAATTTTTAGTGGTGACAGTGTTACTGCTACTGAGGGGCTTAAAAAAATTGATGTCGGTTCAAAGCTTTTGGGGCGGGTGATTGATGGGTTAGGTGATCCGCTTGATGGGCAGGGTCCTATTGAGGTGGTGGAGCGTTACCCTATGGCGGGGAAAACTGTGAATCCATTTGACAGGGGGGGGATTACAGAGATTTTTGATGTTGGCATTAAAAGTATTAACGCAATAACATCGATTGGCCGTGGTCAGAGGATGGGTATTGTAGCTGGGTCAGGTGTCGGTAAGTCAGTGCTTTTGAGTATGATTACTCGAAGTGCTGAGGCAGACGTAATCGTCGTTGGGCTTATTGGAGAAAGGGGAAGAGAACTAGCTTCTTTTTCTAAAGAAATCACTAGCTCTCACTCAAAGCATAAAGTTGTAATTGTTGCCGTTCCCGCGGATCGATCTGCACTTCTGAGAATACAGGGTGCGAAAAGGGCTACCAGCATTGCAGAGTATTTTCGAGACCAGGGTAAAAATGTTTTACTTATTTTGGATTCTTTGACGCGGGTCGCGCATGCTCAGCGAGAAATTGGATTGTCTTTGGGAGAGCAGCCGACGGCTAGGGGATATCCTCCATCTGTCATTTCTCTAATACCCGAGTTAATTGAGCGAACCGGTGTGGGTGTAAATGGCGTAGGCTCCATAACTTCGATCTACACAATTCTTGCTGATGGTGACGACACAGTTTCGGATCCAATTGTTGATAATGCTCGCGCCATTCTGGATGGTCACATTGTATTATCACGTAAACTGGCTCAACAAGGAATTTACCCTGCAATCGATGTCAGCAATTCTGTAAGTCGCCTTATGGATGAACTATGTGGCGAAAAGCATTTGCAAGACGCTCGTAAATTGAGGAAATTAGTGTCTGTATATCAGGAAAATCAGGATCTTCTTTTGATGGGTGGGTATGTGCAGGGTCAAGATGCAGACCTAGATCTGGCAGTCCAGGTTTGGCCAAAAATTGTAGGTTTCCTACATCAAGATCAAGCAGAAAATTTCTCATTTGTGCAAACTGAGCGTTTGCTTTCAAATGTATTCGGGTAATTGATCTGATGGCTAAGTATAAGATTTTTGACCTAATTTACCGCCAAGGTAAAAATAAAAAATTAAAAACACAGTTTGAATTATGCAGTGTCAATGAAAATATTGATAAAATTCGTAAATTGGAAAATGATTTAACCTTCAATATTGAAGAGACGGTGGAGTTGGGGGTGGTTCAAAGCGGTCACCGAGCACTGATTAATAGTAAACTGCGTGAAAAAATGATCAGTCAAAAAGAAATTGTCGAAAATAGAATAGAATTTCTTACCAAGGAAAAAATACATTTGCAAAAGCTGGTATCTAATTATGAACGTAAGAATAAAAAAATGATAGAAAAATTAAATGATTTGAAAATAGAAGAGTTTAGAGAAAAGGAATTAAAAAAAATTGACCGAAATATATTCTTTCGGAAAAAATAATTGGTACAAAATTTGCAGCATTGATCCTGAAAAGGCTTGAGGTTTTGCATATGAGTATCTCTTTCAGTGGTGTTATTGGGTCGGCTAATGCCGATTGGCAGTTAGGACTAAAAGGCGCTGACGATTTGCGAAGCGATGGTGAATCACTCTTTGCAAATTTTTCTATTGTGTTGCATTCGCTGAGTGATGGAAATCCTGAGACTCTGTCGGAAAATGAAAAGTTAAATATTAGTATTGGTAATCTAGATCAGGCCTCTGAAAATAAACTTTCTCCAAAAGAATTTCTTTCTCAAGCAATTGATAATGGACTAATAAAATTTGAAGATAGTTTAGAAGGCGCTATCGAAGAACAAGGGGTTGATGGCCTTGTTGGTTACCTGGAAAGTGGTGGAAATATCGGGGCCAGTATTGATTTAAATGCGACGGCTGCATTTGTGGACTCTAGGTTAAATTTGGTTTCAGCGGATATCGTTGCTGACAACAGCTATCCCGGATCTAACATATTTACCATGGAACAACTATTTCGGGCACTGAACTTTTCTGATGAGAACTCAACCGATGTAAGTCAGCCCGATAAGACATTAGAGAATAATTTGGCCGAGGGCGGCGCTTTAAGCATTTTGACTGGGCTTTTAAAAGGTGCACCTGTGAAACTTGAGGTGAATGATACTGGTCCATCGACAATATTGTTTGATATCAGAGATTTAAAAGTAAATTTGCAGGATTACGTATACTCTGAAAGTGACCAAAAAACCAACGAACCAATTACTGGTGAATTTTTAATACCGCAAGTCGTGCCAGTTCAGATTAGAAACTCTGACATAGTAACGGAGGAATTTGATCCATTTATTCCCGTTAAAGTTAATTTGTTTGATCATCAAGGTGATTTGGGTGCGTTCGACATAATTGATTTACCTGAGCAACAAGACCTAGTTTTAGGTACAAATTTGATGGGGGTAACGAAGACTGTTGAGATTGACCCCAGCGTCGACCCACGTTCCAAATTGCTCGTTGTACTAGCGATACCTAATGATACAAATTTAAAAGAACTTCCAGATTTTGTTAGATTTAAAATAAATTTAAAATCATATACAAATAGTGAAATTGGCACAGGCCAAGGTTTCGAGGTGCAGCAGTTTTCTGGAACGGCTGATGGTGTCATTGATGGAAGTGCCGATATTAGAGGCGACGCTAAAGCACTCCTGCATTCTCTAGAAGAAATGTCAGCTTTTTCTTCTAGCGCCACACAAATAATATTAAAAACTACTGGAATGGACGTTGCGGGTTTGAATATTGATGCCTGGGCAAAGACTGGTGCAGAAAACAACAAATTCATTTCATCAGATAAAAACTATGGATTTCAGATTTTTGAAGAAAATAAGAAACCTATCGATGTCGATCAAATTCAATTGATTTTAGATCAAAAAATAAAGTTAGTAGCCGGAGTACATAACGATAATAATGATAGTGTGGCTTCCAGTGCTCTAGCTTTAACGGCTGAGCTAAAAAGTTTTTTCAAGTCTAATTTCGAAAAGGCTAACTTTATAAGCAAGAAACTGGATAAAGTTCTGGTTGAAGGTCAAAATACGTCTACGTCTTTTGATCCTAAGTCTTTTATTGAGGCAGCAGAAGTTTTAAGGTTAAAGTCGATTTCGAGTTTAAGCTCGCTCCCGTCCACAATAGCGACCTCTGGCTCTAGGTTGGTTTCTGGCGAAAATATAAATTTATTAAATTATTCTAGTGAGAAATTTAGTAATCAAAATACGTCTCAAGCTCAATCTGGATCAACAGCCAGTACAATCGGCCATCAGTCTAGCTTTAATAATAATGTTTCCCTTTATGACGCTCAGTATGCCTCAAGAATAAGTATGCTAGTTGTTGATAAGGTTCTGAATGGCCAAGAAAATTTCGAGATTAATTTAGAGCCGGAGAGCTTTGGAAAAATCAAAGTGAACATTTTGATGGACAAACAGTCTTTAGACATTCGGATGTTCGCAGAGACCCAGGCTGCTGCAAGTATTTTGCGTGCAAACGAAGATTCGTTGCTGCAATTAACCGGCCAGAATGGTATGAAACTTGCGAGCTTTTCCGTCGGTATGCAGAGTGGCGCTGATCAGCAAAGGCAAAACTCAAGTCAAAACAGAAACAAGCTTACTGGCAAAGCAGACAGTGTGCTAGAAAGTGCTACAATACAAAATACTCAGACAACCAGTTCTTACAGAACACCAACTGGTTTGAACTTGATCGCTTAGGATAAGATTATGGCTGAAGAAGCTCCAAAACGAAAAATCAATTTCCAGAAAATCGCCCTTTTTGGATTGGGTCCAATCGTATTGTTGGGCATAGGGCTTGGGGCGGGGGCTTTCTTATTTATGCCCACTCAAACGCCAGTGGAACAGGTCGAAGAGCTGATTGAGAAAAAACTCAAACAAGCTGGACAATTGCCCAGTGCAGATG
>Ga0233432_10006039_pt1 | contig 10409 bp, 7 predicted proteins | sample SI_122_August201_6_FD_179870 | JGI IMG/M metagenome (GOLD analysis project Ga0233432, IMG submission 179870) | Seawater microbial communities from Saanich Inlet, British Columbia, Canada - SI_122_August2016_10_MG | ecosystem: Environmental > Aquatic > Marine > Inlet | place: Canada: British...
CATCATCATCGTATTATCGGAATCAGTGTGAATCTCCATATTGGGGGCGACTGGAGTCGCACAAGCGATGGCTCCCCGCGGCAATGATGGGTCATAAGGAAGAACACCTTTCTGAATCTTGGGTGTTCCATCCTGGTTTAAAATAGGTTTGCGATCCCTGCCCATGGCCGGCATTCCGACTTCAACCAGGCACATGCGACAATTACCAGCTACCGGGAGCTTGGGATGGTAGCAGTAATGTGGGATTTCTTTCCCCACCATCTTGCAGGCCTGCAAAATGGTGGTTGGTATTGGGTTTCCCTGCCAGTCTGGTGTCGTCTTTGGGACCTCCACTCTGCTGCCATCCACTTTTACAGTGACAGTTTCGACAGGTTTGATTTCAGCTTTTGTCGTTTCGTTCGCCATGTGGAGTTAATTCGCTGAGTTTACTGCACCTTTTTGGTTGGACTCCAGTTGCGCTGCTTCATCTGCAGCACCTCTAGCCTCGAATTCGTCTTTGAATTTTTTGACAAAACTAAGCACAGGCCATGAGCAAGCCTCGCCAAAAGCGCATATTGTGCGGCCTTGAATGTTCGTTGCAATGTGTGTCAGATAATCTGCATCCTCTTTTCTCCCTTTACCGCTTGTCATGCGATTCAATGCCTTGCTCATCCAGAGAGAGCCCTCCCTGCATGGCGTGCACTGGCCGCAGCTTTCATGCGCGTAGAAGGCTGAGACATTTGCCAGCGCTTCGACGATGTCCACGCTGTCATCCATCACGATAATCGCGCTGGATCCCGACATGGTTCCTGCGGCCATGAGCGAATCAAAATCATAAGGCAGATCCAGTAAATCCACCTCTACGGATTCCAGTTCTCCGTCCTTGTTGGGGCGCTTCATCTGGAATTTTTCTCCCGCTTTCAAGACTTTCGCAGATGAGCCACCTGGAATAATCGCTTTCAAAGTTCTGCCCTCGAGCAAACCGCCACCAAAAGCGTCATCAAAAATCAACTCACCAATCGTTGCCTTGCCTACTTCGATTTCGTAATAACCGGGCTTCTTCACCATGCCGCTCAAGCTCACAATACGAGTGCCCGTATTCCGGGGAGTTCCTAACTTCGCATACTCAGAGCCACCCATGTTCATGATATGGCCTACAGCGCAAAGTGTCTCGACGTTGTTTACGATTGTTGGACACATGTAAAGCCCCAAAACCGCTGGAAAATAGGGAGGTTTGATGCGTGGGTAGGCCCTTTTTCCCTCCAGAGATTCGATCAGTCCTGTCTCTTCACCGCAGATGTAAGCGCCTGCTCCGCGATGCACATGGATCTCCAGATCGTATCCGGTTCCCAGGACATCCTTGCCGAGGAATCCTTTTTCTCGAGCCTCATCAAGCGCCTTGTTCAGAATGCGTGCACCTTCAGGAAATTCCCCGCGGATATAGATGTAGGCAAGATGCACGTCATTTGCAAATGCACTGATGATCATGCCCTCAACTAACTGGTGAGGGTCTTTATGGATGATCTGCCTGTCCTTGAAAGTACCCGGCTCCGATTCATCCGCATTACAAATCATGTAAATGGGCTTACCGCTCCGACGGTCCACAAATGACCATTTGAGACCGCAAGAAAATCCTGCCCCACCACGCCCTCGGAGCCCACTGGACATGACCTCGTCTCGGATTTGTTCCTGAGGGGTTTTTGTTTTACCGTCGTCGGTCTCTTTGGCCTTCAGCGCGATGGATTTTTTCAACGCTTCGTAGCCGCCGTTAGCCATATAGCAATCAATGTCCGGTGTGTATCCGGGCTTGTCTGCATTCTTCAATATGAGTCGAAATTCTTTGGGCATTGAAATCCGTTCTGGTTGCTTGACTCCAAAAATCGTTTTGCTATGTTTTCGCGTCTTAAGTTTTTTGCCGGATGGTGTAATGGTAGCACAGCAGTCTCTGAATCTGCTTGTCATGGTTCAAATCCATGTCCGGCAGCCACCTCGTCTACGAACTGTAGTTTCTTCTTTTGATCAAGGGCATTGATTGATGATTGTGTCTGCTTTCTCCTGACTGACACCTTCGTGAAATTCATTATTGCACATTATGACAGGGGCTGTGCCACAACTAGCCAGGCACTCTACGAACTCCACTGAAAATTTGCCGTCTTCCGATGTTTGAAGCCCATGATTCTCGGCATCCAAACCCAATTTGGAGCATACATGCTTGTGGAGTTTTCCTGAGCCACCCAATGCGCAGCTCAATGTACGGCAAACCTTCACTACGTATTTACCTGCTGGCTCCTGCCTGAACATTGGGTAGAAAGTAACAAGCTCGTGAACATTGATTGGTTTTAGCTCAAGCTTCTTTGCAATCCATTCGATGCTTTCTTTGGAAACATAACCAAAGTGTTCCTGCAATGCGTGCAGAAGCATCATCGAAGCACTTCGCTTTTCTGGATAATGAGTGATCAGTTCTTCGATCTCGCTTTCCAGCTTTTGAGGTATGTTCAGACTCATCTGTCGCTTTCTCCCATTACAAAATCGATTGAACCCAAAATCGCCACGACATCACTCATCATTTCTCCCTTCAACAAGTAAGGAAGCACACTGAGGTTCACGAACGACGGGGCACGGATTTTCATGCGGTTCGGTGTTCCTCCACCGATACTGTGTATGTAAAATCCAAGTTCCCCTTTTGGGTTTTCAGCACCAAAATAAACTTCCCCAGAAGGGACGTTGACTCCCTGAGTTACCAACATGAATTGATGAATCAATTCTTCCATGCTGCTGAGCACTTTATCCTTGGGAGGAAGAACTGTCTTGCCATCGTCAATGCTCACAGGGCCCCCCGGAAGTTTGTCCAGACATTGACGTATGATTTTGGCGCTTTGACGCATTTCTTCCATACGCACAAGGTATCTGTCATAGGAATCGCCCTTGGTCCCGACTGGAACCTCAAAATCCAGTTCAGGATAAACGAGGTAGGGGTTGCTTTTCCTCAAGTCGTGTTCCACTCCGGATCCTCTCAGGTTTGGGCCGGTGATTCCGTAATCAATAGCAATGTCTCTTGGCAATATTCCGACCCCCTGCGTGCGGTCTACAAAAATTCTATTTCGAGTCAGGAGTGTTTCAGTCTCATCGAAATTGAATTCCACTTCTTCCAGGAATTTTCGGCATTGATCCACCCATCCATCCGGAAGGTCACGTGCAATACCTCCAATCCTTGTAAAGGAAGTAGTGAATCTGGCTCCTGTCAGTGATTCACACAGATTATAAATTTTTTCACGTTCGGTAAACGTATGAAGAAATACAGTCAATGCTCCCACGTCCATTGCAAAGGCTCCAAGTCCCAGCAAATGAGCTGAAATACGTGCTAACTCGCAGCAGATAACACGTATGTATTGGCCCCTTTCAGGCAGCTGTTTGTCGATCCCCATCAGTTTTTCAACCGCAAGGGCGTAGGCGACGTTGTTGGCAAGTGGTGCGAGGTAGTCCAGTCTGTCTGTATAGGGAACAAACTGGTTGTAAGTCATGTTTTCGGCGATTTTCTCATCGCCTCGGTGCAGATAACCCACATCCGGACTGGCCTTAGTGATGATTTCACCATCAAGCTCCAAGATAATGCGCAGCACGCCATGGGTCGAAGGGTGAGAAGGGCCCATGTTGAGGATGAGTTTTTCGCCCATCATCTCTTCCTGACCCTGCACCTCAGCGGACTCGATACCATCCAGCGTTCTGCCGGCGGCGTCCTTTACTTCCAGGTCTTTGATTTCTGGTGCCATGTTAATCTTCTTTTAAAATGTTACTTCTGCTAGTTTCCCGATCCTGACCCTCGAATTGAGCACGTGATACTTTGTTTCTGAGTAAACGATATTTTCAGTCGTTACTCTATTGTGCGCGCCCTTGGTTCACGCAAAGTAGTATGTGGTTGTCCTGGAGAAGTTACAAAAGGTCCGCCTTCCATAGGGGCCTTTTCAGTGAAAGCAATATCAGGCAACTCGGTTTCTTTGCCTTCCAGAGGAAAATCCTTCCTCAATGGAAAGTAAGGGTAGCCTTCCCACATGAGGATACGTCTCAGGTCCGGGTGGTTTGTGAAACGAATACCCATCATGTCGTATGCCTCGCGTTCATGCCAATCAGCCGTTTTCCAAATTTCTGTCACAGAAGGCACTTCACAATTCTCCTCTTCAACAAGCACTTTCAAACGTAGATAAGCCTTGCTGGTCAACCCGTAGAGCTCGTAGACCACAGAAAACCGAGGCTCTTCTCCTAGATGATCCACTCCTGATAGATCCGTTAGGCAGTCGAAACCAAGTTCACTTTTTGCGTAATTGCAGATTTCAGCGATTTTCGCGTTGTCATTGACTACAAGCGTGCATTCGCCCCTGAACTCATGGATTTCCGAAAGCAAATCACCGAACTTGGTTTTCAAGTCGTTCGCCAGTTTTGAAGTTTTCTCGATGCTTGCGTCGCTCATAATTTTACAAATGAATACTCGCTCAAGTCACTTGACGTGAACACCTGAGAGGGCATCCGGCTTAGGTGCCTTGTGTGTCCTTATCAATGGCTCTTTTGCGACCTGCTTCTGCAGTTTCATCAACGCATCCAGCAAAGCCTCCGGTCGGGGAGGGCATCCTGCCACATAGACATTCACTGGCACGATTTTGTCCACACCCTGCAAGACGGAATAGCTGCGATACATACCACCAGTGGAGGCGCATGCTCCCATGGCAATCACCCACTTGGGTTCTGCCATCTGGTCGTAGATGCGCCTCAATGCCAGAGCCATTTTGTAGGTTACAGTGCCTGCAACTATCATAAGATCAGACTGACGTGGTGAAAAACGCATCACCTCTGAGCCGAACCTCGAAATATCGAATCGACTGGATCCCGCTGCCATCAATTCGATGGCGCAGCAAGCCAATCCCATCGGCATTGGCCACAGGGAGTTCTTCCTAAACCAATTCAGCACGGCATCGACCTTGGTGACTATCACATCGCCTTCGACCTTAGTGTTGTATCCTATTTCTTTTTGTGATGGGTTCATTGCGATTCATTCAGAAAGCCCTACCAGTTTCGTGCAAGCTACCGAGAGCTTAAAAGTGGTGCAAGTGAATTTGTGATTTTTTTCACAAGCGTTATTGACGAGTCTGGATGGGTTCTGATAATCATATTTCCAGCATTAATAACGCATTGCGTCATTTTGGGGTGCTTGAGCATGCAAGCTGCTGAAAACCAGTAGCTTAAAAGTTTAGGCGGAGTAGCCAAGTGGTAAGGCAGGGCTCTGCAAAAGCTCTATGCGTCGGTTCGATTCCGACCTCCGCCTCCATCCCTTAACGCTCATCGAGTGGTTTTTCCTGGGGCAATGCTTGCAGGATTTGGTTTTGAAAAGAGTTTTTTTTTCTTTTCTTGCCTTGCTTGTGGCTAATTCTAAAGTGGTGCCTCTTTTTTTGCGAAGAAAGTGGTGTTTCTTTTTTGGGTCGCTCGTTTCAATGAAACATAAAGCATTGGTGAACAACAGTTTTGTTCCGCTTTTATTAACTTAATATTAACTATAGATATCTGAATGTCGGACGTTTTTCCAAAATGGACGAATAAATTGCCCATCCGCGTTATCGTCGGGCTCATCCTTCTGGGGGGAGCAACGGTGGTCGGCTTGACCTATTACGCGACGCCGAAATACACGCGAGTGGGTTATCAACCCGTTCAACCCGTGGCTTTTTCGCATGCCATCCATGCAGACCAGCTTGGCCTCGACTGCCGTTATTGTCATAACGCAGTGGAATCGTCCTGGTACAGCAATGTTCCTGCAGCTTCGGTTTGTATGAATTGTCACAATCAGGTCAAAAAAGATGATCCTAAACTGGCTATGGTTAGAGAGAGCTACGACTCGGGTGAGCCTATCCCTTGGGTGCAGATACATAAAGTTCCAGACTATGTCTATTTCAACCATTCGGTACATGTGAATCGCGGATTTTCCTGTGTTGAATGTCACGGTCCGGTCAATAAAATGGACGAAGTATACCACGCGAAACCTTTTGGTATGAGTTTTTGTCTCGAATGCCACCGTAATCCTGCTGCCAAAATCCGGCCTTTGGACAAGATTACCGACTTGGATTGGAAATGGGATGAGGATCCCCAGAAGGCTTCCGAATTACAACAAACCCATGGAGACCAAATGGTTCATGATTGGAGAGTTGAATCCCTTGTAAACTGTTCTGCCTGTCATCGATGAAAGACCTAACGTATTCCCCAAAAACATCTGGACCTGCTTACTGGCGCAGTCTGGACGAGCTGACGGAGACTCCTGAGTTTCGTCAATGGGTGGAAAAAGAATTCCCCGAAAGCACTTTGGAAGCCCCCAGTGGTCAGTCTCGTCGCGATTTCGTCAAAATCATGGGAGCCTCCTTTCTTCTGGGGGGAGTGGGGCTGACCGGTTGCAGGCGTCCGGAGGAAACGATTGTGCCGTTTTCCAAGATGCCTCAAAATTACGTGCACGGTGTGCCGCAATATTTTGCAACTTCCATGCCCACGCGTGATTCCGCCGTGCCGTTACTGGCCAAGTCCAACGATGGTAGGCCTACCAAAGTTGAAGGCAATCCCGATTTGTCATTTGGAAAGGGAGGCACAGATGCTTTCGCGCAAGCTTCATTACTGAATCTTTACGATCCGGATCGCTCCAAAAAATTTCTCAAGGTCGGGAATGCCTCGACCCGTTCAGCTGCCCTCGGTGGGTTGAAAGCCATTAGTAGCAAGTTTCAAGGAAACAAGGGAAAAGGACTTCATTTCCTTGTCCAGCCAACAAGTTCGCCTTCGCGCAATCGTCTTGAAACGATGATTCGCGAACAGCTCCCTGAAGCTAAATGGCACGGACATGAGCCGGTTGATTTCAGAAATGCTTCAAAAGCTTCCGTGAAGTCCTTCGGTAAGGCATTGCGCCCAATGCCTCATTTCGACAAAGCCAAGGTGATCTTCTCCCTGGACAATGACTTCCTTGGAGCTGAGCAGGAATCCTATTCCCACATACGTGGTTATGCTGATGGTCGTCGATTGAAAGAAACAGAGGATCATCACTCAACGATGAATCGACTTTACGCAGTCGAAAGCCTCATGACACTGACTGGCTCAAATGCTGATCATCGTCTGCGAGTTACCTCCGGTCAGGTTTTCAGCGTTGCAGCTGCAATGGTTGAAGAAATTTTCAATCAGATCGGAAACAGTGATGACGATGCAGGCAGTCCCATCACCGCCTTGCGAAGTTCACTTCGTGAAAAAGCCAAAGCAGTTGCTGTCGATCCCAAATGGATCACGGAATCAGTGAAAGATCTGGTTGCTCACCAAGGCGAATGTCTCGTAGTTGCTGGATACCGCCAGCCTGAATCTGTTCACCAACTAGCCACTGCACTCAATGTTCTGCTCGGTAACCTCGGGGAAACAGTGTCCTATGTTTCGGATAATTCTATCTCCTACGACTCTTTTGAGGCGTTAAAGGGGGAATGTGATGCGGGTAGTGTGGACACACTCGTTGTCTTGGGGGGAAATCCAGTTTATGACGCCCCTGCTGACTTCGATTGGAAAATCACTCAGCGCAAGGCTAAAACTGTGGTGCGTCTGGGTTATTACGACGATGAAACTTCTGACGGTTGTGACTGGCACCTGCCAATGGCCCATTACCTCGAGTCCTGGGGTGATGCGCGGTCAGGTGATGGAAGCTACCTCCCCGTCCAGCCTTTAATGGCGCCTCTTTTCGATGGTCTGACTGAGCTTGAGGTAATTGCTCGCATCGCTGGCAATGATGAAATTAAGCCTTACGATATCGTTAGAACAACACTTAAAGGAGTTGTTGGGGAAGCTGGTTTTGAAGGTCAATGGAAACAGTTTCTGCATGATGGTTATCTGGAATCTCTCAAGCCCGAAAAGGTAGACATGAAAGCGGATGCTTTCGATTGGTCAGCAGTGACTCGTGAAGTGAGTCAGGCGATCACCGAAGCAGATCAATCCTCATCGGCATCCAAAGATTCTCTCGAAGTTGTTTTTCATCGTGATTCCAGCATGGATGACGGCCGTTTCAATAACAACGGTTGGATGCAGGAGATGCCCGATCCAATGACCAAGATTACTTGGGATAATGTGGTGTTGATGAGTCGCCGTACTGCGGCAGAGCTGGGCGGAATCAAGAACAAGGAGATGGTAGAGATTGTCCTTGACGGTCGCAAGGTTCAAGGTCCTGTCTGGATCCAGCCAGGTTTTGCAGATTTTTCTCTTGGGCTTGCCCTCGGTTATGGGCGTACCCATAGTGGCCGTGTTGGTGGGATCGACTCTGAGTCGGTTGGCTTCAACGCGTATGCTATTCGTGCCTCCAAAAACAGCAACTTTGGAACTGGAGCCAAGCTTAACCGCTTGAACCGCATTTTCGATATTTCATGCACTCAGGACCACTGGTCGATGGAAGGGCGTGCGATTGTTCGCGAGGCAAACCTCGAGCAATTCGAAGAAAAGCATGATTTTGCCCAGAACATGGATCTGGAGGCGCATACAAGTCACATCCCTCACGATGATGAAGGGAATCCAGCAGAAATCTACGAACATCCATACAAAGCCCGCCCATCCACGAGCAGCGACATTCATCAGTGGGGAATGGCTATCGATCTGCAGACCTGCGTGGGTTGTTCTTCCTGTGTGGTTGCTTGCCAGAGCGAAAACAACATTCCAATTGTTGGTAAGGAGCAAGTAGCTAACAGTCGTGAAATGCATTGGATGCGTATTGACAGGTATTACAGTGGTAATCCTGAAACACGCGGTAAGGCAAGCAATCTGATCATGGATGATCAGCAGCCTTATCAGGAATGGATTGATGATCCTCAAGTCGTCAATCAACCGATGATTTGTCAGCACTGTGAAAGTGCTCCATGCGAAAGTGTTTGCCCAGTCAATGCAACGGTTCATGATCACGAGGGACTCAATGTCATGGCGTACAACCGTTGTGTCGGAACCCGTTATTGCTCCAATAACTGTGCATGGAAAGTGCGTCGGTTTAACTATTTTGACTACAACAAGCGTCCTATCGACCAGCTTTATGAAGGACCGCTTGCCTCTCGGCCTGAAGAGGACATCGATCTGATAGAAATGGCCAAAAACCCTGATGTCACTGTTCGTATGCGTGGTGTCATGGAAAAATGCACCTTTTGCACTCAGCGTATTGAGCAAGCTAAAATTGCCAAAAAGGTTGCTGCCAGAGATTCTGGAGACATTGAAGTGGCTGACGGGACCATCAAAACAGCCTGCCAACAGGCTTGTCCAGCAGATGCGATTGCATTCGGTAATTTACTAGACCCTGAAAGCAAGGTGTCCAAACTCAAGAAGAGCCCTCGTAACTACGCCGTACTTGGATTCCTGGATACCAGGCCACGCACGACTTATCTGGCAAAGATTCGTAATCCGAACAAAAACATGCCCGACTATCATACCATGCCATTGAGCACCTTGGAGTATACAGAGAACATGGGAAGTCCGTTTGAGGAACATGGCTCAGCCCACGGAGGGGAAGCCCACGAGAGTGGACATGCGGTTGAAACTCACTCAGAAGGAGGGCAACACTGATGTCATCACCTGGCACACATCCTTCAGTTGAAATTGCACCTCCGCCTCGAGAAATCGAGCGCGAACCATTGGTCCTGAACAATCGGTCCCTCGCTTGGATCTCCGACCAAATCGCCGGTATCATTGAAGGTAAAACACCAAGGTGGTGGTGGGTGATGATGGCCTGCAGCCTTCCATTGATGCTCATGTGCTTTGCCATGATCGGGTATTTGATCTCCACTGGTGTCGGAGTATGGGGTTTGAACCATCCGATCGCATGGGGCTGGGCTATTGTGAATTTTGTGTTCTGGATTGGTATTGGTCATGCTGGAACTTTGATTTCAGCGGTGCTGTTCCTATTGAGGCAGAAATGGAGGACATCGATCAACAGGGCAGCAGAGGCGATGACAATTTTTGCAGTGATGTGTGCGGGGATTTTCCCTGGCATCCACGTGGGACGTATCTGGTTTGCATGGTGGTTGTTTCCTTTGCCAAACGCTAATGGGCCCATATGGCCGCAGTTTAGATCCCCTCTCTTGTGGGATGTATTCGCGGTATCCACTTATTTCACGGTCTCATTTCTCTTCTGGTATATGGGGTTGATTCCTGATCTAGCAACCATACGAGATCGTTGCAAAGGGTTCATTCGGAAATTCGCCTACGGTTTGTTCTCATTGGGATGGACAGGATCGAACCGTCATTGGAGCAATTACGAAAAGGCTTATCTCCTTTTGGCAGGCCTATCCACACCACTTGTTTTGTCGGTGCACAGTATCGTTTCATTTGATTTTGCGGTATCGCAGTTGCCGGGTTGGCACACTACCATCTTCCCTCCTTACTTTGTGGCGGGAGCCATCTTCTCG
>Ga0233432_10006040_pt1 | contig 10407 bp, 10 predicted proteins | sample SI_122_August201_6_FD_179870 | JGI IMG/M metagenome (GOLD analysis project Ga0233432, IMG submission 179870) | Seawater microbial communities from Saanich Inlet, British Columbia, Canada - SI_122_August2016_10_MG | ecosystem: Environmental > Aquatic > Marine > Inlet | place: Canada: British...
CGATTGCGGGCAGATCTGCGGCAGAGTTCGCGATTGCGGGCAGATCTGCGGCAGAGTTCGCGATTGCGGGCAGATCTGCGGCAGAGTTCGCGATTGCGGGCAGCGTGAATACAGAACACACACAATTATGAACTTCAATGCTAGTGTCAAACGTGGGGTCGGGGCTCGAACCCGCCGCGCACCGACTGCGCCCCATGCATTTGCGGTTGTTTCCGTGTACACATATATCCAATCAATGGATAAAACCCCTGTCATTGTCTCTGGCCCCCTCGGGTCCGAGAACCTCTCTAAACTCCTGCAGGCTGTGCGTCTTTACGTCGTTCACGTCGGCCCCCGTCTTCATCGGGGCCTTTTTGACGCAACTGCTGTCGGCAGGGCTTGTCAGCGCCATGCTGTCTTTGATGTGCACGTTCGCAACACCGCCCTGTGCGCGCATCGCCGTTTTGCGCGCTTCTGACCGTCCCTTATTAACGCACATAATCAAAAAAAAGACAAGGAAGAGCCCCCATACCCAACTATGACAGTTATCACCGGAATTCCTATATCCCATGACTCGCGATGCTTGAACGCACATACACTTCTTATATACGATCGAAGAATCTCGCTGCGAAGCTGGAAACCAGGCCACGCTTTGACGTCTGGGGTCAGGACCCTGTGTAAGCACAAGCGCTGATGTGCTCCAGCACACGTCGTAGCGAGCGGTTGCATTGTCCTTTTCTGAGATAGCAGTGTACACGTGGCAGGCTGCTTATTCGGCCAGAATCGCGCTGAGTTGCACAACAAGATACCATGCCCCAGCCTGACACGGGCATGGCCTCTGATTTGCTCGCAGTCATTGTTGGCGTGCGCAAGCTGCCGGCGGCGGTCTCGCGCCTCGCGTACCACGCGCTGTTCAGCGCGGGACGCGTGCATGGTGCGGACATTGTGCTCGGGGACGTCGAAAAGCACTGCCACGCCACCGAGCCCGAGCTTGCGCAACGCACGCTGTGCATGGTACACCACAAAAGCACATGAAATGCGTAAAATCTGAGATAGACATGCGTGGGTGTGCGCAACGCACGCTGTGCATGGTACACCACAAAAGCACATGAAATGCGTAAAATCTGAGATAGACATGCGTGGGTGTGCGCAACGCACGCTGTGCATGGTACACCACAAAAGCACATGAAATGCGTAAAATCTGAGATAGACATGCGTGGGTGTGCGCAACGCACGCTGTGCATGGTACGCCGCAGATGCATGCTTCGCATGCGTAAACAGTGCCACCGAGCAAGCTTGCGCAACGCACGCTGTGTATGGTACGCCGCAGATGCATACTTGGCATGCGTAACGATGCCACCGAGCAGGCTTGCGCATGACAAGCACGCGCGTGCCAGGCGATTGCCCTCATCGACTCCGCGGACGTGAGCATGCGCGTGGTCGAAGACTTGCTGGAGGCCCTCGTCACCGTACGCGTGCCGCAGGGGGACGCGTTCAGTGCGCTGGACTTGGCCTGGGGCTTTGTCGCGCAGCCTCAAAACTTTAAGAGCGCGCGCCTGCACCGCGCCTGTACGCAGAAAGTCGCAGTGTACGGTATGGGGCTGCTTGCCAACGACACCGCCGACGCGCGGACGCTTCAGTTTTTGAAAAAGATGGCGGCGTGTAACTACGCACAGGTGTGCCTGGTCGCGAACGGACTCGTGAGCAAGCTGCTGCTGGATATGCGACGCACGGTGCAGCAAAACGACCTGGCGCGTTTTCGGCTCATGCAGCACGTGCTGCAGACAGCGACTGAGGCCGCCGGGCTCCGAAAAAACATGCACATGTTGGAGGCCAACGCCGTGGCGACGAACCTGAAGGCGCTGCTGGCTGCCACAGAGAACACACCAAGCAAGTACCAGGAGATTACCGTTTCCACCACACTCGCACTTTTTGCAAGCGTTGGGGATGTCTTGTGCGAATGCCTTCACGCGCAGGGCGCCTTGTCGCGCGTGCTGGACATAGTCGCTACGTTTGCAGTCGCAGCTGCCCCTGGACAGGCCAGGAAAGTCATTACCCTCGTCGCAGGAGAGGACGGCTGCGTCGCGCAATCCTTGTTCTATTCGCAAACGTTTCGCCGTTTTGTGCGAACAAAGTACGGCACCTACTGCGCGTCGCAGGCCTAGAGGCTCAATCTGCTACGGTGGCCCGCACTTTTCGCAGCACAAGTTTGTAGTCGCATCACAGACAATTTTTAGAACAAAGTAAAAGTCCCGAGCTTCTATCGCGTGCACCCGACTCCTGTCGTCATCCCCGCATGCGCTCGCCAACGCTGCTCCGCGCAACTCGCGCGTAGCGTGTACGGCGTGCGTGTCTAGTCCGCCCCGCGCATGCGCTTGCTGGGGCCTGCGTCACCACTCGCCGCGTGCATAGGCTCGTGCTCTTCTGCACCCGCGTCCTCCCGCCAGCCGAGCAGGCGCTTGCCCAGGCTGCTCAGCTTCGGTGGCGTGTAGTCGTGCGATGGAACGCGCACCAGCGTCTTCACCACGACTCCGTTCTTCTGTCTACGCTTCTCTATCATCGGGTGGTCCTGGGGCATTTTTTCAATGCGATTCTTCATGAGCTGCCGTGTCACGTTGTACATTTTCGGGTACAAGTGTACTTCCTTCAAGCTCGGGTAAAGCTTTGGGGCCTTGCCTTCGAGGAAGCTCTGGAAGCGGTCTTCCATCTCATCCACGCCACACACCTCCTTGTACTCCTTGCGCGGCTTGGCAGGACGGTAGCTGATGTACGCGCCGTACTCGGGGCACTCATCGGCTGGTGTCTTTTTCTGGCCGTGCAGCAGGTCCTTGTGCCAAAACACAACATGCCCGGCCGGCACACGGAACAGCCGCAGCTTCCCGAGCAAGCCCATGGGGTCCGGCTTGTTCTGGTCAAGCTGCACCAACTTGTCTTCCTTGTTTACATGCGGATACAACGGCTTGTACGTCTCCTTGACCTGGCGCTGGAACGCCTCTGTGTGTGTCCCCGGCGCGATAAACACGCGCGAAGGCGTGTAGCACACCTTGCCGTGAATGCTGGCGAGCTTAGCAGTCGCCTGCTCCTCGTGCTCGCCAGGAAATAAAACGTTTGTGTCCCAGTGCGCTAACTTGTTATCACCTTGCTGTGGTAGCTTTGTGATTGCACGGTCGATGCTGACAAACAGATCCGGGGTGCCGATGACGCTGCATGCCAACCCATACAGGTCCGCGTCCTGTCGGACGCCCCACGTGCCCTCAAGGTGCCACACTGCATCGTCGGCGCACGCCCCAAATTGGAGGTGCAGAGGCCATCCCTCGGTGAATGCTTTGCGCGTGGCGGGGGAAAGCGGCGAGGCGACGGCCTTGAAAAACTTGCCGCGGTGCTCCTTGTTCTTGGGGTCAAGCTCGATGCCGTCAGAGCCGCGCACCTTGATGCGGTACTTGTCGAGCAGCGGCTGGCGCAAAATCACCTCGTCCCATAGCTCACACACATTGTCCTCGCACGCTTTTGCCGAGAGCAGCGGTGAACACACGTACCCGTGCTCCTTGTAAAACGCGGTCATCGCCGCCATGTTCGCGTCGGAGCGATCGCGCAGGTCGAAAATCATCGGCAACTTGAGCTCCTGTTTTCTCTTCGGCATGGTGTGGGTCGGTGGGATTTCGGGTGGAATTCCGGTGACGTGTCTCGGCCTTCTCAAATACTCATTTTCGCCGCTTTTAGAGCACCACAGGCAAAGACGTTACAAGTGCACATCCAAAGCGCGATTCAAAATAATCTATTTTGGCGCCTTTGGTATTTTCGAGACAAATGCCCGCACGGTCCGCGCGCACGAAATCCACGCGCGTGGACATGTTTCTGTTTTCGTGCCGGGTGTGCCACGAGGCGGACGGCAAAATCGCGCACACTGGCTGCGCGTGTAGGCACGATCTGGCGTTTGCGCACGTCAGCTGTCAGGCGCGGGCGTGCGTCGGGGAGGCGAATCCGCACCCAGGCGGGCAGTGGTCGCTGACGTGCAAGTTTTGCAAGCAGCGCTTCACGGGCGAGATGCGCCGCGGGCTGGTCGACCTGCGCGCGGCGCAGGTCTGCGCGCGTGCCAACGCGGACCCCGAGCGCATGGAGGTGGAAACCGAGCTTGTCAACTGCCTGTGCGAAGAAGGCGAGTACGCGCAAGCAGAGCGTGTGTGCCGCTGCTTGCTCAAGGCGCAGGCTGCCCAGTTTGGCACGCGGCACTTGAGCACGATGTCAACCATGAACAATCTCGCAATTTGCTTTGCGAGGCAGGGCAAGCGCGCGCACGCCGTGTTGGTGCTGCAGCGTCTGCTGGCTCTGATCAAGTCCAGCGACGACGCGGAGCCACGTGCTTTGCTGATGGTGCAAAAGAATCTGGCGTCGTGCATGAGCTTGAACGGGCAGCCGGGTGCGGCTGAGCACATGCAGCGGCGCGTTTTGGACGCCGAAGTGCGCCTGCTGGGGCCCAAGCACATGGAGACGCTGAAGACCGCAAGTGACTTGACAACGAGCTTGCTGCTGCAGCATAAGAACGAAGAAGCTGCGGAGCTTGCGCAGAAGACTGTGGACGCGCGCGTGGAGGTGCTCGGTGCCGAGCACGCCACGACGGCCATCAGCACTGCGAAGCTGGCAGAGGCCAAGAGCAAGCTCGGGCGCCTGCTCGAAGCAGAACAGCTGCTGTTGGAGGTGCTCAAAGTGCGCAGGCGCGTCCTGCCGCAGAGCCATCGCGCCATTGTGCACGCGGCGTTGCAGCTGGCCAAGTGCATGCAGAAGCAGAGAAAGCATGCCGCGGCGCGCGAGGTGCTCAAGAGCAACACCGGTGTAGCCAAGCGCGCACATCGGGTCAAGTTGGCTGCCACGGCGCGCCGGTCCAAGAGCGCTGCTTGAGCACAACGGACGAAGAGCACCGCTGCGTCGCACCGGTGCTGTACGACCGTGCAAATAAGGCAGGCTTGACTCGAGTCGAGCATCGAAACAAAGTTGAATAAAGACAGGGTTGCAATCAAAGCGCGAATAAAAGCAAAGCTCGAACAAGGCACGTGGACGAGTGCCTGCCGCCGCATGAGCGCGCGCCGATTCCGCGCTGCCCCTGCACTGCGGTATGTGCACGACCCTGCACTTCTTGACAACGCAGCACTGCTGCAGTTTTGCTGTGAGATGAACCTTGCAAACTGGGAGTTTGTGCCCGAAAGCATGCGCTCGGGCAAGATCTTTGACGCCATGCTTGCGTCGCCGTGGAACGCAGCGCACGTTGCGCCTGAGCCGATCCCCCCGCTGGTGCTGCAGCTGGGCGCGCCGCAGGATCGCGACGACGACGCCCGCGTGCTCGCGGCTGTGCGGCACTCGGGGTACAACCTGTGCTTTGCCAGCGCGCGCGCGCGTGCCAGCCCCGCCGTCGTGGCGTGGGCCGCAGCTGCGGCAGACGTAAGGGCCATTACCGACGCGGATGCGCGGACGATCCACCAGCTGCACGAGCACATCTTGCACAGGGAGCTCCCTGCGCACAGCACACCACGCGCCTGGGTGCAGCAATGCGCCCAAGACGCGCGGCGCTGGCAGCTCGACTGCAAGCACGCTCACGCACGTGGCGAGACAACTGGGTGTGCAAGCATCGGCTTTGTGCACAAGCACAAGGTTGGCGTGTTTTTTGGCATCCCGACCGCTGTCCGCCGGATGCTGTGGCCGGGGTACAACACCAGCACCACGAGCCCTGCGGGTGAAATTCGACGCATTTAGAACACCATCATAAAATAGAATTTCGACATTCTACAATCATCACACATGGACAAGAACAAACGCGCATGTTTTTGCCCCGACGACAAGTCTTTGCAAGGCTCGCGTGAAGACGCACGAAGGTGGCTGAGCTTGCAGAAGGAGAAGGCAAAAGGCGCACCGTTCACACCAGCTGTCGTTCTGTCCAAGTTGTTTACCATCAACCCCTACGAGCATATGAATGCCAAGATGTTGGCGTTTTTGCAGGGCATGCATCGCCGCCTCGGAGAGCATACACAGTGTCTGAATCTTGATGCGGAGCTTGCTGCAACGATCTGCAAGATGTACGTCGCGCAGTGCGACGTCGAGCTGCTTGACCTTTGATCGCACAAGCACACGTGCTCTATCCCAAAGCCTTGAATAAACTTTATTGAAATGCTGTATTTTGACAAGCACAGACACCAGCGTATGTATGCGTGAGAGAGCGACTAGAGTCATTTGCAGCGCGAGAAGAGCATCTGCCCACAACGACTAGCGCAGGCTATTCCGTGCATCGTTTCAAGTAAGACCACTGGCACCGCAGAAGCGTCCAGTCGTCCAGCCACGGATACTTGAAGTGGTTTGCACCTTTCTCAACGCGATTGCGAAGGTCGGCATTATCGAGCCTGATGCAAAAGTGCACGCGCAGATTGTCTTTCACGATGCGCTTGACGAACCCATCGGCGCCCACGCAGAAAATGGTCGCAGAAGCTGATTTCACAACTTTTACACGATCACCAACCCGGAACTCCATGTGCTCTTCGAGGTCTTGCCCGCGCTGGGTGTACGTTGCGGCGTCCCAGAGGGTGCGCGGGATGCCAGGCAGGGGACAACGCTTACCGAGCCTGCGCACCGACACGACGTAGTGCGGGTAAATCTGGTCGTTGTGAGTGACCTGCATCCACGTGCCGCTGCTGTCAGCGTGTTCGTTCCTCACGCACGTCCCCACGATAAACGTCCTCAGTAAGGACCCATGCTCCGGCTTCGCCCTGTCCAGTGTCTCCCACACGTTTGTGCTCGCGTCCATTCCCGGGCACAAGCCCGTCTGTGCGATTTCGCGTGCCCTACATAGCGTCGTTGGATGGTACACGACGTGTGCGTCTCCTGTGCTCGTTTTGTGCTCGAGGTACTTGTGAGCGAGATGCTTCTTCTCGTTCTGGATCCTGTACACACAAGAAACCTCAAGTCCGGTTCTGACGACGACTTCCTCGACCACATCAGCAACGCTGGGCATGTCTGTGTATAGGCGGCATTCAAAGGCCCCCGACAACACATCCGCACACTCGCGCCTGTCAGCCTTCCTGCACCACACCTTGCCCGCTTCCGAGTCGACCCTGAGCAACAGCACCTCCATCGGGAGCGGGTGTGCTTGTGCCTGTTCCCACGTGCTTGGAAGGTTGCACGTGAACCGCGGCTGGCGCTGCATGCGCTGCACTGGGCAATCATAGTCAATGATTTTGTGCGGGGCCTGGCTCTCCGGCGGCGGCATCAGGCCCAGATGAATCATCGCCTGGTTGCAGGCGTCCCGAAGGTCGGACATCTGTCCGGTGCTGGCGCTGTCCGGTGCTGGCGCTGTCCGGTGCTGGCGCTGTGAAAATCTACCTGAAAAGCGTGCAGCCAAACCAGTCGACCACAGGCGTCCCGAAGGTCGGGCGTCTGTCCGGTGGTGGCGCCCGCAAAAAAATCTGCTTTTGACGGCATGCGTCTAAATCCGTCGAATTTCAATACGCATTTAAAACTTGGAACAAATTGCATGCAGTCGAGGATCAGGGTCGAAAATCCGATCCCGATGCCACACGCCACGCACGGCGCCCCCCCGCGCGCAAAGCCTGTGCTTGTTTGTGTGCTGGAGGAAATCGAGCCCGACATTCTGAAGAGGATGATCCCGCCCGAGTGCATCCCCATGCTTTTGGCGGTGTCCAGAAGCGTGAGGGATGGCCTGCGCGGTCTTCCTGCGCACGTACACGCTCGTGCGGACGAGCGGCTGCGTCCGATGCCGGTGCTCTTGCGCAGCTGTGTCGTAAGACAGATGATCGTCCGTCGTCAACGGCTGAAGCATAGCGAGGCGCTTGTGCTCGCCGACATCCTGGCACAGTGCTCGAAACTCCAGCACCTGGAGCTCCGGCTCGATGCGTTGAATGAGAGCGCGGCGCAGGTGCTGTGGCTGGCGGTCAAGCACTGTTGCAGTCTCGAGTCCTTTGCACTTGAGTGCATGCACACGACAAGCGTCGGCAAAACCTTGCTCCTGACAGCGTGCAGGGATTTGGAAAACCTGGCGCGCCTCAACCTGCACGGGCTCAAGATCGGCACCGAAGGGGCACAGACGCTGGCCACGTGCCTGCACAAGAGCGGCAGGCTGCGGCACTTGGACCTCGGCAAGAATTATGTGAACGACGAAGGCCTGGCGGCCCTGGCCAGCCGCTTGTGGGCAAACACAAGCTTGCAGCACCTCGACCTGCAGGAGAACAGACTGACAGAGCAAGGCATGCGGGTGCTGGCTGTTGCCACACAGCTCACGTATTTGGACGTCAGCACAAACGAGCTGGGAAACGAGGGGGCGGCCGAGCTCGGGAACAGCCTTGACCAGATGCCATACCTCGCGCACCTCCAAGCCGCCAACGTGCTCATGGACGAGCGTGGAATCACCGAGCTCATGACCAGAATGGGCAAATGCAACGCGCTGCAGAGCCTGAACTTGCAGTGCAGCTCTCTGCTCATGCAAGCCGCGCAAACGCTGGCACGGGGGTTGCTGGGATGCACAGCCCTGACGCACTTGAACCTGCAGGATACGCTGCTCGACAACGCAGCTCTCGGCGTGATTGCTGAGAAATTAGCAGCATGCACCGGCCTCTTGCACTTGGATTTGAGCGGCAATTATATTACTGGCGCTGGGGTGATGCACATCGAGCACGCTGCCGCGCGCTGGACCCGGCTACAGGAGCTCGATCTGGATTACAACAAGATTGACGGGACGGGGGCCAAGCACCTGGCGGGCGTGTTTGCACAATGCCGCCAGCTTGCCGTTGTCAACGTGCAAGCCAACCGTCTCAAGGCTCACGGCATTGGCGCGTTGGAAGCTGCGCTTGCCGCCGCGCAGTTGCTCCGGGTCCTTGACCTTGGTGGAACGAAGATGCTGGACGCGGGCGTGCACGTGCTTGCCCGTTGCCTTCCACGGTGCCCGGCTTTGCACCACCTGGACGTGTCGTACAACGGCATTACTGCCCGGGCAGCGGCCTCTCTCGGCACGATCTTGTCCGGCTGCACCGGTCTGCAGCAGTTGCACGTCGAAAACAACAAAGTCGGGGCGCCCGGGGCCAGCGCGCTTGCTGCGGCGCTTGCCGGCAGCACCAAGTTGCTGCATCTGAAACTCGAGCACAATTATCTAGGCGACGCGGGAGCGTGCGCGCTGCTCAACGCGCTGGCGTTCAACACGTCGCTGCGTACGATGAACTTGGCACGCAACGGCGTGTGTGATCATGTCACGCGAAACCTCGCGGAGCTGCACGCGGCGCGCGTGCGCATAGCATAGCAGACGTAGCACGTGGACGCGTGCAGGGTCAGGCCGAGTGTGCTGCTTTTCAGCACAGAAAGAATGCTGCGTACACGTGCCGATTCTGTTTTGTATATAAAACATGCGAAATCGCGTCCTGGGATGGCATGCACCCAAACGAGCGGGTACTTGGAACGCTACAATCTGATGCAGGCAAAGCCGATGGAGGTCATTTCACACCTGTACTACCGGCTGTGCGTGGCAAGCAGGCCTGCGGAGGACCAACAGCCTGCGCTGCGGTCGTGGACCGGTGGGCCCAAGGCGCGCGTGCCCGGGCAGGAGCTCGTGTACTGTAACGGGGCCCCGCTGCCCGACCCCCCGCTGGAGCTCGAACACGTGCTGCAGGTGCTCGACTGGCTGTTTACGCAGGTCCAAATCACGTATTGGCCAAACACTCCACACGACGACGCGGCGGCGCCCGTGTGCTACCTCACGCGCCTGCAGTGCGTGAATGCGCAGCCGCTAGCAGCCGGGCTCTTGCACACCAAGCACCGCCCGTACGACATGCTCGCCGCCGTGTTCCTGTGCGCCAACTGCATGCCGGCGTCGGAAGCCCAGGCCCAGCGCTTGCGCGCCCACCAGCGCAGGTTTACGCAGATGTACCTGCAGCAGTCAATGAACTTTGACTACTTGCCAAAGGACATTTACAAGCATGACGCAATGCGCACTGGTGCGCCCACAGCAAGGCCTGCGTACAGCGCACCAGAGACACCGTGCTTTCTCATGCTCGCCTGCTTTCCAGCCGCATGCTCTGTGTGTGCCGGTGGCGTGGTTTCGCTCGGCGCATAACTTGTTTATTATTCCATAAAACACCGATGCACCAGCCGCTGCGGGTTCACATCGGTCGGCTTATGCAACATTCAAACGCCGGGCTAGACAATGCACACATATCCCCACTGGCAAGATCGTTGTTGAGCTCCCACTCTGTGCGGTACAACATGTCATGGATGCCGGGGTCGCGTTCGGCAGGCGCCCGTCTTGCGGAACCCACACGTCCTACGGGTTTAGCATCCGTCGGGGCGGACCTCGCATGTGTCTAAGAGAGGTCTTACTTTGGCGCTCTCTTACGCGCTCGGGTGCCTTTTTCAGGGCAGTAGCTGAAGCCTTTGGCGAGGCGC
>Ga0233432_10006044_pt1 | contig 10405 bp, 9 predicted proteins | sample SI_122_August201_6_FD_179870 | JGI IMG/M metagenome (GOLD analysis project Ga0233432, IMG submission 179870) | Seawater microbial communities from Saanich Inlet, British Columbia, Canada - SI_122_August2016_10_MG | ecosystem: Environmental > Aquatic > Marine > Inlet | place: Canada: British...
TAGCACACCGGAATGCATCTGCCAGTTGCCATAAAAGTTCTTCCCGTCAAAAGGGTGAATGAAAAATCATACCTTGAACGATTCAAGCGAGAAGCCAAGGCCTCATTTAAGCTTCGTCACGACAACATCGCCGGTGCTACCAACTTCGACCATAGCGGTGATCTTTGGTATATCGTTCTTGATTACATAGAAGGTGACGACCTCCATCAGAAGGTCAAGAAAAGCGGACCTCTCCCAGTTCGAGATGCTGTTGAATACATTCGGCAAGCAGCCTGCGGGCTGCAATACGCGCACGAAGAGGGACTCGTTCACCGCGACATCAAGCCTGCAAATTTAATGCTAGACACCAAAGGAACAGTCAAGATACTCGACCTTGGCCTTGCGCTTGATGGCGATGATGATGAAGAAGGTGGCCTCACAAAAGCGCATGATGAAAAGGTGCTCGGCACCGCAGACTACCTTGCACCCGAGCAATCGAAAAACAGTCACTCTGCAGACCCCCGGTCAGACATCTATGCACTTGGCTGCACCCTTTATTACCTCATCGTTGGACGAGCTCCCTTTGCCAAAGGAAGTGTGGTTGAGCGAATCAAGGCGCATTGGAACGAGCCGGCTCCAAACCCTCTTGATGAACTTGAACAGCCACCTGCAGATCTTGATTCAGCATTAATTGATCTCTATTTCAGAATGATGGAAAAGCATCCAGATGCTCGACCACAAACCGCCGGAGAAGTTGCAGGACAACTTGATGCATGGCTCAACCAGCACTCTCAAGACCGACCTCACCCCGCCGGACTACGTCGTCGACCCTCAGATAATCCGGACGGAAGCAGCGGCTCTCTTCCTACGTCACACTCCTCAAGTATCACTAGGCTACGACGTCAACCTACAAAAAAAACAAGAACATCTAAGCTGGGTTCATCCAGTACGCTCCGTCGGGGACCAGAAGACAATAGCTCTGAATCATCTGACAGTTTTGAAAAACCTGATGACGATGACGACTTTCTCGAAAACTCTTATGACGAAGAGGAGGACGAGGATGACTTTCTTTACGAATCCGGAAATGATACTTCTGCCACACCAAGTAGAATTGACGCAGACAGCGACGACGATGACTTCCTAGGCATGACGGGCGGTATCGCTGCGAGTCCTACTGCCGCGCAACAAGCACAACAGCACGTTGATGACATTTCTTTTGACGAATGGTGGGGCACCACCTTCTTACGGCTATCCTTGCGCGTCTGGTTCTGGATAGGCATTGGCCTTTTCGTTACTTTCGTACTCACAGTAGTCACACTTGAGGTCATGAAGGCGTACGAAGTTGGGCCCTATAAGACACAAAGCAATGCTGGGTCCACTGAGAACACTTAAACCAAGCCTCCAGCCACAATAAATCTGAGCAAGAACATAAGACTATAACCAGAGATGTCTGACAAGACTTATTCACCGTATCTTTCAAAGCATTTTTTCGAGATAGCTTGCAGATTGATGGGTTTGAGTATCTTCAGCAGTTCGTCCTTGCAAGCCTTTTTGCCATAGAGCATTCATCTACCAAGAACAATGATCTACTGAGTAATCACTATTCGATTACTAACTTCTTCTCTTAAGAAACTCGTAATTAACCCACTAGTCAAAATTTTATGGCTTGTAGTTCCCCAAGTCTTTTCCAGTGCGTGAGGTCGTATTCAAGCGGAGTAATCGTAATGACACCATCAGCGAGTGCTGTGACGTCGCTTTCTTTCGAAGATGGTGGTGGCGGTGGGTCGTTACTCGCCCAGTAGTAATTTCGTCCTCGCGGGTCGACGCGTCGTTCAAAGGCTTCGCCGTATCGGGCAACACTCATAGGAACAACTCGTACTTCTGCTTTTCCAAGCAGGGATGCCGTTGGAATATTGATATTAAAAAGGCTCCCGCGCGGTGGATCGAGGCTGATTATCTTTTTCACAAGTCCACGCGCAACCTCTGCGGCACGTACAAAGTCCATCTGTTCATCCCACTCAAGTGATATCGCGATGCTCGTGATACTAAAAAAGGCACCTTCAATTGCTGCGGCTACGGTTCCCGAATAAAGGACATTGATACCTGCATTGAGACCTGCATTAATACCACTGATAATAAGCTCGGGGCGATGCTGGCAGATCTCTGAAACACCCAGCTTTACAGCATCAGCTGGACTTCCATCAACCGCCCACCCACGGCGTTGTTCGGCTCGGAAGACTTCTTTTGCCGTGAGTGGAGAAAGAAACGTGATTCCGTGTCCCACACCACTCTGCTCAGTCGATGGTGCAACAACCAAGGTCTGGTAGTCCTTTGTAATTGCATCCTCAAGTGCTGCTAGACCCGGTGCGTAAATTCCATCGTCATTGGTCAATAAAGCAATCATTCACAGTTCCTCCAGAAATCTCATCAAAAGGCGCTTACAGCGACCTTTCAGGGCAGAAATCCTTCATGACAGGTCACATTTTCACTGCAGATGCCCGGGAAGTTCCACAATGGTGTATTTTCATCCAGCCAGAGGAGTATACTGGCGGGCTTTCAAAAAAGACTACGTAGAGAATTTTCAGAAACATGATGAGTTCACCACAAGGAGCACCTGCTGTAGGCCAGAAGGCATTTCAAGCCGTAAATGCAGAGCGAGTAGTCGTTTTAGATTTCGGATCTCAATACGCTCAGCTTATTGCTCGGCGGGTTCGAGAGCAGCATGTCTACTGTGAAATTGTCCGACACGACATCAGCGCCGAGAGACTTGCTGAAATTGCCCCTCAGGGAATCATCCTATCTGGTGGACCAGCAAGTATTTACGAACAAAATGCCCCACGATGTGACCCAGGCCTCTTTGCACTAGGTGTTCCTGTTCTTGGAATCTGTTACGGCATGCAGGCTGCCTGTGAAGCACTCGGTGGGAAAGTCGGTCGTGCTGAAGCTCGGGAATACGGACGATCACAGTGTGACGTGATTGTCGAACACTCACTTTTTTCCGGAGTCCCCACAACAACCGACGTCTGGATGAGTCACGGGGATCAAGTTGATACCATTTCCGATGACTTCATCCCCCTCGCGAAGACGTCTACCTGCCCGTTGGCAGCGGTTCGTCACCGGACACTCCCTGTTTTTGGACTGCAATTCCATCCAGAAGTCACTCACACACCTGCTGGAAGTGCCATTCTTGCAAACTTCCTGATGAATGAATGCGGTTGCAGTGGAACATGGCGACTTGAGGATTTTGCTGAACTAGCCATCGATTCGATCCGCCAGCAAGTGGGCTCCAACCGAGTTATCTGTGGCCTTTCCGGCGGAGTTGATTCAGCAGTCGTGGCAGCATTGATCAGCAAAGCTATCGGCAATCAGCTTTCGTGTATCCTTGTCGACAACGGGCTTCTTCGCAAAAATGAAGCCGCAGCAGTTATTGAAGAGTTTTCTGATCACTTCAACACTGACCTTCACGTTGTGCCAGCCGAAAACAGATTTCTTGATATCCTTTCAGGAATTACCGAGCCTCAGGAAAAGCGACGTCGTATTGGTGCCACTTTTATCGATTGCTTCGGTGATGAGGCGGCAAAAATTGAGGGTGCTGACTTCCTCGCTCAAGGCACATTGTACCCTGACGTCATTGAAAGTGGTGCTGCTACGGATGGGCCAGCAGCGACCATTAAACTCCACCATAACGTCGGTGGACTTCCAGACGATCTCCAATTCGAGCTTATTGAGCCACTCCGAGATCTATTCAAGGACGAGGTGCGTCAACTTGGTATCAACCTGGGACTACCAGAGCATATTGTCTGGCGACACCCGTTCCCTGGTCCTGGACTGGCCGTTCGTTGCCTTGGGGAAGTCACAAAACCACGCCTCGACACACTTCGTGAAGCTGATGCTATTGTTCTCGCAGAACTTCGGGAAGCTGGTTTAATGCGGAAAATCGCACAGGCATTCGCTGTGCTCTTACCAGTCCAAAGCGTTGGTGTTATGGGTGATGCTCGAACCTATGATAACGTCCTTGCTATTCGTGCTGTCGAAACCGAGGATTTCATGACCGCCGACTGGAGCCATATACCGTATGATGTACTCGGAAGAATCTCGACACGAGTCATCAATGAAGTACGTGGTGTAAACCGTGTGGTGTACGACATCTCATCAAAACCACCAGCAACCATTGAATGGGAGTAACACCTGAGATACTCCATACTGAGACAGCTACGTCCTTTTGGTTGTCCCAAGGTCACAAGAATGTAGTCTGTGCTCGCAGCCTGTGATCGTAAGCACTTTTCAGTGATTACAAATGTATACCCTGAGGCAATCCTGCCACCACGTCCCGCTCAGGTGATCCTTCTTATGGCACAAAAAGATATTGGCCCAGCAGCAGCACGGCTGGGCATTCTATTTGCTCTCCCAATTGAAGCACATGCTTTTGAGCAGCGTGTGCGTAACACCGTTGAGTACCAGGCATCGAACCTTGTGATCTCCGAGGGGACATGTAACCAACAAGCCGTTCTATGGACGATTTCAGGAATCGGCCGACAGGCAGCCACCAACGCGGCACAACTCCTGGTTTCTGGCCATCGTCCGGATGCACTCATTTCGGTAGGGTTTGCTGGCGGCCTCTCCCCAGAACTCAAGCACAACACCGTCGTCATTCCAGAAACACTACTTTGTAAAAACAATGAACGCATTGGGCTACCAATGGCTGGAAGTCGTTTTGATTGGCCGATATCACTCAGCGTGACACGAGAGACGACGCTTGTGACAGTTGATGCAGTTGTTGATTCTTCACAGAAGAAAAGCGATCTTCGTGGAGAAACCAACGCGGACCTTGTCGATATGGAATCAGCAGCTGTGGCATTGGTTGCAAGAGAAAATAGGATTGGATTTCTTGCAATCCGGGCGATCTCTGACACATCCGAGGAGACTCTTCCTCCCGAAGTAACTACGCTCAGCCAGCCGCAATCTTCCATGCACCGACTTGGCGCGGTCCTTGCGGCCATTACCAGACGTCCACGAGCCGTCACAGACCTCTGGACGCTTTGGGAGCAGAGCCTTCGCTGCTCACGATCCCTTGCCGATCAGCTTGAAGAAATCACACAGATGGTTCACTGAGCATCTACTGACTTGATGTGTTCAAGATGCTCTTGGCAGAACTGCACTGATTGCTCAAGCCATGATGTACCAGACACTACTTGTGGCAACTCGTTCCGATCACCACCGTACATCAAAGTAGGAATAGCGAGTTTCTGAGCTGTCTTATACACAAGATCAGCTGCCCAAGGCGGGTGAATCTTGTCCTTCGGCGGAGCGTTTGAGTACAAGAAAACAGGCGACTCCCCAGCATCCATGAGAGGGATGATAATTTCTTTTGTTCGCCACGGCTGCCAGAGGCTTACCACAATATTTGGCCGCGAACTCAGACGAGCCACTTCATCGTCACTCTCAACCATTGCATAATCATCTTGGTAAGCCAGATATTCACTAATAATTGCTCCGGCGGAGGCTCCGCCACACACAATTCGACCAGGGTCGATCTGCCAGTCTTTCGATTGCCCCCGTAGAAACTGAATCGCCCGGGCGCAATGCCGTGCAATCTCAAGGTGGTCAATGCCCTCGCTTAGGAGCGGATAGTTACAGCTAGCGACCGCAAAACCAGCATTCTGATACGCCTGAAGCATTGCGGACCTGTTTTTCTCAAACTCGCTTTTATCACCCGTCTGAAAGCCACCTCCATGAAACCACACGAACACGGGCGCAGGTTTGCCTGAAGCCACAGCCGGCCAAAAGTCGAGCACATCTCGCTTATGCTTTGTGTCGTATGCAACGTCACGTTTTGGCTCATCACCAAAGGAAAATGCTGCGCACCACATCAGAAGGAGTACAGTGATTCTTTTCATTACAAACTAATCGAGGAGCGTGTTTTTAGTAGTACGTACCATCTCAGGGTATTTCCCAGAAGTGGTGAGAGTTGTCCGAACAATCCGCTGCTCGATGGTCGTAGAGAAACCTACTTCGATGTTAGCTCGAAATTGAAAACATTTTCACCATCAGCAGTCACGGTTGCAGACAGCCCCGACTTTTCGTGGTTGCTATATTTTTCAGGCAATTCATTCTCAGGGTCCTCAAGAGATTCTGGCGATGGACCCGCATCTGTATTATTCGATTCATCAAACGGCACACCACCGGGCACCGCATCAATTTCGATAGCAGGGAATTTTAGTATTGCCACATCGAAAGGACCTACAGTAGCACCATCATCTGCGTTGAAAGACGTCAACTGATACCTTCCGCTTGCATCAGTTGTCGCATTTGCGGGCTGCTGGCCTTCTTTTGGATAAAACGTAATGCTTGCCCGCTCAACTGGAGCCCCATCAAGCGTTACTATACCGGTGGTTTTGTACGTTGGTGGCCACTCACGACCCCCACAACCTACAGCCCCCATGACAGAAAGAGCCGTAGCACATGCAGCCAGACCTAAGACAACGGTTTTATTTATCATGTGTATATCCATCGTAGAATTGAGTGATTTTCAAAAACAAAACGCTTGCCGCAGCTGTTTCACCTACGGCAAGCGTTCCTAGCTTTAATTACTGGCGAATCGATTCCCCACCAGCCTTTGATCCCATGGCACCCCAGACACCGTATGGTGACTGACCGGATGCCGCACTACCGATCTTTTGGCTTGAATTTCCGGAATCAATGTTGTCATTCACAAACTTTGTTCCACCATCAGCCATTGCGAGAACGACCCCACTTGGGTGATACGAAGAAGCTGACAGGACACCAGCATTCCAGTTTACAGGATTTTGCACCACGCCACAGGACGGCGAATTTGGTGGTAATACCGTGTTGAAACCAGTTCTTGAAATGTACCCATCAGCAAAATTTCCACCTTTAATTGAATGCAGTGTGGTGCCAGCTTTGAAATTCTGACCATCACGAACTGCCAGGCATGCACTTGGGTTGTTTTGAACATTCGCAACACCTATTGCCTCAGCAGTACGGTAGTCATTGCTACCCGCGGTTGCAGCAATATTTTGTTTACCATTACCGACACACCCCTCACTTATGAGAGCTGTATTTGATAATCCGTCTGAAAACTCCTGAAACTCTGCGCCAGCTTTCACAGCATTATTCGCAGGTGTTGTAGTATTTTTCACAGGATACGTCGAATTGCCAAATGCACCGCGATATTTTTCTTTCCACCTTTGTCCTGCTGCCTGATCCATAAAATACGCCTGCCGCAGATTTACTGTACTGTCACCAAAGCAGCCAAGATAATTAGTTGGTGCATATTGACCTTGTGGGACTGTTGGTTGGCTATCAGAAGGACAGCGGAGAAAAGCTGGATCTCCGATGCCTGCCTTACCGTACCTAAAACCACTCCACCAGACGGACCTGTTACCATTGGCACCGATTGTGTCTGCTATTTGTTGCTGCTCCATAAATGGCATGACAGAAGCAATCCAGGACAGACGCCCACCATTACTGATACCAGGAGAAACCCATTTGGTGTACGTGCCGCCCATACCTGCAGGAAAAGCTTGTTTGGCATCTGAATAGGTATGACAGGCTAAAGCAAGTTGTTTGACCTGACTCGTGCACATGCTTCTTCGCGCTGCTTCACGAGCCTGCTGTACTGCTGGCAACAAAAGTCCGACCAGCACACCAATAATCGCAATTACGACCAATAGTTCAATTAACGTAAATCCTTTTTGTCGCCATCCAGTCTTGCCTTTTGCCGAAAAAGAATATCCCGATTTTCCTAGTGTAAAAACCATGATAGAAACCTCCCAAATAAAGAAAAAAATTACATTTTAATTATAACACCGCCGGGCTCAGCATTGAAATCTCATTAAAGACACAAAGAAACTGACATCAGATTTCAACGAAATCAAATAGTCTTTGGTTAACAGTCGAAATAGATGGCCTCTGAATTTCATCAGTACAAATTTACGCCTTGATTCCAAATGCGGAACGTGTGCCACACTTTTTATTCACTGGCATTGAGCCGATATTTAAACAAGATAAGACATTATGAAACAGTACGAATAAAGCGACTAATGGCCCAAAAACCGCACACATAAACCCTCCCTATTTAGGCGTATTCTAATCCCATCGACCATTACTGACAACATTCATTTGCCTGATAATTTTCGTTCATGAATCGGATTTTTAACGAAGAACAGGCGTATTTGAAGAATCGGGCTGAGCCAGACTCTAACGAAACCAGGCTGCAACTTCACTCAGTGCCGGAAGGCGTTCAAAATCAATCGGCCAATATTCCAGCCCAACATAGCCGGCGAATCCTGCACTTCGAATCTGATCGAAAACATACGGGTAGGCTATTTCTCCCTTTTGGAGTTCGTGACGTCCGGGATTTCCGGCGGCGTGAAAATGCCCAATCTTTTGAATGTTCTTGCGAATGGTCTCAATGAGATGGCCTTCGCTGATCTGCTGATGATAGATATCGAAGACAACCTTAATGTTGTCACTCTCTACCTCATCAATAATCTGAAATGCTTCGTCACTGTGCACAAGATAGTACCCAGGGTGATCTACTCGTTCATTGAGAGGCTCAATCACTAGGGTTACATCGGCTCTCTCAAGAAGAGGGGCAGCTTGGCATAGCCCCTCTATTAAGGAATCGTACTGAACTGCTCTCGGTACACCTTCACGGAAATCACCCACTTGAGAAATAAGGATGTTGGTCCCAAGCCTTTTTGCTGCCTCAATTGATGCAGCTACTCCATCAACATACGCTGATCGTTCAGCAGGATTTACTAGGCTGACAAACTTTGTGCAGCACGCTGAAATAGTAAGTCCATTTTCATTCTGTGCTTCCTGCAATGCATCAAGGTCTTTATCCCACCAGCCCCAGAACTCAATAGCAGGAATCCCCGCTTCGCGCACCGTGCGACATGCATCTTGAAAGGTCCACCCCTCGAACACAGCGTCAATACAAACTGACGGAGAAAACCGATCCATAGTGCAAGCCACTCACTTTCCTTTTTTTGCTTCACTTTTTTCCAGCAATGCACGATCGGCATACAACGCCACCAATCAATACAGAAGACACCAGAAAATCATGGGCCGCCGAAACTTCCTGCAAGAAGTATCAACAAATGGCCATACATAGAATACTCATTCTGTTCGCACCCGCTTCATCTAGAGGAAATACGAGTGTTTTTCTGGCTTGCCCGTGGCATGTCTTTCGGAAAAACTGCCCTACCACACGTGAAGGAGGGCGAACTCAACAGGAACTACCCAACGAGTAGGCGTATAAAGGCATTTTTATGGAGATCTTTTACAACACAATCGTTCTCCATCTGTGCCACCTCCAGAAACTGTGAGGCTGCTTGCCGACCACTCCGTACGGCCCCCTCCATTGTGGAGGGCCACCCAGTCTGAGTCCAATCTCCAGCAAGAAAAAGATTTTCAACTGGTGTTTTTGAATTTGGACGTACGCTTTCAATACCCGGCCGTACTGAAAGAACAGCCGTGGGGTCAGTGACTATTCGAGATCGTATCAGTCGAGCGCCCCGGGCTGCTGGAAAAATTTCTTGCAACTCATTGATCACTATTTCCAAAAGCTTACTCCGATCGCCATCGCAAATACCTCGAGAAGCACTAATAACAACCTGACAGTGATGCTCGAGATCCTTGGACTGGGCCCGGCGATCTTTCTTACCACGGAAACCATCCTCTTCTTCTCCTTGAAATACCCATTGAGAGACACGTCCAACTAGAACAGCATGTGGTAGATCAAATATTTTTTTATCAAACCACAAATGCACCGCCGTAATCGGAGAACCGACAAATGACTCATCAACAGGAGCCACGAGCTCTGGCACAAGACGCTTGGCTGCCCGCCATGGCACTGCAAGAACAACCGCATCAGCTGGCACCACGTCCTGCCCACAGAAGACACCTGCAGCTTTTCCTGACGTGTCATACTGAATAGCCGTCACGGCCCGACCGGAATGAACAGTCACCCCGTGGCCATGCAGCCACGCCACTAATTTCTCACCAAAGATCTTGCCGAGTGGCTTAGTCGGCACCAAAAGATTTGCTGCTTTTGGATGCGCCAGAAATCCATCAACGACAACTTTCCGAACAGCTGAGATGCCGACGAAATCCATCGATTCACCGAGTGCGCTTTCAATAACGGGCTGCCAAAAAAGCTGAATAACCCGCTCTGGTTGTCGCGGGCGAAGCCACTGTGCAGCCGTGACTTCACTGCCACTATTGCAGGTTTTTCGTCGAACCGCGAGCCGAAACATGCCCCATGAGAGAGCAGCTTTCTCCAGAAATGAAAAGTGATTCATACCGAACAATAAAGGCAACAAATGTAACGGGGCAGGGACCCACCCTGCTGGCGTACACGCCGAGCGACTACCATCAGGACCAATGAACCAAAGCGTTC
>Ga0233432_10006049_pt1 | contig 10397 bp, 6 predicted proteins | sample SI_122_August201_6_FD_179870 | JGI IMG/M metagenome (GOLD analysis project Ga0233432, IMG submission 179870) | Seawater microbial communities from Saanich Inlet, British Columbia, Canada - SI_122_August2016_10_MG | ecosystem: Environmental > Aquatic > Marine > Inlet | place: Canada: British...
AATGGTATAAGTCTGTTCCCAGATCTCAGTCCAGTTCGTTCCTCGTACAGAGTCGATCAGCGCCCGCATCACTTCTTTGCCAGTGGCGTCGCCTAAAGCATGTGCAACTCTGGGATGACTATGACCTCCTTCGGTAGTGAGGGCGATCTCTCCATTAACGCGGTCAAACTTCGCTCCGTATTCAATCAGTTCACGTATACACTTCGGAGCCGCTTCGACGACAGAATGAACGACGTTCTCATCGCACAGACCAGCTCCGGCAGTAATCGTATCCTCAGCGTGGTTGTTAATTTCATCAGACGGATCAAGCACACCAGCGATGCCGCCCTGTGCCCAGGAACTGTTCGACATCGAAACCTGATCCTTGGTCACCATCACAACTCGTTGACTGGGATCAATTTCAAGTGCAGCCCGGACTCCCGCGATTCCCGTCCCGATGACCAGTACATCCACGAACATGTGTGGAATGCGTTTCGGATCAAAGCTAACGAGATAGCGATTCCGCGGTGTATGGTGAATATCGGGCATTAAAAATTAGGAATTAGGAACTGGGAATTAAGAGCGAGTGGATAACACTTTAGCTGCACACTTTAAGTGTGCAACCGCCGGACACTTCAAGTGTCCGGCAAAAATTAGTCCTCGTCAGCTTTAATATGTTCGGGAATCGGAAGATCCTTAAACTCAAACGGAACACGAATCTCTTCAAGTCCATGATTGATGCGAATCCGAACGGGAATCTGCTGAGGCAGCTTGTCTTGAGCATGAAACGAAAAAACGATCTTCTCACCAAACTTTTGACGACCGCTGTAAATCGTTCTGAAAGTCCCGCCGCTGGCATCGATCGCAGCCATCTCAGATATTTTGAATCCATGTTTCGGATCAACTGTAATGTTGACACCATCCCCGAAGAGGACCGGCGTCAGTTCGATTCCATTTTTCTCCAATGCCGGATGCACTAAAGGTTCTCCCAAGGATTCCATGATGTTGTCGAGAATCAGATATTCATGCGACTTCGCCGTCAGAAGAGTCAATTCGCCAGAGAACTTCTCAATCATTTTAATCGAAGGTTTTGGAGGTTCGAATTGGTATGCAACCATCACACCTTCAAGTGCTGGGAGGACGTAATGATTTTCAGGTGCGTAAAACTGTAGACCTTTCCGCAGCTTGTTAAAAAACAGAGAATCGTCAGAAACCGGAGTCAGAGAACCTGTATCAGTTTGTAATTCCTCGATTTTCAGGTTACCGACAGCGACGGTATCAGGTGTCGTTTCTCCAAAGACCTCAATTCGAACCTCAACAGGATCATCTGGTTGAGTATCTTCAGTTGAAAACACCAAAGGAAAGGAACTTCTAACGGTGTGAGCTTGAAGTTCGATTCCACTCTTAATGTTCTTAGGGATTGGCTCTCCGGTGGAATACTTATTCACTTGCTGAGATTCAGTATCTTCAATCTCAGGGATCTGCAAATTCTTGAGATCAAAACCGATTCGTCGCGAATTAAGATTTGAATTCAATTCAAATTGCAGGCTGACATCTTCGGAATGTGGAACTGCTAGCTGCTCGATCTGAATTCTCGACCGCCCATCAGGTAAGACAGTGATAATAGACCAGGACTCAATCAATTCTTGCTGATCTTGATCGAGCAATTTTGCATCAGTCACTAAAACATCGTGATTGAAGGTCAATGCAAATGATTCCAGGTCCTCTTCAAAAGCAGGTGGAAGAACAAAACCATTGACGATTTCAGTCCCTAAATCTGGATGAATCGATTGGTCTTGAATGAACTCTCTCAAATTCATAATTGTATGGATCTCCGTTTTCTCGGCAGAGATGACCGTCAGTGAACCTTTCAATTGCGTGATCACACGGTCCTCTGATCTGGGATACTGAAAGTGCAAGGGGATGCCCGGTTGGAGATCCACGCCTTGAAATGTTTTGATGGGCTTCGGTTTAAGAAACACTCCATGTGTTATTTCCTCCATTGCACTGTACAGAGTCAGGCGAATGTATTCAGACTTTGTGGAAGCTTGCGTTATACGTAAATCTCGATAAGCAATCGCATCCTGAGTCTTCTCAAGGCGATGTTCGATTAGCACTTCGAATTCTGGGTAAGTGGAATTGCTATACGGTGAAACGCGGACCTTCGCCTGTCGCAGAACTTGACTATCGCGAACTTCCTCATCCGCTGGAGCCTTTTCCTGCACTTTGATCGGTTCTGTCTCAGCGACCGGCGGAGTTGTTCTCTTTGTGCAACCAGCTGAGAAAAGAAAGAAACCTGGCAACAGAAACAGAAAAACTGGAACGGTCTTAATGACACGTTTTACAATTCTAACCCGGTTCATCCTGACAACTTTCGTGATTGATGTCATTAAAATCATTCGTGGCAGTCTGTAATGCCTGTAACGATTGTCGCTCATTCAGATGCAGCTTGAAGCGCTAGTCGTTTCGGCTGTGACAAATTCACAAACCGTACAGATTATCTTTCTTACCCGAGTGAATTAAAACTCAATCTCTTCGAGAATTCTGGAATCATCACTCCGCTGCAAATAATATGAAATGTGGAAGAAATGATTAAAGTTTGAGGCTTGATTAATTTTGCACCAATGCGAATTGTGAACTAGGTTGAAGTGAAACAGTTGATTGCGTCACGGATCGCAGTCGAGTTGCAGGGATGCAGTCCAATCTTCGCATGATCATTTTTCATGGTCACTATTCGCAAAAGGGGGACACGATGGTTCCATCCATCGTTATGCACCAACGTGCATTCTATAAAAGATTTTTCACATTCACCACTTTGGTTTTGGTTTTCTACACCAGTGCCATTGCTCAGGATGCTCAGCTTCCGACTGATCCGCAAACAGCCTTACAAAGCGGGATCACGTTAGAGCAACAGCGAAACTGGCGAGAAGCCATTCGCACGTATACGTCTGCACTGAAGAAGTGGAAAGGCGATGAAGGCCTAAAGCTCGGTCTGCGCCGGGCAAGATTTCAATACTCGATTGATCGTCGTTATCTCGACGAGAGCTTCAAGGTTTCATTGAAGCCAATGTCTCGCGAGGCTGCACTCAGTCTGTTTGATGATGTATTGACCAACATTCAGGGGTACTTCGTTGATCGTGTTGATGTCGGAACCATTGTCGCACATGGCACAGAAAGTTTATGGCTGGCATTAGGGAATGAAAAATTCGTTGAAGAGAACTTGTTCGGTGCGTCTGAAGAAAAGATTCAGAAAGTTCGTCAAGCACTCTTCCAACGCTATTGGAACAAACCAATTCCTCACCGCTTCGCAGCTCAACAAATTGTTGGTGAAATTTGCGACCTCTGCATGGCGGAACTCGGTTTAGAGTGTGGACCAGTCATCATGGAATACACTTTCGGGGCCTGTAACTGTCTCGACGATTACAGCAACGTACTCACACCGACTCGACGTAAAGATTTGAACGGAAACATCAAAGGTGAATTCGTCGGCATTGGAATCGTCATGGAAGGCGAACTCGGCGAAGGCATGGGATTGCAGCAAATTATCCCGAAGAGTCCAGCTGCTGAAGCCGGCTTGAAACGAGGAGATTTCATTACTGCTGTAGACGGAACAGATTGTCGCTTCCTCTCAACCGAAGAAGCAGCCACTCTACTGACTGGTCTCTCTGGATCGACTGTCGAGTTAACCATTAAACGGAACAGCGATGTTCCATTTAATACTCGTTGTTCACGAAGAGCCGTCAAAGTCAGCAGCGTTGCCGTCGCAAAGATTATCGATTCACAAAATGGAATCGGATACATCCAGATGACAGGCTTCCAGCAGAATACAGTTCGCGAACTGGATGCAGCACTTTACTCGCTGCAACAACAAGGAATGAAGGCTCTCATTTGGGACTTACGCGAAAACCCAGGTGGACTTCTCGACGCAGCGATTGAAGTTGTTGATAGATTCATCGCCCGTGGAGTCATTGTTTCGACAAAGGGTCGAGCGTCTGATCAAACCTCGACGCATACTGCTCATCAAGCCGGGACCTGGGATATTCCTCTCACATTACTCATTGATGAAAACAGTGCCAGTGCCAGTGAAATCGTGGCAGGTGCCATTCGAGATCACAATCGTGGGAAGATCGTGGGACGGACATCATTCGGAAAATGGAGTGTCCAAACCATCTTCGAAGCCCGCTTCGGGACCAGTATTCGCCTGACGACTGCCAAGTTTTACTCGCCAAATGGAAACACATGGGGTAAAGTGGGACTCGATCCAGACATCCTTATCGAAAACGGTCCAGAAAATCGCCCGTTGGGTGATGTCGACATTCCGAACGATCCTGATCTACAAGCAGCTCTACAAGTGCTCACAGCTCAGGAATTCACAAAACGATAAAGCCACTACAATAACATGACTAGCACCGGCGAGCCTGCTTCAAATAATCCAAAATGGCTCAAAGGAAAAGGTCTCGGTCCGCAAGTCAAATGGCACGTCGGTTCTGATGGAAAACTCACCGCTTTGGCGTATGCACGCGAAAGCGGTGATCTTTTTTTAACGGACGAATCGCAAACGATCTCACGCATTGATCGACTCGGACAAATCACCGCTCTCAATCGAGTACAAGACTCGATCTTCGCTTTGGTCTGGAGCGACGATGGTCGCTTCGGAGCCGCCATTAGTGGCGAAGAAACCGTCTTGCGTTTCGACCGAGAACTCAAAACGCTGCACACCTTCAATCTGCCTGAAGTTGGTCTCGCGATAGCAATTTCACCATTTGGGAATCATCTAGCGGTGAGTCTCTCCAACGGTCGCAACATTTTCTATAACGAACGAAAGCGAAGAATCGCTCAGTTCGAGACGATTCGTCCGATGTCGTTCCTGAAATTCTGCCCCAGCGAACCAATTGTATTCGGCGCTGCGGAACATGGAATGCTTTGCTGCTATAACCTCTCAGGTGCTCAAATCTGGCAGGAGAAGAATTTCTCGAACGTCGGCGGAATACATATCACCGGCGACGGTGATCTCATTTATCTCGCCAGTTTCGGGCATGGCATCGAAGCCTTCGATGGCGATGGAGCCTCGGTCGGCTCCTATGTTCTCGATGGAACTGTGAATTCGCTGGCAGTCAGCTATGAACCGCAACGCCTGATCGCTGGAACTGTCGAAGGCAGCCTGATCTGGCTTGATGCCGACGGCGAACTCCTCTGGTCAACAACAGTCACCGATAAAATCATCGATCTCATCTGCGACCCGTTCGGAGAATGGGCAATCGTCGGCTTCGAAAACGAAGGCGTCTACCGTCTCGACTGGGGCGGAATTTAATAGCGTACAGAACTACGTACAATGACCTTCGCAGCACACTTAAAGTGTGCTAACCAATGTGCTCCCAAATAAACGTAAGCTCAACCCGGGACGTATTCGAACTTAATACCAACGCAAGTTGAATAAATAAAAATGTTGAATCACTTTGTTATTACCCGTTTGTATTTAAGGAAGCAAAGCGAACAGACGTCCCAAGTACGTTTTTCAATCACATACGAACTTGAATGGGCAGCACACAATGAAGTGTGCCGCTAAACTTTGTGAATGAACTTTTCCTAACTCCCAATTCCTAATTCCTGATTTTACATGTCCGCCAATATTCGAAGCATCGCTGCCCTGCGGGATTTTCGTGTTGCGTTGATCACATACATCGATGACGCTTCTGTGGCGGTACAGTCAATGGTGATGGAATTGCAGCGAACCTTCGAATGGATCGAACACGATCGACCGTTCTACTGGAATGGTCAACTCAAGCGCGGGTTCGATCTAGTCGCACAAACACGGTCGAATATGGATTCCTGCTTAATGCGAACCGTCGCAGGTCATCGCCCATCGTGCATCGAAGAGAAGCAGGCATACGCCCGTGCCAAGCAAAGACTGCAACATTGCCAGGATCAAATGAAGTTCGTCAAACAGGTCGCCAATCATTTACATCATGACGCCGACGAATTTCAGGGAAGAATGGCAGGCCTACAAACATTGTTAGACAACGATTTGCCGAAAGCCGTTGCTCGCTTAGAAAAAGCAGTCACAATCCTTGAATCGTATGCCGAGATCGCAAGACCCAGTGATGAATCTCAACTTTAAACCCTCAACTCTAAACTGTTCAAAATGCCAATTGGAAATTTAAGTTTTCGTAGGGTGGGTGGAGTTCGTCAATCCAATGTGATGGTGGGTTTCGCAATTCAGTAATCTTTATATTACAAACGTCAAATTGTTCACAAAGTTGAGAACGTAACCCACCTTTACCATTATTCGAATTGCTTCACCCGCCCTACAATTAACTATCTTTCACTCTCAACTTTAAACCCCCAACTCTTATCCATTCTCATGCCTATTGGAAATTTAAGTTCCGGAGCTGGTCAATTAAAAGATGCCACGCAGAAATTGGCTCTCGCATGGGAAGTCGTTAGAGAAGCGTGGGCAGATCAAAAGGCTGAACAGTTCGAAGAAGATGTCATCGAACCACTGCTCAATGAAGTGGCAACCGTCATGCCCGCAATCGATCAAATGTCGAACACAATGCGCTCAGCGAAACGTGCTCTAGAAGAATGATTGAATTGCGAGTAATGTTTAGCCACTCACTTTATGTGGGTGGCGAAAGCATGTCTGTTATTTATTCAAAGTATTTAGCGTGCGATCGCTCCAATGCTTCCAGCCGCTTCGTCTTTTGTTGTTCGAGTTGCTGCTTCTTCTTGACTGGATCGAAGCGACTATCCTGCACTGGAATCAATGCCCCGGTTTCTTTTAACCAGTCGTCGAGATTCTTCCTTAATCGCTGTGTGACTTGCGGATGATCAGCAGCCAGATCAGTTTTCTCACCAATGTCCTCGCTGAGGCGGTATAGTTCATCTCGACCATCCTCATAGTAATGAATCAACTTCCAGTCTTTGGAACGAATGATCGCACACGGTTCGCCGCCTTGGTTTCCGTAGTGTGGGTAGTGCCAGAACAAGTCACGATCTTTAATTTCATTACCTGTAAGCAACGGAAGAAGACTGACACCATCAACATGCTGCTGTGGCTTGAGCGGCATGCCAGTCAGTTCGAGTAAAGTTGGATAGAAATCGGTTCCGGTAACAGGGGTCGTCGAAGTTGATCCCGGTTCAGTCACCCCCGGTGCACGAATATAGAATGGCTCACGGATTCCGCCTTCCCATTGTCGACCTTTGCCACCTCGCAACGGCAGGTTCGAAGTTGCATAGGCATCTCCCGAAGAGACACCTCCATTATCACTGGTGAAGACGACAATCGTGTTCTTGGCAAGATCGAGTTCTTCCAGCTTATTCAAGACTTGTCCTACGGCTTGGTCTACGGTTTCCATCATCCCGGCATAGACTGGATTATCCTGCACTTGTCGAACCGGCATCGTGCGATCAAAGAGAAACCTCTTATCGGCGAGACCTTCATCAATCGCTTTCTGCGTGTATTTCGCCTGCAGCTCAGGCGTCGTTTGAATCGGTGCATGAACCGCATAAAACGACAAGTAAGCAAAGAACCTTTCGTCTTTGTGGTCTTCGATGAAATCAACCGTTTCGGAAGCAAGACGCAAAGTTAACGATTCTCCTTTTGGTCCATCGTCCAGTTTTGGATTCTTATAAGGAGAGAAAAATCCACCGGGAGGAGAACCTCGATGATGACCACCTTTGTTGATATCAAACCCATGATCTTCCGGAAAAGAACCTTCTCCGCCGAGATGCCATTTACCAGCGAAGAATGTTTTATAACCCGCATTCTTCATTGCCTCTGCGAGCGAAATATCTTCATGCGGCAGCGAGCTTAAATTCTCTGCGGGGAGTACCCGGTCGTTACGATTCCAGCGCATCCCAGTCGCAGCACCAATCCAATCAGTGATTCCAATCCGAGCAGGGTATTTCCCGAGCATGATACTGGCTCGCGAGGGACTACAAACTTCACAAGTTGCATACCCGTGCGTAAACCGCATCCCGGATTTCGCGAGCCCATCAATATGTGGAGTCTCATAGAACGAACTCCCTTCAATACCGATATCCTTCTGTCCCAAATCATCGACCAGAAAGAAAACGACATTCATCGGCTCCGTAGCGAAAGATGGGACTGCCGTAATCGTGAAAGCAAACAGACAAAGTAATCGGAGCATTTCGTTTCCTGGATTGATATCGATAATCATGCGAGCCGTTTCTCGCAGCCATAAACAGAAAACTTAATTCAGCAGCGAAACGAATACAAGCAGTACGAGATGACTTGTTTAACGGCAAGCCGAAGGCGTCTTTTTTTTAACGATAAACTTCGACGCCTACGGCTTGCCGTTAAACTCTAAACTTGTGACGGTGTGCTTAGCTGTTTCTCTCTACTTGCTGTCCTGGACTGTGACTCATATTGTACAATTCTAAATTCACACATCCTTACAACTAAATTGGAGTCCATGTTGCTCTTGGTTGATCCACTTATCGGCGCCATTGAATTTGGTAACCAGCAGTGGGTCTGGCTGGTCGTGGGGATCGTTGTCGCTGCTCTTGTTGCACTGTTCGTTTCGTACAAGACTGCTTCACAATCAGGTCGATTCAAATCACTTCTCATTCTATTAAAAATAACAGGCATTGCTTTAGTCGCGATCTGCTTATTGAACCCGACATTAGTTCGTCAGCGAATTCGACCGGGTGAGAACATCATTGCCTTGCTCGCTGACAATAGTGCGAGCATGAAGATTCAAGATGCGGACGAGGAGTCTCGATCCTCACAGGTGGTCGACCTCATCAAAAAAGACCGAGCTGAATGGCTCACGCGATTGACTCAGGATTTCGATCTCAGGCAATATCAGTTCGCTGAACGCTTAAGCAAATTCGATAGTATTGAAGCACTCACCTTCGATGGTCGACGTAGTCAGCTAGCCAATGCACTAACAGACTTGTCCCAGAACCTGCAATCTCAGCCATTCGCTGCTGTTCTACTTTTCACCGATGGGAATGCTAGCGACATCAATGATTTGGATTCTCTTGAATTTAATGTTCCGGTTTATCCAGTGGTGTTCAAGTCAGCGGAGACTTCCCTGTTCGATATTTCAATTGATCAGGTCAGCGTCAGTGAAAGTCCTTTTGAAGACGCACCTGTTGTGATTTCGGGAGTTCTCTCGACGACATCTTCTGATCCGGTTCAGGCTCTAGTCGAATTATTTCAGGTTGGTCAGGCAGATGATCAAAAAACGCAGCGAAAGCAACTGACGATCCCACCGAACGAATCTGTCCCGATCAGCTTTCAATTAAAGCCAAACGACATCGAAATTAAAGCGGATGCGAATGGTCTGTTCTTTTACAACCTCAGCGTGCTGCAAGCAGATGACGAGAAAGGAACTCCACTCGAAGACGAAGCGACCTTGGCAAACAACGAACGAATCATTTCGCTGAACCGTAAACGAACCAAGAATCGTATCCTGTACGTGGGTGGTCGTCCGAACTGGGAGTACAAATTCTTCAACCGAGCTGTTTCGGAAGATAAACAGGTTCATCTTGTCAGCTTGATTCGCATTGCCCGCAAGGAAGCCAAATTCGATTTCCGTGGGCGTGTTGGCGAAGAAGCGAACTCGCTCTTCCGTGGTCAAGATCGAGAGGCAGATGAAGAGACGGAATCATTCGATGAAGCTGTCCTAATTCGCCTCAACACGAGAGATGAAGCGGAACTAAGCGGTGGTTTTCCAAAAACGAAAGAGGAACTCTTCCAGTATGACGGCTTGATTCTCGACGACGTCGAAGCGAGTTTCTTCTCACAAGATCAACAGAAGTTGCTCGACCGCTTTGTCGCTGAGCGGGGCGGTGGGTTGCTCATGCTGGGCGGCAGAGATTCTTTCCGTCACGGTGCATGGCAAAAGACTCCGCTGCGGGATGTACTGCCAATCTATCTCGATCAGACTGAAGAACCAGTAGGCAACCAATTGAAATGGAACCTCACGCGAGAGGGTTGGCTCGAACCGTGGATGCGTGTTCATTCCACCGAAGTTGAAGAGCAGACAAGATTGGGGAAAGTCCCTGCGTTAGAGATTCTCAACTCAACCCGCGAAACAAAACCGGGTTCAAGGGTCTTTGCCGAGTTGGAAGACCAAAACGGAGCGAAACATCCCGCAGTAGTTGCACATCAATACGGTCAAGGACGTGCAGCGGCAGTGCTCGCTGGGGATTTATGGCGGTGGTCGATGAAGCGAGAGGAAGTCGAGGACGACGATCTCGGGCAAAGTTGGCGACAAATGCTCAGGTGGCTGGTTGCTGATGTCCCTCAACGTATCGAAGCGGAAGTTGAATGGACTCAAATCGGTGACGTGCCAGCCGTCGAGTTACAAGTTCGCTTACGAGACGAGGAATACCAACCGAGAGAAAATTCCGTCGTGAAAATGAATATCAAAGCACCAGACGGGAAA
>Ga0233432_10006051_pt1 | contig 10393 bp, 5 predicted proteins | sample SI_122_August201_6_FD_179870 | JGI IMG/M metagenome (GOLD analysis project Ga0233432, IMG submission 179870) | Seawater microbial communities from Saanich Inlet, British Columbia, Canada - SI_122_August2016_10_MG | ecosystem: Environmental > Aquatic > Marine > Inlet | place: Canada: British...
ACCAGCCGTGTCATGGCTCTGGCAAAGTCTGCATTTACGACAGTTGCGTCTGCTGCATACTGCCCCTTTGGTGTCGTTACCGAAGTAATTTTTTTGCCACTAAATTCCATTGATTCAACGGGTTCGCCGTAGTGAATCTCCACACCCATGTCTTCAGCGAGACGAGCCATTGTCGCTGATACCTCTCCGCATCCGCCGATCGGATGGAATACTCCGTGCTCATATTCAAGAAAGGAAAGGATGGAAAAAAGGCTTGGACAACGAAACGGCGACATGCCCAAATATTTTGATTGGAACGTAAAGGCTAATCGGATTCTTTCATCGGAAAAGAAACGACTAAGTTCTGCGTCAAGACTCTTCCATGGTTTGAGAAGAGGGACGAGTTTCAAAAGATCGGGATTGGCCAGATCCGTCCACCGCTCAAAGGGCTTTTCCAGAAATGGCGCGAAGCGGACAAACTTCTCACGTGTTTCAGTCATGAAGCGTGTGAACGATCCGCGGTCATTCGGCGAAAGACGAGCGACAGCGTCTTCCATTCTCGCCAAGTCAGGCGTCGCAACGAGTTCTCCACCTGAACCAAAAATAAGTCGATATTGCGGGTCAAGTTTGACCATCTCGACTTCTTTGTGGAGGTCATATCCACATTTCGAAAAAATATCTGAAAGAACACGTGGGTAGAGAAAAAATGTTGGACCGAGGTCGAAGCGAAAGCCCGTACCGCTTTCGAGCGAACTTGTTCGTCCGCCCGGTGTTTGAAGCCTCTCAAGGACTCGGACTCTCAGGCCGGCTCGGGCTAACAACATTGCAGATGCGAGACCACCAGGCCCAGCACCAACGATCGTGACTGTTCGTGTCATATTTTAGTTTCGATAATGTCGATTTCGCTCTTTTGCCCCGCGGGACGCGTGGCATGATAACTTCGCTCCACTATAGATCGGTTGAGTGGGCGGTCAAGAATCTCTGTCTTGCAATTTGACGCAATCGACGTATCGAGGCACGAGTTCTAATATGCAGGGTAAACAGCAGCTCCAACCGGACGATAGCGGCCAAAGAGGCCTCTTCGGTAGTAAGGTACCGCATAGGTAGCCGGAGCATAATAAGCAGTTGTAGGCGCGTAATACGCACTTGTCGGAGCGTAGTAAGCCGACCTTGGGGCGTAGTACGTCGTGGTTGGTGCGTAATAAGCCGTGGTTGCAGCAGGGGCATAAGCAGCGGGAGCGTAATATGCGGTTGTTGCTGGAGCATAGTAATTCGTTACTGCCACTGAACTTGCTGGAACTGCCGCTGCAACAGGAGGGGAGTATGCAGTCACATTCGAATACGTGCCAGAAGGCATGTATCTACCGGCATAGGGAGCCGGTTGGGCAACCACAGGCGAGTAGTAGACAACTTGTTGTGAGAATGCCGAAGAGGCACACGAAAAACTTGCCACGAATGTGAGTAGCACGATGGAAATTCGTTGCGTGGCTCTTGGTGAAAGTTTTTTGGTCTCTTGCATCTTGGCAGCTCCAATGGCGTGTACGTGACTCTGAATACCCCTAAGAATACGCTAGAGGTTGCTTGGTTCGCAAACGGGCGGTAAAGTTCCCGCTGTCGGTTAGGTTTACCTCGAATAAACCCGCCGTCAATCATCGCGGTTAAAACTTGATAATAAGCGGGTATCAAGGGATTTTGAAAAGCTGCTTACTGCCCCATGGTGGGATTCTGACGTGAAAAAATCCCTCTCCGAGCGTCAGCCACCTGATTCGACAGCTGGTTTTGCCTCGCTTCTGGCAGTTCGGTCGCTCACGGTGCTGAACGATAATATGGCAAGGTGGATCGTTATTGGCCTTGGCAAGCGGGCGGCTGCATCAGTCGGTACAGCGCCGGCCGCCGTTCTAGCAATCGGAACGGCTGTGTATGTTGTGCCGTTCGTGCTTTTTGCGTGGCTTGCAGGCTGGCTGGCAGACAGGTATCCGAAGCGGTCGATTGTTATTCGGTGGAAGTTTGCAGAAGTGCTCATAGGTATTCTTGCAGGTATTGCAATTGCATGGGGTGCCGGTTCCGGAGTTGTGCTAGGAGGCATCCCTTTGGGGCTGTGGCTGCTCCTTGGTGTGGTCGGACTTTTTGGTCTGCAAACAACATTACTAAACCCAAGCCTGCTCGGAACAATTCCTGAAACAGTTCCAACGGCGAAGCTGTCCTCAGCAAACGGAATTTTTGCCCTTGTCTCGTTAGCTGCAACGCTTGCAGGTATGGCAGCAGGAAATTGGTTGGCCGATCTAACCTGGCTGACCCCACAACTCGATCTTGATCGTCCGTTGCCGATGTGGCTAAATGGTATTCCACGAGGTTTTGCGGTGCCTGCTGCGATAGCCCTTTTCTCTGTGGCAACCCTTGGCTGGGTCCTTTCGCTTCGGTTGCCAAATGTACCGGCTGCTGATGCAAAGGCATTGTTTCCTCGAAACGGAATTTCTAAAACAGTAGAAGATCTTCGTGCTCTTTGTGTGTCTCGTCGGCTTATTGGCGCAGCGGCTGGGATTGTTTTCTTTTGGGGGATCGCGGCAGTTGCCCAGCTCAACGTCGATCAATATGCGTTTGAATCTGGGGCAACTTCACAGAGTCAGGTGACGCCACTTCTCTTGGCACTCGTGATTGGTATAGGGGGTGGTAGCCTGCTCGCGGGACGGCTCTCAGGTCAAGGAATTGATGCGGACTCTAACGTGAACCTTGGGATCGTCCCAGTTGGTGGAATGATCATGTCAATTGCATGTCTCGCACTGGCATTTTCAAGGCAAGATATTTTTCAGCCAGACGCGTCGCTTTCAGTCGGTATGGTATCGGCCGCATGGTGGCTTTTTCTTCTCGGTGTCGGAGCCGGAATGTTTGACGTTCCTCTTGAGGCATATCTTCAGGAACAAAGTCCCCCAGCGAGATTGGGGGCAACGTTAGCATCGACGAACTTGTTGGTTTTTACAGGGATGTTGATCTCATCTATGGGCTATTACGTATTACGGATGCCTGTTGGTGCTGAGGAACTGGCGGAGCCACTGTTTTCTGCACGCGGTATCTTTTTGATTTTTTCACTATGTGCGGGGGTCGCAACAGTGACCGCGATATTTTCAGCCCCCCGCTCTTCCCTGCGGCTGTTTGTGGATTGGTTGATCAAAATTCTCTATCGGTTTCGCATTGTTGGAAATCAGAGGCTCCCGGTGCATGGACCAGCCGTTATTGTTGGAAACCATGTATCGTGGCTCGATGGGTTTTTGGTAGTTCTCGCATCACACAGGCCAGTACGAATGGTTGTGTATGGCCCGAACATCAAGGGTCAGTTTCTGAAACGACTTGCTGCGCAGTGGCGATTCATCCTTTTTGATCCGCATCCAAAATCAATTGCACGGGCTCTTCATGAAATCGAAAGTGGGCTCGCGAACGGAGATTTCATTGGAATTTTCTGTGAGGGTGGAATCTCCCGGACGGGTCAGTTGCTCGGTTTCAAACGTGGGCTTGAGCGCATTCTGAAGCGGGTTGATGCTCCTGCAGTGCCGTTGGCTATCGATGGGCTTTGGGGCAGCATTTTTTCGTTTTCCGAAGGCAGGTTTTTTACAAAATGGCCGTATCCATTCAGGCGTTGCATTACGATGTGGTTTGGTCCACTTGTTGCCAACGGGCAGAGCCCGGCCGTTATTCGTCTTGCACTGCAAGAGACGGCGGCGAGGGCAGTTTTTGATAGATTCAGAAGGAACACAGGACATGATCGAACTGATGCCGCCACCGCCGAAGCATTTAGTGCCTGCTGTGTGTTGAGGCGATCTGATCGTCTGCTTGTGTCACTCAAGGAAGGTGACCCGCTTTGCCATGTGTTTGCTGACAGACGATCGCATCGACTGTCTGTTTCAGTCGATGCTTGTAAGGAAAAAGTGTCGGCTGAAGAATTCATCCAGTTGTTCCAGCGTCGTCGAGTGACAGTGTGGTTAGCAAAGCACGAACAGCTAGATGACATGCTAGCCTTTGTCCGGAGCGAACCAGATAGGCCTATCGTTGTGCCTGAAGTTATCGTGATACCTGTTCGCTCGGCTCTTGAGTTTGAGCAGCTTACTAACACCCTGTCGCAATTTGAGTCTGTATTTGAGGTGACACCTGTTGTTGCCTACGCACCACCAGATTGTGGTCTTGTTGCAATGAATACGCCCCCGTCGAGGTCACAAAGCCAGGAGAAAACATACTCCCCTGATTCAGTCGGAAGAGTGGTAAACGGTGCGGTGGTCTGGCCTCGTGCGTCACTGAGAAGGCTGGCAGCTGCTGAGCCGCTTGCCGGAGAGGCTTTTGAGTCTGATGCTGATAGCAGTCTGCTTGTTTCCGCAATGTGCAAAGGCAACGAAGGAATTGGCTGGAAAATGCTGTCAGAGCAGTTCGATGTCGATGACAACGGATTCCTGAGACTCCGCTTGGACCGTGAGGAATAACGGTGTATTGTTGTACGGAGAAACTGCACCCCTAGCTCAATTGGATAGAGCATCGGTCTACGAAACCGAAGGTTACTGGTTCGAATCCAGTGGGGTGTACTTCAATTATTGAAGGCCATCGGAGTCTACTCCGATGGCCTTCTTTTGTTCTGACAATGTCGTGAATGTTCCAGGGTGCGGACTCAATGAAAAAAATACTTACGGTAATACTGGTGGCACTGGGAAGTATGAGCGGTGCCGCTGCTGACACTCCACCTAATGTGATCTACATCCTGGCAGATGACCTCGGTTATGGTGATTTGAGCTGTTACGGCCAGACGCATTTCCAGACGCCGAATATTGATGCCTTGGCGAAGCAAGGTATGAAATTTACGCAGCACTATTCAGGTAGCACCGTTTGTGCTCCTTCGCGTTGTGCGTTACTTACTGGAAAACACATCGGCCATGCGGTGGTGCGTGGTAATTCCGAATTAATGCCAGAAGGCCAGCAGCCAATGCCGGCCGACACGGTCACCATAGCGCACGTCTTACGGAAGGCAGGCTACACAACAGGGCTGTTTGGCAAGTGGGGCCTGGGCGCCCCGGGTAGCGTCAGCGAGCCACTCAAGATGGGGTTTGATCGTTTCTACGGCTATAACTGCCAGCGGCAAGCGCACCATTACTACCCGTACTTTTTATGGAGCGATACCCATCGCGACATGTTATGGGGCAACTTTGGCACGGAGACACAGGAGTACGCGCCAGACCTGATTCAGGACCAGGCTCTCGAGTTTATTAAAGCAAACAAAGGGACACCATTTTTTTGCTACTACGCCATGGTTCAGCCACATGCTGAAATGTTTGCGCCGGAAGAAAAAATTGCGAAGTACCGTGGCAAATTCTTGCCGGAACGTTCGTACAAAGGCGTCGACTCGGGGCCGAATTATCGCAAGTTTCCGTATGGTTCGCAGCCCGAGGCGCACGCCGCTTTCGCTGCGATGGTTGAGGTGATGGACGATGACGTTGGTGAGCTTGTCGCCACAGTCAAAGAGCTGGGAATTGCCAACAACACGCTGATCATGTTCACTTCTGACAACGGCCCACACCAAGAAGGAGGGCATGATCCAGCCTACTTTAACTCAAACGGTTCCCAACGCGGATTCAAACGTGACCTCTATGAAGGGGGGATTCACGTGCCGATGATTGCAGCGTGGCCAGGCCATATTCCAGCGGGAACACAAACTGACCATCTTTCAGCGTTCTGGGATGTCCTGCCAACAGTTGCCGAGCTCGCCAGTCAGCCGGTTCCCGACGCAATTGACGGCGTCTCGTTTGTGCCAACACTGCTCGGTAAGCAAGGGCAGGCAGAGCACGAGTATCTCTACTGGGAGTTCCATGAAAAGAAAGGCCGCGTTGCACTACGGCAGGGTCAATGGAAAGCAGTACGTTACGACGTTGCTGTCGACCCGGACTCACCTTTGGAACTCTTCGACCTGTCAGTTGACCCGGGCGAAACGGTGAATGTTGCTGACCAGCATCCTGAGGTCGTGGCAAAGATGAATGCGCAGATTAAAAGTGCACGGACTGCTTCCAAGTTGCCTAAATTCAATTTCCCGCTCGTCCGTAAAGGGGGAAGTGGCGGAGGTTCACAAAAAAAGTAGGAGCGAGTCACGGCTTGGAGAATTTCGTCAACGGAAACTACGCACCGAGCCAAGACGAATGGAGCCTCATCGATATCGCAGCCGACGCGGTTCACAAACAACAAGAAAGAGCTGCCTTCATGCGAGCTTTGCTCGAGCGGTCTCTCGCTGGCACATGCGGGGCGAAGAATCCGGTGGGGATGGAGCCATTGGTCCTGCTCTCTGTCCCAGTCATTGCTTGGGATAGAGTAGTCTTTGAGAAACGGGAGTTCAGTCATATTTCTGTAACAGACGTGGTGCAAGGGAAATGATCCATCCAGCAGCATCTCGTGAATACTGTGACAGAACCAGTGAATGTTGTGGCAGTTTATGTGGCAATCAGAGTGGAAGTGACTAACGGTAGGTGTTCGACATAATCCAAAATGAAAAACGTATTTCCCAGTTCAAGAAGAACCGAAAAAAACGTATGACAAACCATCGCTGCATTTTCTTTTTGATGATCGTTGGAGGGCTCGTGGCCTTGCATGCTCGCACCGTGACTGCCGAGCAAGCCAACAGCAAGCCTTATAACGTTCTGTTTATTGCCATCGATGATCTGAACGATTGGGTCGGTTGTCTCGGCGGGAACCCGCAGGCGATCACACCGAACTTTGACCGGTACGCGAGGGATCATGCGATGGTCATGAACAAGGCCTACTGCCCTTCCACCGTCTGTGGCCCGACACGCTCAGCGCTCCTGACTGGAAAACACGCGACGCATACGGGCGTGTACGGGAACGGGCAAAACCTGAAACATGCCCCGAAGGCGAAAGACCTTGTCACCTTGCCAGAATATTTTGGTGACCATGGTTACTACACGCTTAGCCGCGGGAAGATTTTTCACAAGCATGGCGATCCCGATGCACCGGATGGCGTGGATGAAGGGCAATGGGCTTTTCATGAGTTTGTGAAAGCGAAGGGATCAAACGGCCCAACGTTATGGGAAGAAAAGCCCACGTTGGCCGGCGTCAAGTCAGGCGGCACTCCCTTTACCTGGGGCGCCGTGGAAGGCCCCATTGAAAAAACCAAGGATTACGCGACATGTGCATGGGCTGCGGAGCAACTCGAACGTGACTTCGATGGGAAACCGTTTTTCATGGCGGTTGGCCTGTCGAAACCGCACCTCTCTTGGTATGTGCCGCAAGAATTCTTTGATCTCTATCCGTTAGATGAAATCGAGGCCGCGCCCTTCAATCGTGACGATCTTGACGACATTGTGCGAAAAGATGGGAAGCCAATTTTTAAGCCCACTGGCCGATTCCTTGTGGCTGATGGGAACGACATGCACAAGCAGGCAAACCGTGCCTATCTCGCGTGTGTCAGTTACGTTGACCATTGCATGGGCGTCCTATTTGACTCACTCGAAAAGAGTCAGTACGCGGACAACACCATTGTCATGATCTGGGGTGACCATGGGTGGCACTTGAGCGAGAAGATGCACTATGGAAAAACGGGACTGTGGGAGGAATCGGCACGCGTGCCTTTCATCGTGAACGTTCCCGGCGTCACGCCGCCGAACACGAAGTGCAATGGCGTAGTGAACTTGATCGACATGTACCCGACGCTGATTGAACTCTGCGGTCTTCCGCCTAATCCAGAAAACGACGGGCGTAGCTTCACGACGTTGCTTAAAAATCCATCGATGGAGTGGGATCAGCCGACGCTGACAACCTATCAATGCAAGAACCACTCCATCACTGACGGACGGTATCGCTATACGTGGTATGGTGGGCGTGCCGATGGTGCCGAAGAACTCTACGACCACGACACCGACCCGTTCGAAAACACCAACCTTGCAAGCGATCCAAGCTACAAGGAGGTCATCGTCCGGCTCCGTCAGCATGTGCCGACGCATCACGAGCCCAACAGTCCGTCCAATCCTCACGATGGGCTGAAAAAGTCAAAGAGTCAAAAAAGTGCGGGTCCCAAGAAGGCGAGGTTGGGATGAAGGTTTCTGTTCTCATTGCCCTTACCCTGAGTTTTAGCTCTCTCGCCATCCCGGCGTTCGCTGAAGAACCTGCAAAAAAGCTCAACATTCTCTTTCTCGGCAACAGCTTCACCGCTCGGCATGACATTGCTGGCCTCGTGGAGCGGATTCTCGAAGAAGGTGATCCCGCTATCGATGTGCATGTGCAGCGAGTCATTTACGGTGGGCAGAATATGTTCAAGCACTCGACCTACTATTTCAGCCAGAGTTTTATTGAACAAAACAGTCTTACTCAAGATGCAATCGCCCAGCGCATTGCAACAATGAAGGGATTTCTCAAGTCTGACACCGCACCCAACCCTGAGGAGTGGGATCAGCACTGGGCCTCGCTCGGCAAAACGGACGTGTCCTTTGCCAGCATTCACAGCCACATAAAGAAGGCCATCAAGAACCACGAGTCCTTGCTCCGTGATAACCCTGAAATAGAGTGGGACTACGTGGTTCTGCAGAGTTGGCGAGATGTATCCGATCAGCCAAATCAGGCGTATGATCGCTACGCAACAAAGCTTGCTGAGATCGCGAAAGCACAGAACGCTGAAGTCATTCTGTATATGACGTCACCTGAAACGCAAAATGAGGACCCGGTTGTTGAGCCGTATAATGTTGCTTCTGCCGATCGAGACACGGCGGTGGGTCGACGGATGAAAGAGGCCTTGCAGCCAAAAGCAGTGATACCTGTGCCCTTGGCGATCAAGAATATTCAAACGGGTGATGCCGACAAGCCGGGTACCGATCTCGTCTTTCGTTACCACAACGATGGGCATCCAAATCAGACCTGCGCCTTTTTGGTGGCCAACCTTTTCTATGCAGCGATTACCGGAAAGAGTCCTGAAGGTTTCAAATTCAATTCAGTCACCGAGAACAAGTTGAAGAATGGAAAAGACCCAGATGGCGGAGAACCAACTGTTGTCTTTGACAACAAAGAAAGGGCCTATCTGCAGCGGATGGCCTGCGAGGCAGTACTGGAATTTAATCGCGGTTCCAGCGACTTGTAGATTGCTGATTCCGTTCTGCGTATTCATTGATAAAAAAGTTTGAAAAAGGCAAGGTGCATAATGAAACCATTTCTACGGTTGGCAGTGCTGGCTTTTCTGTCGTCGAGTGTTTACGCCGAGAAGCCGCCGAATATTATCCTGATCCTGACTGACGATCATGGCTGGAGCCAGCTGTCACAGCCGATGGATCCACGGGTATCGGAATCGAGGTCTGAGTATCTGGAAACTCCGAACATGAATCGGATCATGAATGAGGGAATGCGATTTACAAGTGGCTACTCGCCAGCACCCTTATGTACACCCACGCGACGCAGTATTCTTTGCGGTACGACAACGGCACGCAGCGGGACCGAATTCAGGAGCCCGTGGGTGCCGGCTGATCACATGACAATCCCCAAAGCCCTCAATCGCGCAAGCCCAGATTATAGGTGTGCTCATTTTGGTAAATGGGGTGAGCAGATGATTTCAACACCAGAGGAGTGCGGCTACCACGCCAGCGATGGGATGACAGGCAATGGCACGGGTGGTATGCCGAATACGCTTGGCGTGAAAGGCTCGCACGATGACGGGCCGCCGCACTTTATCGACAACAAGGATGCCAAACGTACCCCGTCTATGACAGACCGTGCGATTGCGTTTATCAAAGAGCAGGCAGAAGATGATAAGCCCTTCTATGTGCAGACAAGTTACTATGCACAGCATCTGTCGGTGGTCTGCACTGAAAACACGCTGACCAAATACAAATCCAAAGGTGTTCCTGATCGGGGGTATCCACAGGCGTGGGCCGCCATGATGGAAGAACTCGACAAAGGTGTTGGCCGCCTGCTGGACACACTCGATGAACTTCAGATTGCCGATAACACGTACGTCTTCTTTACTGCAGATAACGGAGGACGTGGCACGGTTCCGGGTGGTGATATAAATCGACTGCCGACTAATTTTCCTCTGACCGGCGCCAAGCACAGTCTGTATGAGGGAGGGATCCGTGTTCCCTTCATGGTACGAGGGCCAGGGGTACATGCTGGTTCAGTGAGTCATGTTCCGGTTGTGGGCTATGACTTCCTGTCAACTTTTTTTGATCTTGCGGGTGGGACCGGCTCGCTTGATGACGAGATTGACGGGGTTAGTTTTTGTCCGGTGCTTCATGATCCAGCAACGGAAGCCGTGCAACGTCCCGGTAACTCTCTCATTTTTCACAGGCCTGGACGTTACCTGGAATCAGCCATCCGTGAAGGTGAATTTAAATTGTTTATCAAGTGGACGCCGCAGGGCAGTATAGATACTCGTGAGCTCTATCGCGTTCATGAG
>Ga0233432_10006056_pt1 | contig 10385 bp, 10 predicted proteins | sample SI_122_August201_6_FD_179870 | JGI IMG/M metagenome (GOLD analysis project Ga0233432, IMG submission 179870) | Seawater microbial communities from Saanich Inlet, British Columbia, Canada - SI_122_August2016_10_MG | ecosystem: Environmental > Aquatic > Marine > Inlet | place: Canada: British...
ATTCAATAAAAAAAAAAAAATAAATAGAAATATGCTAGCCGAAAGTGCCTGTAAAGTTGAAATAAATATGGCTAAATCTCCAATTGGAAAACAAGATCAATATTCTGCAGCTTTTGGTGGGCTAAATAAATTTGAATTTAAAAAAAATGAGAATGTCAAAATTACAAATTTTAATAATAAAATTGACACTTCGTCATTCAAAAATAATCTGATTATATTTAATACAGGGATTCAAAAGAAAAATTTTAAAATATTAAAAGAACAAAAAAAAAATATAAAAAGTGGGTCACAATTTAAAAATTTACATCAAATGAAAGAATCGGTGAATAATTTTATTAAGTATTTAAAAATGGAGGATTATAAAGTATGTGGAGACATAATTGATTATAACTGGAATCTTAAGAAAAAATTATCAACAAATATAAATAATAATTTTTTTAATGAAGTTTATAATTTAGCAAAAAAAAATGGCGCCTATGGTGGTAAGATTCTAGGGGCTGGAGGCCGAGGTTATTTATTGCTTATTGCACCTAAAAAAAATCACAGAACAATTAAAAAGAAATTATATAAGCTTGAAGAGCTTAAATTTAATTTTGACACTGAAGGTTCAAAAATTTTGTACGAAGCTTAACTTTTCATCAATTTGCCAATAATATAGTGCATTATAGCATGATGGCAGTCCTCTATTATTCCATAATCATTTGAGTTGATATGAATATTATAATCAGATATTTTTTTTCCTCTTCCGCCATTAAAGCCTGACAGCAATATAGTTTTATATCTTCTTTGCTTACCGTATTTTAAAATTTCAATAATATTTTCTGAGTTACCTGAAGATGAGACACAAAGAATTAGGTCTTTGCTTTTGGCTAAAACTTTAAACTGATCTTTAAAAACATGTTTATAACCTCTATCATTAGCAATTGCTGTAATAACTTCAGTATTTGAAGACAAGCTTATGAATCTGGACATTTTTTTTGATTTTTCATTAACTCCCTTTACATAATCAACTTCAAAATGATTTGATATTGCTGCTGAACCACCATTTCCACAACCAAATACAAAATTGTTATTTTTTATTGTTTTATCTATTAATCTAATAATCTGATCTAATTTATATAAATCTATAGACTTTAAATGTTCAGCTAATGCATCAAAATGATTTAAATTTTTCATTTATTTTTTCTCTCACTAAAAATCCAGTGGTTTTCTAAAAGCCAATTAGTAGTTTGTTTTATGCTTTCTTCAATAGATAGTTTTGGTTTCCAGCCGGTTTTCTTTATTTTCTTATTATCCAAAAAAACGAAAGGTAAATCACCAACCCATCCACTTGATCCTCCAGAGTAAATTAATTGGGGATTACAATTCATTATTTGTGAAATTATATCAATGGATTTATTCACATTAATATAATTATTATGACCTAAATTAAATATATTTACGCTATCTTTTGAATTTTTTATTGCAAATAAAATTGCATTTATGCAATCATAAACATGAATATAAGATTTTCGCTGTTTACCATTTCCAAGTACTGGTAACTTAGAGCTGTCTTTTAATAACATTTTAACAAAATCATAAACATGTCCATGTGAATATCTCGGACCCAGTATCGAAACAAATCTAAATATCCATGATTGAAATTCATATCCTTCACAATAACTTGAAATTAATCCCTCACAGTATAACTTGGATGCTCCATAAAGTGAGGTTTGGTAAGACATTGCTGCGTTTTCTTTTGTAGGAAATTCATTTGTATTTCCATAAACCGGAGCAGTCGAAGTGAATACAATTTTTTTAATTTTGTTAAATCGCATTGCTTCCAAAACATTAAATGTAACAATCGCATTTTGCTCTAGGTCTTTTCTAGGATGCTTGAGACCATCTTTTATATCTGCGTTAGCTGCAAAATGAAAAACAAAATCATGACCTTTAAAAATTTTCTTGAGTTTCTCTTTTTCCAGAAGATTACACTTAAGAAATTTAACATTTTTACTAATATTTAAATGTTTTTTGAAGCCTGTTGTTAAATTGTCCAAAACTGTTATCTTTAATTTCTTTTTTGATAAAATATCAACCAAATTACTTCCAATAAATCCTGCTCCACCAGTAATTATTATTTTTTTCACAATTTTAACTTTCTTTTTTAGCTAGATTATATATTTACAATTTATGTTTACTACAACAAATTTTGTTAAATTAAAATATTTAATAATTATCTATCCACTTCTGATTCTTACTGGTCCTTTTTTCCCAGATTTATTTTTAACTTTAATCTCAGCTTTCTATATTATGTACATTACAAAAAATAAAAACTGGGGAAATTTTTTAAGCAAAAAATATAATAAAATATTTTTTGTTTTATATACTATTTTAATTTTAAGCTCATTTTTTTCGGAATACTTAATTTACTCTTTAAAAACTAGTATTTTATATATACGTTATGTTTTCTTTATTAATGCTATTATATTTATTTATGAGGGGGATAAAAATTTACTTGAAAATTTTTGTCAAATCAATTTTTTTACATTAATCTTTGTATCTTTTGATACAATTTTTCAATTTTACTTCGGTCATAACATTATTGGTTTAGAGACTAATAATGATTACAGAATGGGTAGTTTTTTTGGTAAAGAGCTAATTGTAGGAAGTTATTTATCTAGACTTTTTCCTTATTTATTAATTTATTTATTTTTTTTTAATAAAGATAAAACTAATCAAATTGTAAAATTTGTCCCTATAATTTTCATTGGTGTTGCAATTTTTTTATCTGGGGAAAGGACTTCATTTATTTTTTTTCTGATAGCAGCGTCTGCAATATTTATCATCCTGAAGAATAAACGAATATTGTTAATTGCTTCATTGATTTTTCTAGTCATATCAACATATATTGCTTCAAAAGATACTAACTTATTTTCTAGAATGATTCACCAAACAATCAATCAAATTTATGATTTTGAAAATAAGCAAATATTTTTTTATTCTAAAGAACACACAGTTTTATCTATGATTTCAATAAGGATGTTCAAAGAAAATAAAATTTTAGGTGTTGGACCAAAAAATTTCAGACATGAATGTTTTGATAATCCCAAGAAATATGAATTTTTAGTAAATTACAAACCCGATCATTTTTGCTCAACACATCCGCACAATATTTTTTTTCAATTTCTTTCAGAAACAGGTCTGATGGGTTTAATATTTTATCTGATTTTTTTAATAAATGTTTTTTGGCTATTCATAAAAGAAAGTAAAAAAAATAAAAAAAATATTAAATTAATTTTCTTATTAATTTCTTTAATAATTTCAATTATGCCGTTTGTCCCATCTGGACAGTTTTTTAATAATTGGCTAAGTATTTATTTATTTTTAAATTTAGGATTTATAATAAGTGAACTAAAATCTAATTCACAATATGATTTAAAAAATATTGATAAGTAATTTTTAAACTTTCATCAAATTTAGAATTTGATTGCCATCCATATTTTTTTGCAATATTTGTGTCAAGAATTTTACGTTTAGTTCCATCCATTTTTTTATCCATATTAAAAATAATTTTTATATCATTAGCCTTAAGTAAACTTTGTATTTTTTGTACAAAATGAGATATCTTTTCTTCATATCCAGATCCAATATTTATTAAATTTTCTTTTGTTTTTTTATTTAGAAAAAAAATACAAGCATCAGCCAAATCATCAACATACATAAGTTCACGCTTTACTTGACCAGTGCCTAATAAAACTAACTTCTTTTTATTTTTTTTTTTAGCTAGATAAATTTTATGTATTATACCTGGTAAGAAATGAGAATTTGTAAGATGAAAATTGTCATTAATTCCAAATAAATTACAGGGCATAAGAGATTTATAATTTAAATTGTACTGTTTACTATAATTTTCACACAACTTAATTCCTGCGATTTTTGCAACTGCGTATGGTTCATTAGTTGGTTCTAAATAGTTTGATAATAGATCAGTTTCTTTGATTGGACGAGACAATGTATTTGGATATACACAACTTGAACCTAAAAATATTAAATTTTTAATACCTTTTTTAAATGAAGAATTTATTACATTAGATTGTATCATTAAATTTTCATATAAAAATTCTGATCTATATGTATTGTTAGCAACAATACCACCAACTTTTGCAGCAGCAAGGATAACACATTGAATTTTTTGTTTTTCAAAAAAATTAGATACTCTTCTTTGATCGGTTAAATCCAACTCTTTTTTACTGACAGTTAAAATATTTAAAAATTCTTTTTCTTTTAATTTTCTTAAAATTGCTGAACCCACCATTCCTTTATGGCCAGCTAAAAAAATATTTGATTTTTTATTAATCACTTAAAATAATTTAATTTTCTAGCATGTCTTCTATTAAAGAATCTAGATTATATTTTGGTTTCCATCCTAATTTTAATCTTGCTTTTTTGCTGTTCCCTCTTAAATAAACTACATCAAGCGGTCTAAAATATTTTTTGCTAATTTCTATAATTGGTTTTTTGGTGATCTTAGATATTCCTTTTTCTTTTAATCCGTTACCTTTCCAAATAATAGGAAAATTTAATTTAATACAAATTTTATTTACAAATTCTTTAACGGAACAAATTTGTCCAGTTGCTAAGACCCAATCATCTGGTTTTTTGTATTGTAAAATTTTCCACATTCCTTCAACATAATCCTTTGCATGACCCCAATCTCTTATGGAGTATAAATTACCAAGATAAAGTTTGTTTTTTTCACCACTTTTTATCTGTTTTAATCCTTTCACAATTTTTTGAGTTACAAATGTTTCACCTCTTCTCGGACTTTCATGATTAAATAGAATTCCATTTGAAGCAAAAATACCATAAGATTCACGATATATCTTTGTCATCCAATGCGCATATATTTTGGAAGCTGCGTATGGACTTTGTGGCATAAATAAAGATTTCTCATTTTGAAATTTATCCTTTGTTGCCCCATACATTTCTGAAGTGCCTGCCTGATAAAATTTTGTTTTATTAATCAAATTTGCAGATTTAATTGAGTCTAAAATTCTTAAGCAGCCTATTGCGTCAACATTTGATGTATATTCAGGATTATCAAAAGAAACCTGCACATGGGATTGTGCTGCTAAATTATAAATTTCATTCGGTTTAATAATATTTATTAATTTAATAACTAGTAAAGAATCAGTAATATCTCCATAATGTAGAAACAATTTTTTATTTTTATCAAATGGATCTTGGTAAATATGATCTATTCTTTGTGTATTAAATGAAGAAGCTCTTCTAACAACTCCATGAACTTCATATTTTTTTTTAATTAAAAATTCAGATAAGTATGAACCATCTTGGCCAGTAATTCCAAAAATTAATGCTTTTTTTGTTTTCACAATTTAATTGTATAATCTAATTATTAGCATAAAAAAACATAATGGTAAGTCTTCAATTATCAATACTAGTAATTTTTTTTTCACTTATTGCAATATTATTTTTTATTCCAATAGCTAGAAGAATAAAACTTGTCGATATACCCAATAATAGAAAAAATCACAAAATTAATGCAAATTTAATTGGTGGAATAATTCTGATTATGAATTTTATTATACTAGTCTTTGTATTAGATTTTGATAAAAATTTGAATAGTTTATTAAGTTATTCTGTTTTAGTTGGTTTTATAGGTTTAGTTGATGATAAATATAACTTAAATGTTAGAAATAAATTAATCCTTCTTTTTTTTCCAATTTTATTAATAGTTTTAGAAGGACAAGTCCTTGAAAATCTAGGAAAATATAATTTTATTGGTATTTTAAATTTAGGTTCATTTGCGCCTATTTTTACTATTTTAGCATCTTACTTGTTTATTAATGCTACTAATTATATTGATGGTCGAGATGGTGTCTTAATAACTTTATTTTTTTTTATTAATTTAAAATTAATTTTTTTAATCAATAATATTAATGAAGTATCACAATATTTATTAATTTATATTAATTTAATTTTAATAGTTTTGTTAGTTTTTAATATAAATAATAATAAAAATTTTAAAATTTTTCTTGGAGACTCTGGTAGTTTAACAATTGGGTTTTTTTTAAGTTTTATTTTAATTTATCTTGCTAATAAAGAAATTGCTCATCCTATTTTATTGGCATCCACAATAACAGTAATTGTTTTTGATTTTCTTTGCATTTCAATAGAGAGATTACTTAAAAATAATGGTAATATTTTTAAACCTGACAATAGTCATATTCATCATTTAGTTTTTAAAAAAACAAAATCTAATTTAATAACTTTGTTAATTATCAATTTTATTAATATTCTATTTTTTTTAATCAACTATCACTTATTTTTAATTTTTGACCTACTTACTCTAATTTCATTTATTTTCGAGTTTTTTATGTTTTTTGTTTTAAGAAAATTTCTTATTAAATAATTTTTTCAACTTCTTTAAAAGATAAACCTGACAAATCTTTTTTTGAAACTTTAAATTTAATATTTTTTATTATATTTTTAAACTTTAGATCTTTATAAGATAAAGTTTTCTCATATTTAGGGTAATAAAAATCTGTACATTGATAAATTATTTTAACTTTATCTGTTAGAGAAATAAAGCCATGACCAAAACCTTCAGGTATCCATATTTGTTGATTTTTTTTTTCTGACAAAATTATAGCATCAACTTTACCATAAGTTGATGATTGTTTTCTTAAGTCGATAATAATATCTTTTATTTTGCCTGATAAGACTGTTAAAAGTTTTCCTTGTGGGTTTTTTACCTGAAAATGCATACCTCTAAATACATTTTTTTTTGAATAGGAAAAATTTGTTTGGACAATTTTTTTTTTTATATAATTTTTATATTTTGACTGATGTGATAATTCAAAAAAAAATCCTCTGTTATCTAAAAATTTTTTTAAATCAAAATAATAACAGTCATTTAATTTTGTATTTTTAATTATCATTATATCTTTTTAAGATAATCTTTAATTTTTTTTTCTGTTATATTTTTAATAATTGATTTATCAATCCACTTATTTCTTATTGAAATTTCCTCCAGTAGTCCAATCTGGGTTAAATTTTCTTCCTGAAATTTTTTAATTATATTTCCTGTATCGATTAATGAGTCAAAAGTTCCAGCGTCTTTCCAGATAGTGGTTCTACTTAGTTTGTGATAATTTAATTTTTTCTTTTTAATGTACAAATTATTTAAATCTGTAATCTCTAATTCGCCTCTTGCTGAAGGTTTTATAGATTTTGCTAATTTAACCACATCATTTTCATAAAAATATAAACCTGTAACTGCATAATCAGATTTTGGTTTTTTTGGTTTTTCTTCAATTATAAAAAGTTTATTATTTTTTTTATTGAATGAGGCTACTCCAAATCTTCTTGGATTTATAACTTTTTTTAAAAAAATGGATCCTTTTTTAGATTCATTTGCCTCTATTAATTGTTTTTTCAGATTTGAACCAAAAAAAATATTATCACCTAATACTAGTGCTACAGGATCTTTTTTTATAAATTTTTCTCCTATTATAAAAGCCTCAGCTAGCCCGTTAGGTTTCTCCTGAACCTCATATGAGATTTTTAATCCCAATCTTTTTCCTGTACCAAAATAATCCCTAAATGAATTTAGATCTCTGAAGTTACAAATAATCAAAATATCTCTAATATTTGCTAACATAAGCACTGATAAAGAATAATTTATCATTGGTTTATCATAAACGGGTAGTAAGTGTTTAGTAATATATTTAGTTGTTGGATTTAATCTTGTAGCAGATCCACCGGCTAATATTATCCCTTTTCTCATTTAACCTCTTCTTTTATGTACAAAATTTTTTTTTTCTAAGTTTTCTATCCATTTGCTATTGTTCATATACCATCTGATAGTTTTTCTAAGACCTGTCTCAAATAAAGTTTTTGGCTTCCATCTTAACTTATGTTCTATATATGATGTGTCTACACTATATCTAACATCATGACCTGGTCTATCACGTACATAAGTCACATAGTCTCTATAGTTAACTTTTAAATTTGGTTTTTTTATTTTAAAATAAATTTCTATTAAATTTTTTATTAAATCAATATTTGTCATTTCATTTTTTCCACCTACTAAATAAGTTTCATCTCGTTTTCCACTTTTAAAAACTTTTTCAATAGCCTCACAATGATCTTCAACAAAAAGCCAGTCTCTTACTTGGTCACCTTTTCCATAAATTGGTATTTTTTTTTTATTTTGTAAACAAAGTATTGCATATGGTATCAATTTTTCTGGATATTGGTTTGGGCCATAATTATTTGAACAATTTATTATAAAAGAATTTATACGATACGTTCTTGCCCACGCACTTACTAAATGATCTGCGCTAGCTTTTGAAGCTGAGTATGGAGAGCTTGGATTAAATTTGGTTTTCTTATTAAATTTTTTTTTAGTTTTGCCAAGATCACCATAAACTTCATCTGTTGATATATGCACAAATTTAATTTTTTTATTATCTTTAACAATTTCCAACAAATTATAAGTTCCTAAAATATTTGTTTCTAAAAATTCTCTAGAGTTTTCAATTGATCTATCTACATGTGATTCTGCTGCAAAATGTATTATCCCATCTGGTTTAAACTTTAGTATTTTTTTCCTAATATCAAATTTAGATATATCTGCTCTAATAAATTTGTAGTTCTTGTGTTTATTTAAATCTGATAAATTATCAGAATTTCCTGCATATGTAAGTTTATCAATATTTAATATCTTGTATTTTTCTAAAAACTTTCTTATAAAATTACTTCCAATAAAACCAAGTCCTCCAGTAACGACTAGTCTTTTCATATATTAAATTCTTCTACAATTGTTTTTTTTAAAGCTTCTCTTAAATTATAGGTTCGTTTATATCCAGATAAATTTGCAGAATATGAAGACTCTATGATAAACTTTTCAACTCTAACTCTACTAATTTTTAATTTTTTATTTAAAATTTTTGATAAAAAATCAAAAATTGTTCCACCTAAAAAAGCAATTGAATATGGAAGATATCTTAATCTAGTTTTAATATTAAATTGCACTCTTATAAATAATACTAATTCTTTCAAAGTCATTTGAGGCTCATCCACATAATTGTGAATTTTAGTTTTTTTTTTTAATCTTAATAGATATAATGTAAATTCAACTAAATTTTCTACGAAAGCTATAGATTTAATATTATTTCCATTTCCAATCATAAAAAAAGGTCCTTTTTTTATTTGAGAAATTAAATTAAAAATATTTCCTCTGTTACCTTTTCCAAAGACTGCTGTTGGTCTAATAATTGTTAAACTATGATTTTCATCCTTTTTTCGCCAATCCAGATATACTTCTTCAGCTTGTTTTTTTGATTTTCCGTAATGATTAAAGGGTTTTTGATCAGTTTTTTCATCTGCTAATGGAGGCGCTTTCCCATAAACTGCAACTGTGCTGAAAAAAAAAATATTTTTACAATTTTTCTTAATAGCAATCTCGCAAATATTTTCTGAACCTTTAACATTAACTAAATAATAATCATCTACAGCGTCGTCATCACGGTGTACTGCTGCAAGATTAATTATTGTAGAATTTTCCGGTATAAAATCTTCTAGTTTTTTTTTATCTAAAATATTAACAATTTTTGTTTTCTTTTCAAATAGTTCATTTTGCTTTATATCTAGAATTACAAATTCTTTGTTTTCTTTTTTAAGTTTCTCCGCAATACAACTTCCAATAAATCCAGCTCCACCAATCAGAACAATCATTATAAATATTTCTTTAGTAATTTTTGGTAATAATTTTTTTTGTCAATTACAAAAAAATTTCTTTTTTTAAATTTTCTCATATCTCTATAAAAATCATCTTTTACAAGATTTCTTTTAAATTTCAAATTTTTTAATTTGTAATGTGCAATCATTAAGTCAACCAAATATGAAATTTTTATACTTCTTTTACAAAATATATTAATAATATTATTTGTCTTACTGTTTTTTTTAACCTTATTTACAATTAAAGGTATATCATTAGAGTCAATAAAGTTTCTATAAAAGTTTTGATTAACTATTATTTTAATATTTTTTTTTATATTAATTTTCAAAAAATTAAATACAGTAAATTTATTTTTTGATATTCCAATTACCTGAGGCAGCCTTAGGATAAAGGCATTTTTATTTTTTTTTAAAATTTTTTCAATATTTTTTTTATGATCTATGTATTTTGAATTTTTTTTTCTTAAAACGTCCAATGTACTAAAATAAAATAATTTTTTTTTTTGGTTTTTTTTTAAAGTCCTTTTTAGTAAATTAATTTCTCTTTTAAATTCAACTTCTTTCTTATTTTTTGAGTTTGCATTTCCTGATGCAAAAATTATTTCATCTTTAAATAAATTTTTTTTTTTTTTAAACTT
>Ga0233432_10006060_pt1 | contig 10382 bp, 7 predicted proteins | sample SI_122_August201_6_FD_179870 | JGI IMG/M metagenome (GOLD analysis project Ga0233432, IMG submission 179870) | Seawater microbial communities from Saanich Inlet, British Columbia, Canada - SI_122_August2016_10_MG | ecosystem: Environmental > Aquatic > Marine > Inlet | place: Canada: British...
GGAGGCAGTATTTATTTAGAAAAGGAAACTATTAAGCTTAGAGTTCGCGAAAAGGCTTACACAAAAAAAGAATTCGAAAATATTTTAATCAGAAAAGTTGAAAATGGACCTGCTCTCCTTTTAAAAAATATAGCCAATGTCAAAGACGATTTTGTCGAAAGTGGTATTTTTGCTAGATTTAATGGGAAGCCAGCTTTGGTTCTCGATATTCAAAAAGGGGATAAAGGTGATACTATCGATATTGTAAAATTAATAAGAGATCGTATTGAAATTTGGCGCGCTAAAGTTCCTGAAAATATTCAGCTCACTTTATGGGCTGATATGTCAAAACTAATAGAAGGGAGAATAAATTTATTAACTGGAAACGGCATGGTTGGGTTAATGTTAGTGGTATTAGCATTGTGGTTGTTTATGGATTTAAAGTTAAGTTTTTGGGTTGGTATGGGTATCCCTATTTCTCTCTTAGGAGGATTGGGGATCATTGCATTTTTTGGTCACTCAATTAATATGTTAAACTTATTTGGTATGATCATGGTATTAGGAATCATAGTTGACGATGCTATTGTGGTTGGTGAATCAATTTATGTAAAATCTTGTGAGGGATTAAGCCCAATAGATGCTGCTATCCAAGGAACAAAAGAAGTGTTCTGGCCAGTTGTTGCTGCAGTCACAACCACTATTGTTGCTTTCATACCTTTATTCTATGTGCCAGGTATTATGGGTAAATTTATTGGCGTTATACCTCCTATAGTCGTTGGTGCTTTAGTCATTTCATTAGTTGAGTCTTTATTTTTATTGCCTATTCATTTAAAGAATTTGAAAACTACTGAAAAAATTATAAAAGGAGATGCAAACTTTTTCGTCAAGCTGGGGGGCAAGGTTGATATCATTCGCAAAAAATTTCAACAGATGCTAACTTTTATGATTAATAAACTATATACGCCATTATTGAAAAAGTGTCTACATTTTAGATATTTAGCCATGGCTTTTACATCAGTATTGATTTTTTTAGTATCTGCATTAGTTATGAGTGGAAAAATAAAGTATCTAACTTTTCCAGATATTGACTCAGATTATTTAGTAGCTAGTGTTGAATTTCCAGTGGGTACTTCAATTGAAAAGACCTCTGAGGCAGTTAAAAAACTAGAAGAAGCTTGGTTTGAAGTAGATAACTTCTATGAAAAAGAAAAAGGAGAAAGCATTACTAAAGCAGTATTAGCTAATATCGGAACGATTATGGGGCAAAAGACAATTAATGGAGACCACATTGGTCAAATATTATTGGAACTCATGCCGGCTGAAAAAAGAAATGTCTATCATAAGGTTTTAGCGCAAAAGTGGAGAGATTGTTTAGAAGGAATTGAAGGTGCTATCACCGTTCGCATTGAAACGATAAAACACGGACCACCCGGTAAGGACTTAGAAATATGGTTTCTATCGAATGATCCAAAAACTCTAGAGCATTCTTCTGCAGAACTAGTTCGCTATCTAGAGAAAATGGAAGGAGTTGTAGATATAGACTCGTCCCTCCGAGATGGGAAAACTGAATTTTTGCTGACCTTAAAGCCTTCTGCACACTATCATAATATAAGTTTAGCTCAGGTTGCTAAAGCTGTGAGAGACCGTTATTACGGCAATGAAGTCATGCGTATGCAACGCGGTCGTGATGAAGTGAAAATTAATATTCGTTTAAGCAGAAATGAGAGAGAAAGTGTAGAAAATTTGAAATCTGTTAAAATAAAAACTCAATCAGGAGACATCCCTTTAAGTTATTTTGTGCATATAGAAGTTAAAAAAGAATTATTTAAAATTGAGCGTACACGAGGGAAACGCAAAGTAGCAGTAACGGCAAGTATTTATGGAGGGAAAGATAATACAACTCCAACCGAAGTTTTGAATGTGCTCAGGAAAGAGTTATTTCCTCAAATGAGAGAAAACTACGATGATTTAAATATTAGTGAAGAAGGAAAAGCGAACGAAAGTAAAGAGTCTAATGAAGGAATGGTATCAGGATTATTAATGGCTTTGTTGGGGATTTACTTGATTGTCGCCACCGTTTTTAAGTCTTATATCCAGCCTGTAGTTGTAATGTTGGTTATCCCATTAGGTATGGTAGGAGCTGTTATAGGTCATATGATTTTAGATATTCCCTTGAGCATGTTCTCATTTTTTGGTATTGTGGCTCTAACAGGAATTGTTGTAAATGATTCTATTATAATGGTTGAGGGTATCAATGGGAATTTAGATAAGGGTAAGGATTTGAAAGATGCTTTGATAAGTAGTGGTATAAGAAGGTTTCGCCCAATCATTCTAACTACCCTGACTACTTCAGCGGGTTTATTCCCTATGATTTTAGAGCGTTCTATGCAAGCTCAGTTTCTAATACCAATGGCAGTCTCACTTGTGTTTGGTGTTATTTTTGCAACGGGATTAACTCTAATTATTATACCGTGTTTATATAATATTTTAAATGATTTTCGTAGAATTTTCTATTGGCATCTGACAGGTGTATGGAGTTCTAGAGAGTTTGTAGAACCTAGGTTTAAATAAATTTATCTTAGATGAAAATAGTTTTTTTTACTTCGGGATGTCTATTTTTTGCGATAGGTTTTATAGGTGCATTTACTCCTGTATTACCAACCACGCCTTTCATGTTACTGGCGCTGATGAGCTTTTCTAAAAGCTCTCCTCGTTTACATGCCTGGTTGTACAATCATAAAATTTTTGGACCTCCACTACAAAAATGGGATCAACACAGAGTGATACCTTTGTTTGCAAAAAGGTTATCAGTTTTTTTTATGGTTTCAAGTCAGATTGTTCTATATGCTTTTATTGACATTGAATTTTGGATTAAAGGGGCCTCCACGCTCATAGTTATTTATGGATGCTGGTTTGTTTTAAGTAAACCTTCTGGGCTTAAAGAATAAAGGCTCAGCGGCAATTTTCTTGTATAGATAACCGAGGTCTAAAAATAAAGGAAATAAAGGGTAGCAAAACTTTTTAAAAAAGCCCTATAATTTCCCCTTTGGCATTCAAATCAATCGCTTCAGCAGCTGGGACCCGAGGTAACCCCGGCATTGTCATGATGTCTCCAACTAGTACAACGATAAAGCCAGCTCCCGCACTCAAGCGAACATCTTTAATAGGTAATTTGAAGCCTTTTGGACTGCCCATGAGCGTAGGGTCTGCAGAAAAAGAGTATTGAGTTTTAGCCATGCATACGGGTAGTTTTCCATAGCCATCTTTTTCTAGATTTTTAAATTTCTTGAGAGTTTTTGCATCTAGATCAATATCATCTGCACCGTAAATTTTCATAGCGACTGTTTTAACTTTGTCGATGAGTGGCAAATTATTTGGATACAGAACTTTAAATTTGGTGTCTTTTCTCTCTGCCAACGCAACAACTGATTTTGCTAAATTGACTGCGCCTTTGCCACCTTTTTCCCAGTGATTAGCTTCGATAATTTCCACACCTAGGGTATCACATTGTTCTTTAATGAGTTTTATTTCGCTTACAGTGTCTCCAGTAAAAGCATTGATTGCAACAACGACAGGTAGGCCAAAAGACTGTATGTTTTCAATGTGTTTTTTAAGGTTACTAATTCCCTTTTTAAGAGCTTTTAAATTGAGCTTAGATAAGTCAGCTGCTTTAACACCCCCGTGCATTTTTAATGCCTTAACCGTTGCAACAATAACGACGGCATCTGGTTTGATACCGGTTAATCGGCATTTGATGTTCATAAACTTTTCGGCCCCTAAATCGGCTCCAAAACCCGCTTCGGTTACAGTGTAGTCTGCTAAGTTCATAGCCATTTTAGTTGCTACAATACTGTTGCAGCCGTGTGCAATATTTGCAAAAGGACCACCGTGAATGAATGCGGGGTTATTTTCTAAAGTTTGTACTAGATTGGGTTTGAAAGCATCTTTTAAGAGAACGGTCATCGCACCGTGAACTTTTAAATCACGAGCAGTTACCGGTTTGCGATCAAAAGTATAAGCAACGACTATTTTCCCTAAACGGGTTCTAAGTTCATTCAAAGATTGTGACAAACAAAAAATAGCCATGACTTCTGAGGATACTGTGATATCAAACCCGGATTCTCTTGGTATGGAATTGGCTACACCCCCAAGTCCAAGGTTGATATTTCTTAAAGCGCGATCATTCATATCGAGTACGCGTTTCATAGTAACACGGCGAGGGTCAATGTTAAGAGCATTGCCTTGATGTAAGTGGTTGTCTAAACAACAGAGGAGTAAATTGTGTGCTAAGCCTATGGCATGAAAATCCCCAGTAAAATGTAGGTTGATATCTTCCATGGGAACGACTTGTGATTTTCCGCCACCAGCAGCGCCACCTTTCATCCCAAAACAGGGACCGAGTGAGGGTTCGCGTAAGCATATGATTGTTTTTTTACCGATATGGTTTAGAGCATCTCCTAGTCCAATAGTGGTAGTTGTTTTACCTTCTCCTGCAGGAGTAGGGCTAATGGCTGTGACGAGAATAAGTTTGCTTTGCGATTTTTTATTTGAACTTTTTAAATAATCCAAAGACATTTTTGCTTTAACAGGACCATAGAGTTCGAGTCCTTTTTCTACACCAATCTTTTTAGCAATTTTATCGATGGGTAATAACTTTGCTTTTCTTGCAATTTCAATATCGCTTAGAAACTTTTTATTCGCCATGGTTTGTTATGATAAAGTAAGGTAGAGGTATTAGTACAAAAAAAAGGGTAAGCTTAATAGAAATTAAGCTTACCCTTTTTTATAATTAAATCAAAAACTAGTTACGGTCAATCGCATTTAAGTCTTTAAAAGCTTTTACGATACGGTCTACAAGTGTAACTTGACCTGCACGTAACCATGCGCGGGGATCATAGAATTTCTTATTTGGTTTGTCACTTCCCTCAGGATTGCCAATTTGACCTTGTAAAAAACCTTCGTTTTCTTTGTAGTAATTCATGACACCTTCCCAAGTTGCCCATTGGGTATCGGTATCAATATTCATTTTGATAACGCCATAGCCAATAGCTTCTTCGATCTCTGCCGGAGATGAACCTGATCCACCGTGAAAAACAAAGTTAACTGGTTTTTCATCAGTGTTGAACTTTTCTTGAATGTGTTTTTGAGAATTATCGAGAATTTTTGGCGTTAATTTAACATTACCTGGTTTGTATACACCGTGGACATTTCCAAATGCAGCAGCAACTGTGAATTGGCTGCTGATTTTGTTTAGTGTTTCATAAGCGAAGGCAACATCTGTGGGTTGAGTATAAAGAAGGGAGTTATCCATTTCTGTATTATCAACACCATCTTCTTCACCACCAGTACATCCGAGTTCAATTTCTAGTGTCATGTCGATTTTAGACATACGTTCAAGATATTTAGCACAGGTTTCAATATTTTCTTCAATCGTTTCTTCAGAAAGGTCTAACATATGAGAACTAAAAAGAGGTTTTCCAGTTTCAGCAAAATGTTTTTCGCCTGCATCTAAAAGTGCATCAATCCAAGGCAAAAGTTTTTTAGCAGCGTGATCTGTGTGTAAAATAACAGCTACGCCGTAAGCTTCAGCCATCATGTGAACGTGTTTTGCTCCTGAGATGGTTCCTAATATTTGAGATTTTTGTCCTTCTAATTTCAAACCTTTTCCAGCGACAAATGCGCCACCACCATTTGAAAATTGAATAATAACAGGAGAGTTAACTTTAGCAGCTGCTTCAAGTACAGCATTAATTGATTCTGTTCCAACTACGTTTACCGCAGGTAGAGCAAATTTTTCTGCTTTTGCAATTTCAAAAACTTTTTGTACGTCTTTACCTGATAAAACACCTGGTTTGACAGCATCGAGAACTTTTTGGCTCATTCGTTTATCTCCTGGAAAAAAAAGAATTATAGAGTGCAGAGTATTCAGTCAAAAGCACTAAAAATTTTCTTATAAGCTCTCTTAAGTCTTTGTTTTTTAAGGTTATGAGTTAGACTTTTGGGAGTTCATGTAGGTGAATAAACGCATGGGTTCTTCTTCGTCATTTTCTTGAACAGAAGGCGTTGTTTTATTCGATTCATGATCTTTTTTATTTGAAGAGCTTATAGATCCAAAAGTAGATTTATTTTCATTAAGATATGCTTTATCGATGGCATAATCGAGTAGATCAACCAAAAGTTTCCGCTTCGGTTCGGTATTTGCTTTAACTGCACTTACACGTAAAGATTTCCAAAATGAGGTTAATCCCCCAGACTCAAACATCGAATCGATTTTATCTTTTTGTTTTTGATTCAGCATATAACACTATTTCAAGCAATAGTGTTAATAATAAACATAGTCATGATCTATCAATAAAGATTCAACTACAATTGCAGCGTTCTGAAGCTATTTATAGTCAAATTTTTGGTTAAAGAGCCTTTATTTTGGATCCCAGTTTATTTAGTTTAACGTCAACAGAATGGGTTGTTGTATGCCTTTGTGCTGTTTTAGTTGGTTTTGCTAAAACTGGAATTTCAGGAGCTGGAATTTTGGTTGTACCCATTTTTGCCGATGTGTTCCCGGCCGGTGAATCTGCTGGTATATTACTTCCTATGTTGTGTGTGGGTGATATTTTTGCTGTGATTTATTATAAACGGCATGCCGTATGGAATAAAATCTGGCCATTGTTTCCATGGGTGTTGTTGGGGATTATAGTAGCCTCTATTATTAGGAATGAGTTATCAACGACGCATTTGAGAATAAGTATAGGCATAATTGTGTTATCTGTGTTAATACTTTCAGTTTTTATTAATAAAGACCGTATTGAAAAGTCCTCAGAAAAAACGAGTATTTGGCTCGCGGGCATCACAGGTACTTCTGGCGGATTTGCGACAATGTTAGCTAATGCAGCTGGACCAATTATGAATGTTTATTTGATTTTAATGAAATTACCAAAGAATGCTTTTATTGGTACAGGGGCATGGTTTTTTTTATTAGTTAATTTTTTTAAAATACCCATTATGGTTTACGAAGGTAGTATTGATTTCAATTCTGTTGGGTTTAATGCTATGCTAGTACCAGCTATTGTAGTTGGTGCATTATTGGGAGTTAGAGTTGTTAAGGTTATACCCGAGAAGATTTTTAAAAAAATGGTCCTAGTTTTAACTTTCATAGCCTCGGTTAAGTTATTTTTTTAGTAGTTTTACTTTTTTGTAAAAATAAGATTCATCGGGGTTTTACTTACATAGACAACCCAAATCTAAAAAAAATATTAACATGGATATTCAGGATATACGGAATTCTTTCATGGTAGTGAAATGCCTGTGACAACTTCAGTAATCGTCGCGTACTTTTGTAACCTATCCTGAATATTCATATTAATGTTTTATTCTTTGAGGTTGTATACAAGAAAACTCCGAATACACAAAAAAATAAAAAGAAGCACTGAAAACCAAGACATAATCAGTGTATAAATGTAAGGTTAAGAATTGTCTAATTGATTTAAAAACCTAAGTAAAAAACAAAGTGGGTATTTTTTCTCGCTATACCAAAGCGATGCAAAGTATAATCCGATTGGTTCAGCCTTAAACTCAGTCCCATTTTTAGTGAACTGGTATAACCAATTATACCCCTTTAATACATGACTGGATTCAAGCAAACCAGATTCTACGAGTGCTGTTAAAGCCAAAGACGTCTCTTCAATACTTCCACTCTCCAGATTGGTTAATCCAAAGCTTCCATCTGAGTTTTGTTGAGTAAGTAACCATTGTTTAGCTTTTTCAATGATTGGTTTTAATCTGTTGATTTCGTTAAACTTTGCAATGACTGCTAACACTTGAGCTGTCCCATAAACTGGATTGTGCTGCTGAGTATTATATTGATTTCCAAACCATAGAGGTAACCAATAACCATCATTGTGTTGAGTTGAAATTAAATAATCAATAAGGCTATTTTTGAAATTATCTAAATTGGAAAAAGTGCTTGAAGTCTTCTCCCAAACATCAATTGCTTCAAGGACATGCGCGCTTATATCGGGACAACTTTTATCAAAGGGAAGCTTTCCCCAACCTCTGCAAAAGGTGGGAATGCCGCCGTCAGAATTTTGTAGACTTTTTAGCCATGAAAAACCATGCATAGCTGCATTTATAATTTCGGGGTCATTTATATTTAATTTGCTAAGAACGACAATCGCAGCTGCAGTATCGTCAGCGTCGGGAACGCCACCGGGAAGATTGGTCCATGGCCAACCTCCAGGCTCAGCCATGGTATAGGGGTGTGTCGTTTTTAATTGTTGTTTAAGGTAAAACAATTTCAAGTCACTACTTTTAATGTTATGCTGGGCGAGTTGAGAAGGTTGTGATCCTTTAATGGCAAGACTGCTTACCCAAGTAGATAAATTAGTGTCTATTGGCCAGCTACCATCTCCTCGCATGGAGTTACAAATAAATTCAATTGCTTTTTCTACGGTATTGGTGTTTTTGAAACCACTTTTAATCAAAGACATAGAAACAAAGCCTGTAAGTGGGGTCGCTTCTAAAAAACCACCATTCATAGGTTGAATGTGATTAAGTTTTTTAAGTACGATATTTTTACTTAAATAACGAAAAATATTGTGTGATTTTTTATTTTGACTATGTTTACATATACCGATAGCAATGAGTGCTGGAAGTGCATAACTCACGACATTCAGATTTAAAGATTTAAAAAGCAAATGGGGCAGGGAAGCGAGTTCAAAAGGTAGTTGAGGAACTAGCGACCAAGGTTTTGGGTGGGTATCAAATATCCCTGCTATACAACACATCGTTAATATTGGCGCAGAAAAAGTTTTGTCATCACCATAAAATGAGAGAATGTGATCGTGGATATTTTGGGGATTCATATCTCCAATTTCATTCGTTATCCATTTTTTTAAACGAGATTTAAAGGCTGAAGAGGGTTGTGTGTATATTGAAGCGAAGACTAATAATGAGGTGCTAAGGTTGCTTTTACTTTCAGGACTATCTCCAAACCCGCCGTCTCTGTTAATTGAGTTTTCTAACCAAAGCTGGGATTTTGCTATTTTATCTTTGAATTTTATTGAGTCGTATTGTTCGAGTGTGAATAATGCTATTGCCGTTGCCAGTGCACTACTCGAAAGTTCTCCTATAAGGCAATATGTTGGGTTATAATCTTGAAATAGATGGTCAGAGGTCTGTTTGGTAAATAATTCTAAGTTCTTAAAAGAATTCATCTAACCGATAAGTGACCAAGGGCCAGCAGCGCGTAGAAGAGATATTCTACATCTAAATACTCGTCTTCCCAGCTGCCATAAAAACCGCCTTTATTTGTCCACAAACTATCGATAAAGTCTAAACAGGGTTCACGGTAATTTTCAATGTTTTGATTGAGAGCACTTAGACTGTGCAGAGCTGTAGCTGTGGATAAAAGATCTGGTACGATGACTCTTTCAGCAGCCCTAAAACCACCCTGAGGGTGAATCATGCTTTTAAGCCATTCAGTTGAATCGTTAGAGATATCCTGATTGAAATATTTTAATGTCACGATAGCGGCAGCTGTGGTAGGTGTGGTTGCTATTAACATGCCGCTTTGCAGGGAATATCCTCCTTCATTACAATGAGCTTTCTGAATACTTGAGATAAGAGAGCTTTGTTTGGAGATATCTAGTTTGAGACTTTGCATAGCATCTAAAACCATAAATGCCGCATAGGCCGTCCCGTGTTTTTGGTTTTTATCTAAATGATAACCATCATCTAAAGATTTAAAAGCATCTATATTTAGTGCGATTTGTGAGCGTAGTTCATGATTGAATGTAGAACTATTTATATTGGACCAAGCCCTAGCAAGGCAACATAGATGAACTAAATCTAATGCTTCACCATTGCCAAAATTTAATAAATAGCTTTCAGTTTTCTCATAATCAATACTCAATTGCAAGGCTCGTTTACACTCCAACCCAAAAAGAGTGTAGTATAGATCTTCTTCTCCTGCTCTATTTTTAAATGCACCTGATGGTGTGAGTTGATTATTTATAAACCCACACACCAACTCAGTTGATTCACCCAGTATTCGCGGAGCGAGTGTTGCTACTTGAAGCATTTGTAGCTTCAAACTCATGGCACCAACCTTTAATTTCAATAGTAGTAAAAATTTTATCCAAAACTTTATGTAAAAAGTTTTGTAGTTCTTTTGATTTTAATTTAGAAATAGACTTTTGAGCTTTAAGGAGGTATTCATTTTGAAGTTGATTCATTTTTTCAATGATACCATATTTGGCTATGAGCTCGAGTATTTTTTCATCGTTATCGTTTTTATTCCACCAAGCTAGAAGCTCTTTTCTTTCTTCAGGTTCACAAGTATCCCAAACATAACTCAAAGCTAAAGATGGACGATCGTGTCTTAGGTCACAGCCCTCATTTCCGATGGT
>Ga0233432_10006061_pt1 | contig 10381 bp, 8 predicted proteins | sample SI_122_August201_6_FD_179870 | JGI IMG/M metagenome (GOLD analysis project Ga0233432, IMG submission 179870) | Seawater microbial communities from Saanich Inlet, British Columbia, Canada - SI_122_August2016_10_MG | ecosystem: Environmental > Aquatic > Marine > Inlet | place: Canada: British...
TGGATGGGACTTATACAACGCTGGAACCGCGAGCTGGTTTTCTGCGAGCGGATCGCTGGACGAGTCTTTGCAAAAAAGCGTGTCGATTTACCAAGACACTTTTCTGCGAGCCTACTTCAGCCCTAACCTCTTCCCCACCGATTCGAACCTAACCGACACCCTCAAAGCGAACTTGTCCTCCTACCCTTATTACCTGTATTTTTCCGGCGCCCCCATAGCTAAAAACCCAAGCCAACTTACGCAGGCTCACTTGGAAGCAATCACTTCGCTCTCTAATTACGGAAAAAAGATCACCAATTTGGATGGAATCCAATACGCCAAAAACCTGACCACCATTTCCTTACCCGGAAATGCAATTAGTGACTTAAGCTCTCTTTCATCCCTTTCCAGCCTTAGTTACCTCGATCTAAGTTCGGGAGGAACTCTTTCTTCTTTGGATGGAATAACGAACCTGCAGTCTCTAACCTACTTGTATCTGGAAAAACACCGGATATCGAGTATTACCCCCTTGATCAACTTGCCGTATCTCTATCACCTTAAAATCAAAGGAAACTTCCTAGATCTCTCTGATCTCACTCTTCAAACCGAAATCTACAATTTGAGGAGCCGAGGCATTACCGTCGAAGTCGAACGCCAAGTCCCCAAGCCCATCCAAGATTTAGCAACTGGAATGGATACCCAAAAAGCACAGCTCTTGCTTAGCTCTAATGATCCCCAAGCCAACTTCGTCTTTGCCTTGGAACTTCTTTTGAATTTACTCGAAGACAATGGTTCAAGTTCCCTGAAGTCTCTTGCCGTATCCCTTGGAGCCTCTGAAGTGATCCGTTCCTTCACCCTCCCCGACCTGTTGCTCGAAGACTTGGATTACGGCGAGGAAACCAATGCCAGCTTCGATTACTCGGAAGTTGAAACCTACCTTGAGAAAACCCTCCTCAAAACACTTGAAATCGCAGATCTTCACCTTGCCAGAATTACCGCCGAGAACACTTACATAACTCTCACCCAAGACTTGACCGGATTGGAGCAAATTATCTACGCGGACATTGGGGATGTACGGTTGCTAAGAGCCATGATTCAGGGACTTTCCGGATTGATTCAAATCGTATTGAGCCACGAATGGCCAATGACCGCTGGAACTGCCAAAACCATGCATGACTCGGGTATTGTGACAGTGGAGTCTCTTTTTGACTCCTCAGAACGGTTCGGAAAGCTCAAGAATCCAAATAAGCTGCTCGAAGCGAGAAAAAACTTGGAAAGTGCAATCTCCCTGTACAAGTCGGCATCCGCTTACCTTCTCTACCGGATTGCCGAAAAAAGATTCTTCAATCTTTCGACCGACGATGTAGCGACCGAAGAGCAATTCCGTAAAGACCTGGACCATGCCCTAGCCTCCTTCGACTATCAGTACGACATGAATTCTTCGAACGAGTACAAAACCGACGCGTTTCATTTAAACAAATTCTTTTCATCCAAGGTCGATCTTGCCGCTGTCCTACCTTCTGCTGTTGGAAATAAGTTCGAATCCGCCGAGATAACCGATCCGACTTTTGGCGGACTTTTGCCCTACTGGACAAGTGATACGCTGAAGGAAAAAATGCAAAAATCAGATTTACTGACCAGTGATTCCATCGAAGGGGCAAAGGCAGTCCCTGGCTCAATTAACTGGAACCAATCCAATTGGCTCGGCTATTTCTACCTTCCCACAAGAACCGATACGGAGAATTTCTGGATGTACCATATATACCTCGGTTGGGTATACTTGTCCTCTTCATCGCCCTCCGATGTTTGGCTCTTTAGGGAAAGCTCTCAAGGATGGCTTTGGACGAACAAATCCACCTTCCCTTTCCTCTATGAAGACAGTACGAAGAGTTGGTTCTATCTCACAGGGACGGCAAGCCTGATGCAATGGGATGGAACAACTTGGATCGACTCGCAGTAAATAAAGTCTCTGCTTCATCGGCCCAAACACTTTGCCTTGCTCTCGACGAAACGGATAAACAGTTGGACGTAGAATTGTTTTTTTCATACAAGCAAGCCAATGAAAAGTGCATACGAACTAGCCATGGAACGGTCAGACGATGGAGACGGCAACCCCCTGACCGAGAAGCAAAAAGAACAAATCGCGGAAATCGATTCAAAGTACAAGGCGAAGATTGCCGAACGCAAGATCTTCATTGAAAAGAGCGTTCAGGACGCAATGGCTCAAGGCCAAATGGATCAAGTAGACGAAGCACGTCAAATCTTGGCGAGGGAAATCATCGATCTCGAGGCCAAGACCGAAGCCGAAAAAGAAAAAGTCCGCAACTCCTAAGGATTCTACCTCAGACTGCCTTCTTCATGCGGTAAGAAAGTATATAAAGCATGGCAAGAGGGATGCCGTAATCGCCCCATCTTTCGATCCATTCGAATATATTGACGACCCCCATTCCAGAAACCGTGTCAGCGGGAACATAGAGGAATTCGGTGAAGAGTTTCCAAGCAAGGGCAAGTATGATCAAGGGACGAATCGGAGCTAGGAAAATCATAATACCAAGAGCGAATTCAGCGTAACCGATTTGGGAAATGAAGGCAATATCGGCATTCACGCCAATCGATTGCCAATGGGCTTCCAGCATCGGTTTTTGAACAACGAAACCAAAACCTGCATGCCCGATCAGAAGGAAAGACAAGCACAGCTTGCAAAGAAAGAAGATTGTATCAATCGTAGACTCTTTGATATCTGGTTCCTTGTAGCCACCGAGTAAGTCCTTCCTCCTTACGGCAAACGCCCCTCCCATGACCAACAACATAAAGGGAGGCCCCCAATTGCCGGCCCGCTCCCAGAACTCCCAAGTTTGAGTCTTGTCGGGCCGGGCTTCTTTCCTGATCTCGACGACCCATTGTCCCTCCGTCACTTCTGCGGGTTTGTCGAGGTTACCCGCCAATGGCCGGAGAATCGCCGTCCAGAGGGCCCACAAGAACATCCAAAGAATGACAGCCCGGTTGGGACGCCAAAGGAGAAGCAAGGCCATGGCGATGTCGAAAGCCCCGATGAGTCGCTGCAGGGTCCACGCAAGCTCCCCCTCGATTCCCTGTGAAGCGAAGAAAGGAAGCCAACCCGACTTAGTGATCAAACCCCAAGTGCCATGCCCGATGAAGCAGAGAGCGGCCGTAATGCGCAAAGTCCAATTCAGTTGAGTTTGCAAAGTCTTCCGGTCGCCCGAGTGGGGGGTAAATAGACCGAGGAAAAAGTAATCTTTGGCATTCATATTCAAAAACATGACAGGTTTACCAAAGAAAGGGAAGTACCGATACGGAATGCCGATTGACCTGCTATACCGAATGAAGTAACCATCGCAAAATGAACAAATTATCCTTCGCCCGCGACTTGCCCAAGATCGCCCTGACCTTTCTGCTCCTGTACCCGCTTGGCTATTCATTCTCGCAAGACAGCGAAAAAGCACTTGAAAACACCGACAGCATCGAGGACGACTGCGCCAAGCTTCGGAATTTCGGCAAGTTTTACGACAAACCCGATGCCACCGGTCTGCAAAGCGCCAAACTCTTCTTGTCTTACCAACATCAGATCGGGCATATCGACGGGGAAGACTCCACGGGCAAATCCTTCAATGATGATTTCGAGGAATTCCGTCGGTTTTGGATGGGGTTGTCGGGTACATTCGGAACCTATTGGAAATTCAAGGCCGTCAGCCAGTTGTCAAACGACCGGCATAACTATCCGGATGCCTCCGGGGGAAACTACCGCCAATGGGGACACGAGACCTTTCGGGCCGCCAATATTACCTTTGATGCAGGACGGTTCTGGGATGTTTCCGCAGTGGACTCTTTGGAGCTCGGTTACGGCCGAAGGACTGGTCGAATGGCGGACGAATGGCAACGGTCGTCCACCATGATCAACTGCCTGGAGCGCTCGTCGTTCTCCAACAAACTTTGGCTCTATGACAAGGAAAAGGGTAACCCCATGGCTACTTGGGCCAAGTGGAAGAGCGGCATTCACACTTTCGACGCCGCTATTTTCTCAGGCACTTACGAAGATTACATTGGCGGATGGGAGGACAGCAAAGTATACTACGCCTCCTGGTTGGGGGACTATTCGGAGGCAAGCTCATATGATCTGCACGAATATTGGATTTCCTTCTACAAACAAGATGGTGGCAACACTGAAGACCATTTGGCCGGGGGCATGGACTGGGCTCTATCCCTGGTCAATCGAATTGGAAACGGACCATGGGCTCTGCACAGCACCCTGGCTTTCGGCGACAATGGAAACCTGAGTAAAAGCGGTTCGGCCAAAAGCATCAACCAACAGGGCGATTTTTGGGGAGTCGTACTCATGCCGATGTATTGGATAAAGGAGGAAAAACTCAAACTAGTGGGTCGTTATCTTCATCAACGATCCGACCAAGCCGATGGACTAAAACTGAACAGCCGCTACGTTCCTCTGGCAGGAACCAGGGACTCCACTTTGAACTTGAACGGCGGCAGGGGCGACAGTCACCATGGCCTCTACCTTGGTCTTAATTATTACCTTTGCGGAGAACACCTTAAGATCATCAGTGGTATTCAGCGCGATGACCTCAGTTCGGCCGGAGCAGACGTTTACGAAGGTTGGACTTTGGGGACAAGCTTCCGAATCTGGTTCTAATTTACTTTGAAGGTAGAAAATACAAACTACCGTACGATTTGGCTGAGTACGACGAACGATCGCGTCGTTCGTATCATCAACCAGCTTGCCCTCCCGCACCGTTTTGAAATCGTGGAGTTACGATCCGTGGAAGATGCGTGCTTCGCGATTGAGGAAATGCAGGTTCGGGGTGCCGGCTTGATTGGAGCGACCGCAGGCTTCGGGATGTACTTGGCGTCCCTTCAAGCGGGAAACAAAACCTTTGAGCAAGACTTGATTCGCTTTGCCGAAAAATTAAAATCAACGAGGCCCACCGCCTCGAATCTGGCTTGGGCGGTCGACCGAATGCTCGACAAGCTCTCCACGGTCGAAAACCCGCATCACAAAAGAGAGACGGCAAAAGCCGAGGCGCAAAGGATTGCGGACGAGGACGCTGAGTTTTGTAGAAGGATCGGAAGACACGGAAAAAAAATCATTGCTGAAACCAGTAACCAAAAAGGAGGAGACACCGTTCATATCCTCACTCATTGCAATGCAGGTTGGTTGGCCTTCGTCGATTACGGTTCAGCAACCGCTCCCATCTATGCCGCCCATGACTCCGGTATAGACGTTCATGTTTGGGTCGACGAAACCAGGCCACGAAATCAAGGCGCCAGTCTAACCTGTTGGGAACTTGGCCAGCACGGAGTTCCCCACACTCTTGTTACCGATAACCTAGGGGGACATTTGATGCAACGCGGCTTGGTCGACATGGTCTTGGTCGGAACCGACCGAACGACCGCGACCGGGGACGTCGCAAACAAAATCGGAACCTATTTGAAAGCCCTCGCCGCCAAGGACAACAACGTTCCCTTTTATGTCGCCTTGCCCTCCTCCACCTTTGATTTCCGCATCAGGGACGGGATCAAAGACATCCCCATAGAAGAAAGATCGTCCGACGAAGTCACCTTGGTTTCCGGTTTATCCAGTTCCAATGGCGAGTGGACGAGCGTTCGGCACTGCCCGCCGCAAACCAAGGCGAAAAACTGGGGTTTCGACGTCACTCCGGCTCGACTCGTGGACAAGCTCATTTGCGAAAGAGGAATCTGCGAGGCTTCGGAGAAAGGCATCCTCGGGCTTTTTCCAGAACGAAAAAAGAGTGAACTTTGACGAGGGCTACATCAAGTTTTCCCTCTCCATGACGCAAGGAGATATTCCGAAGCACCCGGATTGGGAAAAACTGAACGATGCAAGAGGAAGTCTTCATCAACTCGGCTTGATCGGAACTTATCCAAATGGCATCGGCTTTGGAAACGTCAGCATGAGAAATTCAGGACTTGAATTCATCATAACGGGGACGGCTACCGGCGGAATCCCAATCCTCCAGGAGCACGACTATTGCCTGATCCAATCTTTTGAATTGGAAAAAAATCAAGTGAGGGCAATGGGCAGAACCAAGGCGTCCTCCGAGTCCATGACCCATGGAGCGATTTACTCCGCCGAAGAGTCAATCCGCTCGGTCATTCACTTCCATAATAGAACGATTTTCGATTCCATGCTCCTTGACGGCACGGTTCCAAAAACTCCAAAAGACATCGAGTACGGAACACCCAAAATGGCAATCGCAATGGATCACATCGTAAGACAGAGTGGTGAAAACTGCGGTTTTTTTGTAACGGAAGGACACGACGAAGGCGTATTTGCCTACGGTCCATCCATTGAAGATGCTCTTGAGCAAACGCATTTACTGCTTCGAAGGTTCGTTTAGTTATACCACCCTCATCCTACTACCTGGAACCAGAGTTCAAACCAAACACACTCTTTCTTGTCAGGTAAAAAAATGTCACTTGTTGACGCCCTTTGGAAACAGGCCCCCCAATTAGTTCGATAGGTCCGCATCCAATTATAATACATCTTAATTTTTATAATGGTTAAGGACCATAAACGGAGGTTATAGTCGGTCCATGAAATCACATGAAGTTCTTAAGGGATCCATGGAGCACGTCGGTGTCAAAACCATTGCCTCGGATCTCGGGGTCTCCCCTTCCCTCCTTTACAAATGGTGTCAACCCGGGGGCGAACCAACCGACAGCGGGGCCACCAACCCGCTTGACCGACTTGCCAAAATCTTCGAAGCCACCGGGGATGAGCAAATCATTTCATGGCTCTGCCAAAAAGCGGACGGGTTTTACTGCCCGAATCCCAAGGTCGATGAAGACGCGACCAAAAATCTTTTTGCCCATACTCAAAAACTGGTAAGCGAATTTTCGGATCTTCTTCAAATCGTTTCAGCAACCTATTCGGAAGACGGAGAAATTTGCCCCGATGACACCAAAAGAATACGCCGAGAATGGGAAGACCTCAAGTCCGCCGGCGAATCCTTCCTCAAGGCTTGTGAAGACGGAAATTTCGGCAAGAAGTAAGTCGGGATCTTGGGTTCAAGCCCAATCCAAATCAAATCCAATCCAAATCAATATTTGATTACCCAACAGCGACCTTGAGAAAAATGCTCGACCTCGGTCGACGAAATCCATCGCTCGCGGTATCTTTCACCCCACGAATCGGTAAAAGCGATTTATTCGGTTTCCTTGTTGTAGCCATGAATGATCCAAATATGCCTGCTGTCCTGAATGTGGGGTTTCGGTTTTTTGCGGATGCCTTTAGACTCTTCGCCTACCGTTTTGGCTCAATCCTTCGAGTTGACCGATTTTCTTCTGTTCGTCCTGTGATTCGCAATACGATTGAAAATTCCGTCGAGTGTAACTCTCTGACATGTATTTTATATCAGCAAAAAATAAGCCCAAGAGTTCTACAAGCCCGCGTTAGCTCAAACAAGGTTGCAGGAAGTGAAGGAGCCCGTTAGGTTATATAGTTTTAACCACTTAACTACCCATGTCTTCGACTTCAACAATAGCCTACACGAAAACAGATGAGGCTCCTGCCTTGGCAACCCATTCGCTCCTTCCAATCTTGCGTGCTTTTACAACCGGTACTGGTATTAATTTCGAGCTGAAGGACATTTCCTTGGCCGGTCGGGTTCTTGCTCACTTTCCCGATGATCTAGAACAGGATCAGCGAGTCCCCGATGCCCTCTCGGAATTGGGTCAATTGGCTACCCGACCGGAGGCGAACATTGTAAAACTCCCCAATGTCAGCGCGTCGATCCCCCAACTCCAAGACGCAGTCAAAGAACTGCAAAACAAAGGTTACTCTATTCCTGATTTCCCGACGGACCCTCAATCCGATGAAGAGCAAGCGGTTCGGGCAACCTATGCAAAAGTCCTGGGTTCTGCTGTAAATCCCGTTCTCCGGGAAGGCAATTCCGACCGCAGGGTAGCCAAACCGGTCAAGGAATACGCCCAAAAGAACCCCCACTCAATGGGTTCCTGGGCGAGCGACTCGAAGACACACGTCGCCCACATGAGATCAGGAGATTTTTACGGAAGCGAGAAATCAGTCGTTATCAAGCAAGACTCGACAGTGAAGATCGAGTTCATCAACTCATCCGGCGAAAAGAAAACCCTGAAAGAAGGACTTTCCTTGCTTGAAGGCGAGGTCATCGATGCTTCGGCAATGGACCGTAGTGCCCTTCGGTCCTTTCTCGCCGAGCAACTTGACGATGCTCTCGAGGAGAACGTCTTGTTCTCCTTGCATATGAAAGCGACCATGATGAAGGTTTCAGACCCGATTATATTCGGCCATTGCGTCGAAGCTTATCTCGGAGACGTGCTGGAAGAATTCGAAAACGAGTTTATCACTGCCGGTTTCAATCCAAACAACGGGCTGAGTGATTTCTACCGAGTTCTCGAGACCATGAGCTCTGAAAAACAGTCTGCCATTCGGTCCAAGTTGGAAGAAGAATTGGAAAATCGCCCTGCCCTCGCCATGGTCAATTCGGACAAGGGCATAACCAACCTTCATGTTCCAAGCGACGTAATCATCGATGCCTCCATGCCCGCCATGATAAGAACCTCTGGACGGATGTGGGGACCCGATGGCAACCCAAAGGACACCAAGGCCGTCATACCCGACCGCAATTACGCAGGCGTCTACCAATCAACCATCGACTTCTGCAAGGAGCATGGAGCCTTTGACGTCACCACCATGGGGAACGTCGCGAATGTTGGATTGATGGCCAAGAAGGCCGAGGAGTATGGTTCACACGACAAGACTTTCGAAATAGCCGAACCTGGCAACATACGCGTGATCGACGAGAATGGGAGCGAACTTCTTTCTCACGAGGTACATACCGGCGAACTCTGGCGCATGTGCCAAACCAAGAAAGTCGCTATTGTCGATTGGGTAAAATTGGCCGTAAACCGGGCCCGCCTAAGCGGGAACCCCGTTATTTTCTGGTTGGACGAGAATCGTCCGCACGATGCCAACCTCATTTCCTACGTTCAGGCCGAGCTCCCCCAATTGGATACCGCGGGATTGGACCTGAGTATCCTTGCCCCCATCGAAGCGACCAAGGCAACCTGCCAGCGGTGCAAGGACGGACTCGACACCATTTCGGCAACCGGCAATGTTCTGCGTGACTACCTGACCGACCTCTTTCCCATCCTCGAACTCGGGACAAGCGCAAAGATGCTGTCGATCGTTCCCTTGCTTGCCGGAGGAGGCCTCTTTGAGACGGGGGCGGGCGGATCCGCACCCAAGCACGTTCAGCAATTCGTAGAAGAAGGACATCTCCGTTGGGATTCCCTCGGCGAGTTTCTGGCAATCGGTGTTTCCTTGGAAGACTTGGCCGAAAAAAGCGGCAACGCCAAAGCGAAGGTCTTGGCCAATTGCCTCAACGATGCGATCGGTAAATTCCTCGACGAGAACAAATCACCTTCCCGCAAGGTCAATGAATTGGATAACCGGGGAAGTCACTTTTATTTAGCTCTCTTCTGGGCGGAAGCCCTTGCCGGACAAGAAGGAGACTCTGAATTACAAGAACGCTTTGGGCCACTCGCCAACACCTTGCGTAAAAACGAGCAGGCCATCGTCGAAGAGCTCAACGCCGCCCAAGGCAAGCCCGTGGACCTTGGGGGGTACTACTTACCGGACGAAGGAAAAGCTTCCGCCGCAATGCGACCGAGCGCCCTCTTCAACGACGCATTGGACGGATTGAGCTGAGCGTTGAAGCCCTTTGGGGCAAACCGCAAACTCGGCGACTTCTTCCATTTCAAGGTTGCCAACGAGATTCGAGCTTTCACAACTAGGACAATGGCACGCAAAATCTTCCTCATACTCATCGGACTCACACTCGGTCTTATCTCATCCCAGGCCAAGAAACCCAACGTATTGTTCATCCTCGTGGACGACATGGGGTGGAAGGATCTGAGCAACGAAGGCTCCACTTTCTACGAAAGCCCCCATGTCGATCGTATCGCCGAAGAAGGGATGAAGTTCACCCGCGGATACGCAACCTGTCAGGTATGCAGTCCCTCGCGAGCAAGCATCCTGACTGGTAAATATCCGCCCAATCACGGGATCACGACTTGGATCGGAGACAGGGCCGGAGAAGCATGGAGAGGAACGAAACGCCACGACAGTCTCCTTCCACCGGAATACGAACGCAACCTGAGGGCTTCCGAGATTACTTTGGCAGAGGCGATGAAGGCCGATGGATACAAGACTTTCTTCGCAGGCAAGTGGCACCTAGGGGGCAAGGGGTCCTGGCCCACGGACCACGGTTTCGAAGTCAACAAGGGCGGGTGGGATGTCGGCAGTCCGCGCGGAGGTTTTTTCTCACCTTGGCAAAACCCCAACCTCGAGTCCGGACCGGCTGGA
>Ga0233432_10006065_pt1 | contig 10378 bp, 15 predicted proteins | sample SI_122_August201_6_FD_179870 | JGI IMG/M metagenome (GOLD analysis project Ga0233432, IMG submission 179870) | Seawater microbial communities from Saanich Inlet, British Columbia, Canada - SI_122_August2016_10_MG | ecosystem: Environmental > Aquatic > Marine > Inlet | place: Canada: British...
GGTGGTAAAATAGTTAAATTGAGATCAAACAACAATGACAGATTATTCTTCAGCCATTATCGCCCTCGTCGTTGTTGGAATCGTCTTCACCGTCGCAGTCGTCTACGTCTTGATTCAACCATCCGACTTACCCTCCCAAAACAAAGATAAATAACATCAAAAATTAATCTAGAGATCATTTTTAAAAGCTTTGTTAAAGCAATGACGATTTAGCCTTCAACAATAAAATGACAGTAGTACTGCATTTAGATCTGTATATATTGCGAGATATTCATCATTCACTTTGTCCTAGCGCATTAACAGCTGGTAAGCCTCATTGATCTGACAAAAGGATGCTGCGGAGCCCCCTAAATCCGGGTGATGCTGCTTTACAAGACGACGGTGGGCCTGCTTAATCTCATGCAGCGAGGCACCGGGCTCAAGCCCCAAAGTTTCATAGGCAATCGATCGCGCATCCAATGATCCTGGTCGCTTGCGATCGGAGGAACGTCGATCACTCCTCGTCCTTCGACTCGCTCGCGTGGTCTCCTGACGGCTTAAAAGTTCGTGGACAACGCGTTGTGGGTCTTCGTCCAGCCATTCACTCGCACGGACACCATAAAAAGCAAAAGCAGCCAAAACCGCTGCACGTTTCTTGGACAATGAACCGGTTGTGGCGGCTAGTAGCTCGGTGCCAAGACCTGGCATTAGACGATCTAAACGCTGATAGAGATTCAGTTGGGGATGAAAACTACTGCGGTTCAATCGCTCGATCAAGGCGGTTAGGCAACGAAGACGAAGATCCCCCCACCCGACCTGTTGAGTCAGAACTTGGCCCCAATCAGCAATTTGAGAGGCCGTAAGTCTTGAAACTTCGGTCGTGTCATCAACCGTTTGTGATGACTGATAGCGATGTTGTCGATCTTGACGTGTACGGAGGCGATCAAGCTCTGCCCGAAGCCGACGCACTTCTTGACGGAGAGCATCGTTTTCAACCAGCAAAGACTCAAGATTGCTGGTGACGCGTTCGCGTTGGCTGGGATGGGGAGCGGACGACCACTGCCGGGGATCAAAGCCCATGGGCTGCCTTAATCACCACAACGCTGAATCTAAGGCTGAGATGAACTACCAAGGCAGTGCATCGCCGTTTGCATGCCAAAACGAGCCAGACGTTTCAAGCGTTAAAGCATCAATCCGTTGCAGCAAACCTTCAACCGACTGTTGAGGGCTGATTCCATTGGGATTGAATTTGATCATCCGGGTCGCCACCAAGCCTGGGTGAAGAATGGCGACAGCAATGCCCTTCGGCTTGAGATCAATCGCCAATGACTTCCCGGCAATATTTAAGGCAGCTTTAGACATCCGATATCCATAGGATCCACCGGAAGTGTTATCAGCAATGGATCCCATACGACTGGTCGTGAGTGCAATCCAAGACCCCCTAGAAAGATTGGGGGTCAAGACGCTCGCAAGACGTAAGGGTGCAAGAGCATTGACCTCAAACTGCTGGCGGATGGCCTCAACATCCAAATCATGCAAACCATTGAAGTGCAAAATTCCGGCATTGAGGATGACGCCATCCAGAGACTGATGATTGAGACGAGACATCAGTTCATCGATCGCTGACGCATCAGTAAGTTCAATTCCGGCTTCGATTTGTACCCCTAACGAGTCGAGTTCTCGACCAGCTTTACGGCATACAGCAATGACATGATCACCACGAGCAGCCAGTTGTCGGCAGTATTCCAATCCAATGCCGCGATTTGCACCCGTTACGAGAACCGTTGCCATGGCGGGTCGATTGAACTCGCCATATCCTCTCCTGACGACGTCTTGCGATCATGGACGGAGAGATCGGAATGAATCGATGGTCAGATCAGAGGATGAAGCAGGAACAGAGAGTGGATTTGAGCCGCTTTCCATGATTGACATGTGGCAAGACCTTCACCAGCTCATTGACCATTGGTCGACCAAGTACAAAACAACTCCGGATTTAGCTGCGACTGCCCTACGAGAATTTGCAGAAACCCTTTCCAATCAACCACCAACAAATTGAGACAACCGTTCGATTGAACAATCAATATGCAGACAAAAGGAAATAGCAGCCTTGAAAATCATGCCAGTCATTCACCGCAAAAACATGGGTTGATTACTCAGCATAGTTACTGTTACAAACACAAATGTCATCGAGACCAACGATGAAGGCGGCCGCAAGACTTACATCACCCTTGCTTACTTTTGCCTACATTAAATCATGCTAAACTGAAACAATCTTCAGTCATTGAACACAAAAAAGCTGCAGAGATAAGAACTAAACAGTATATTTAGAAGTCCAATGATTACAACATCAAACGCATCCCAAGAAAGGCTTTCAGCAATTAGTAATAACGGCCAGGATATTCACCTGGATGGTCAACTCGCTCGATAGTGACGCCGTACTCATGTCGACCCGACGCCAACAAGAGTTGATCACCCGTGACTGCAAAGCCATAGCCCTGCGCAATAAGGGCAACCTCATCGGCTGTGATACAAGCACGAACTTGCACCTGGAGCCGTGAATCACGCCCCAAAAGCTGAAGAAACCGTCCGAGCTCCTGACCAGAGGCATCAGTCATGACAATGAATCAAACACGAGAACGGGCGATTGTTAGGAAAGAATCTCATTTTGGTTTTGGCGAGAACTCGAATGATGGCTTAAGCCAATCAACCCCAACCAAAAGCAGGAAAGTTGAGAAAAATTTTTATTTATTCATGGTAGTCATATCGAACTGAAACATTTTCTGGCGAGTGACCGCCAATCGGGAGTAAACCAAAAGACAGAGCACAACGTCTCATGTCTTTCATCAGCCGAATCTGCGCCACCTCCAAGGGTTCAACCATTGATGCAGTGGGTAATGGTCGGTATCGAGTGTGCAACAAACAATCGCAATGCGCCGAAGTCGTTGGACTTTGGCAAGCCTACGAAACACTTCGAATTCAAGAACAAATTATTCATTAAAGAGCTGTTAACAACTTAAGATTTGGAGGGTTAAAAAAATTCGGTAGTCGATATAGATATTGATGAAAATTAAAACCTTGACAGCCATATTTGAACGTCGGAACAACACTATCAATATCGGATGTCTACAACCGTGATGCCGCGCTGGCCGCAGCCCGAAAGGGTCCAAACCCGAGACATGGCGCCTTTAGCATAATTCCTGCAGAAACGCCAGAAATACCGCCAAATAAGACACAAGCTTTTACATGGTGGTAGTCTCATAACACCACGTACCGGGACGCGATGTACACGATCGATAAAGCACGACAAATTTTCCCTGATACGCAAACGGCAGACGCTGTACCCGCCATCACAGCGCGTTTCAAGCTGCTTAGCGCGGAAGACCAGTTGGCCCTGATCTGGTTTGCCTATCTCGAAATGGGGCAAACCATCACTGTTGCCGCCCCTGGAGCGGCGAGGATGGCTTTGGCCAAACCAACGCTCGACGAAATCGTCGCCTTGAACTTCGACGAGCAGACAAAGGTGATGTGCGACCTCGCCAGCAAAATCAACGCACCCATTTCGACGCGCTACGCCTTCTGGTCGATCAACGTGAAGCTTGGTTTTTGGTACGAGCTTGGTGAGCTCATGCGTGCAGGAAAAGTGGCACCCATCCCACCTGGCTACAAACTCTCAGCCAACGCGTCATCTGTGCTGGATGCGGTTAAAAAAGTAGAGCAAGGTCAACAAATCAGTTTGCTGCGCAATTTCGTATCCGACATGGGATTCGATCCAGACGTTGTCGATGATCAACTGGTTGCAGAGCCAATTGTTGCCCCTACACCAGTAGAGCAACGGGAAAAGATCTTTATCCCCGGAGTTCTCAACCAGACAATTTTGAGCTACATGGAGCTTTTGAACTCCAATGATTTTGACCAATTAATCGAATTATTCCTTGAAGACGGTGCTTTGCAACCACCATTTCAACGTCCAATTGTTGGTCGCGAAGCCATCTTGAAATTCTTCCGACGCGATTGTCAAAATCTTAGATTGATGCCTCAGGGTGGTTTTGGAGAACCAGCTGATAGCGGTTTCAACCAAATTAAAGTAACGGGAAAAGTTCAAACTCCTTGGTTTGGTCAAGAAGTGGGAATGAACGTAGCATGGCGTTTCTTGTTGGATGAGAACGACAAAATCTATTTTGTCGCGATCGACTTACTCGCTTCACCCGCTGAACTTCTCAAGCTTGGTGGCAACTAAAGCCGCGCAAGCTAGACACCAACGTCAAAGCCTTATGTTGGCGGCATTGATTGGTTCAGCATGGATCATCACATTCGTGATATCTATGCTGATCAATGTAAATGTATGGTCTAGCTCCGCGATTCTTGGTTTTATTCTTCTGAGATCATTCCTACACACTGGATTATTCATCGTTGCTCACGATGCCATGCATCACAGCTTGGCTCCACTCAACGAGAAGCTGAATAACAATATTGGAAGACTCTGCCTATTTTTGTATGCGGGACTTTCCTACAAGTCTTGTTCCAAAAACCATAGTCTCCATCATCGTTATCCTGAGTCTGCAGCTGATCCAGACTTCCATTCAATTCAAAACTCAAAGCCAATCAATTGGTACTTTAGATTTCTAAGTAACTATCTTGATGCCAAACAGTTTTGCATTTTGACTATTGTTTGGTTGCTACTGCTTCAAATCACAAGCAGTGTAAATCATAATGCTGCTGAAAATATTATCATTTTTTGCCCAATACCATTAATCATCAGTTCAATTCAACTTTTTTTTGTTGGCACATGCCTCCCTCACCAAATAACGCAAAAGGAAGCAGGACGTCAAAGACCTAGAAGTCTTTCATTACATCCGCTCCTTTCGTTCGCAGCTTGCTATCACTTTGGCTACCATTTGGAACATCATTTGAATCCAAGCACACCCTGGTTCAAGCTGCCTAATCTGCGCGTCGCTTCACTACAACGTGAACAAGCCAAGATTAAACATTCCCACTAATCCCAAGAGCTTTTTATGACGCCCGCTGACTGGTCATCCCAAGAAGAACAAGTGGCACGCCACGCATTTGATAATGGCAGGAATCGTTCTATTGAGTCATTAATTTCAACGCTTCAGGCAAAAAGCCAGGAGTTGAACACTGATGAGTCGGTATGGAACATGCATGACTACCTCAGCACAGAACGGCATCTATTTGAAGGAAGATCAGAATTCGACTACGGCAATATCCTCTTTACCCTGGCGGAGTTATTAAAACAGCAATTGATCACATTGGATGAGCTGAATGGACTAGATCCGAAAAAGCTTGCCAAAATTAAAGCAATGTCAATGTTCTAACCAATTTGGGTTTCGCCGCACCTTTACCGATCCTCAATGGTTGTCCTGCGATCAGCGGTCGGGAATCAGAATTACTGGAAAAGGTTAATCAGGTCACAGACCATTGGAAAGAGTCAACCAATATCAATTTTGATCAACTCAAATCTGGCTATGCATGTGCATTACATATGCACCAACCAACAATACCTGCCGGGAATGAAGGCGAGTTAATTTCGCATCTTCAGCATATGTTTAATCATTCAGAGGAGGGAGATAATCACAATGCAGAGCCATTCGCACAATGTTATAAACGTCTTGCTGACATAATTCCCGGCTTAATTAAAGAAGGTTGTAATCCTCGTATCATGCTTGATTACTCCGGGAACTTACTCTGGGGTGTTAATCAAATGGGAAGGACTGATATAACTGAATCCCTTAAATTTCTTGCTTGTGATTCTCAAATGCAGAATCATGTTGAGTGGCTTGGAACTTTCTGGAGTCATGCAGTGGCACCATCCACTCCTATTCCAGATCTGAAACTACAGATCAGTGCATGGCAACATCAATTTGCACATTTATTCGGCACTGAAGCACTGCAGAGGGTGAAAGGGTTCTCCCCTCCGGAAATGCATCTTCCAAATCATCCCGATACTCTGTACGAATTCATAAAAGCCTTAAAGGAGTGTGGATATCAATGGGTATTAGTTCAGGAACATAGTGTCGAAAATCTAAATGGCACACCACTAAATCATGAGCAAAAGTACATACCAAATCAATTAATTGCTAAAAATTCACTTGGAGACACTATAAAAATCACCGCTTTAATAAAAACCCAAGGATCAGACACAAAGTTAGTTGGGCAGATGCAACCTTTTTACGAGGCACAGGGTCTTGGTCGGCAGGAAATTAATAACATAAAGATCCCATCGCTCGTATCTCAAATTGCAGATGGTGAAAATGGCGGAGTCATGATGAATGAATTTCCGGAAGCTTATTTACAAGCGAATCGACGAAATAGAGACAATGGTGAATCTGTTATGGCCGTGAATGGATCTGAATATCTCGAAATGATTGCCGCAGCTGGCATTCATGAATCAAATTTCCCAACCATTCAAGGTGTACATCAACACAGAATTTGGAATGCAATGGGCGATGATTTAGGGCGTCAAGCACTGTCTTCAGCCATTGCCTCCCTCAAAAGTTCCGATACTGGGTTCAATATTGAAGGAGCATCATGGACGAACAATTTAAGCTGGGTAGAAGGTTATGAAAATATTCTCGAGCCGATTAATCAATTAAGTGCTCAATTCCATAAACGCTTTGATGAGCAAGTTTCTAACAGCCCTGAGATAACACAAACAGAGCATTACCAACAGGCCTTAGTTCATTTACTACTCAGTGAAACCAGTTGCTTCCGCTACTGGGGCCAAGGAACATGGACAGACTATGCACGCGAAATCCATCGCAGGGGTGAATTTCTCCTCGATGAGCCTTCAACAGCGATTTAATTTGTTGCAACTCATGGCATTCGCTCGTCAAACAACTCAATACCACCTTTCATAAGGATCTTCTTGGTATCAACTGGATGTCTTACGAACCAGGTTCGGGCGAATGTCGAGTTTTAATTACTAGCAAAGAGCAAATCGAAACGATGCTTTTAAGTCTTGGCAAGCTCGAGGGAACAACAGACATCCTTCAGCAGCTCCGCGAAGTCCATGGTCAGCTCGAACTTTTGCATGACCAGCGCCGCGGCGGCTCAGACTAAGCGTGGTTTACAAACCGTTACATTTGTGCCAAGATAGACCTAAAGACAGTTGAGATTCAGCTGTCAGTTCTGCCATCGACAACCGGTGGCCGGTCATGCTCTTTTGGCAATGTTATGGGAATCGAAATTGAACTAATAATCGCGGCTGCAGATATCGTTCTGGCACTGTTACTTGCCGTATCGCTACCAGCACGAGAAGAAATCAGTTAACGGTTTACCTGCTCAGTGTTGAGCACTCAACCTGAATTCTGAGAAGACACAATTAGCATCGACTTTGCGATCCATTTCTAAAAGAGCTGAATAACGGTCTTGAACCCAATATTCTGTTTCAACCCAGATATTGAGTTGATACCGACGTTCAAGAGATTGGCCAGAACCGTCCATCATGTGAAAATCCCTGACTTCACAATAGTGTTCATTTTTAAAGAACGCGGATTAATAGCTAGTAACTGTGTATGGAAATCGGAATGAAAGGTTGAATGGTGATCATCGCATCTTTAGATCATTTTTATTTCCACCATCTTGTTGCCAGGATTTTTCAAGCTTGAGCCGAAACTGCAAAGAGCTGCTTTGGGATGATCGCATTTTTGTACGGTATGAACCGGTTAAACGCCAAAATTTCCATGCACTTGCAGCGGCGACAACCAGCCAGGCAAGAAGAAACCAGCCAGGATTTCCCATCCACCAAACAACGCTGAACTCCATAATGACGATCTTTCCGATCAGACGTGGAAATCCATCGCTAATGCATCGCTTAAAGATACAATTCGAATCTTGCCAATGAATCACCCCCAGCGACCAAGCTCAACAACGATTTGGAACGCGGGGATCATTTTGATCACCGTGGTCGCTGCAATCATGGCGATCGTCCGACGTTAAGAGACGATAGAAGTCAAAGCACTCAATTCAGCTCATCACCATGTTCATCGTTTCAACTCTCTTGGTCCCACTTTTCATGTTGTTCCATTTCGTTGGACCAATCCCAGTTGATTTGGGAACTCACGGAGGTGAGCTCAGTCCGTGTTTAAGTTCAGCACACTGTTCACGGCAGAACTGGTCAACTGCCAATCTTCAATCAGATCTAGAAACCATCATTGCTGCAGTACGTGAAACACCTCGTACCATCATTGTTGAAGAAAGAGATGGCTACATCCATGCGGAAGCAAGCAGTGCTTTGTTTGGCTTTGTAGACGACCTTGAGTTGCTCGCCAAACAAGATACAGGCATGATTCAGGCACGATCCATTTCACGTCTTGGCGATTCTGATCTTGGTGTGAATTCAGCGCGGCTAGACAGACTCAAAACTCTGATCAATGAGACGGATTAGAATTAGGCATTAACCTATTTGAAAGTACTTTCAATAGATAACAGCTAAACAACGCGCCAAATCACACTGTCACGACTACAAAATGAACGACATTATCTGTCCACACTGCAATACCGCATTCAAAGTGGATGGAACAGGATACGCGGATATTTTGAAGCAAGTCAGGGATCGTGATTTTGAACAGCAGTTGAAGCAACGTTTAGATCTAGCTGAAAAGGACAAGCAAAATGCCATTGAGCTTGCCATGGCTAAAAAAGCCTCCGAGCTCCAAAGGCTGGAGAGTGAATTAAGAGATCGAGATTTAAAACAGCAGCTTGCCATAAAAGATGCTGTTCTGTCGGCAGAAAAGCAACGTGATTTAATTGCCAAAGAACTTCAACAAATTCAAGAGAATCAACAGCAAGAGCGTCGATTTACAGAATCAAAATTTGCCCAAGAATTTCAAACTCTTACATTGCAAAAGCAAGCAGAATTGCGCGATCTACAGTCCAAATTAGACGCGAGTAGTATTCACAAAAAGCTCGCGATCAATGAAGCAGTTAATACCATTGAAAAGGAGAGGGATGCACTCAGGAATCAGCTCAGTGAATCTGAACTGAAGCATCAATTAGAATCAAAATCACTCAAAGATCGGTACGAAGCCCAAATTTATGATCGAGATGAGGCAATTGTCCGACTTCGTGACATGAAAGCAAGGCTCTCCACGAAAATGGTTGGAGAGACATTAGAGCAACATTGCGAGACCGAATTCAATCGTCTTCGAGCGGCGGCATTTCCAAGGGCATATTTCGAAAAAGACAACGATGCAAGTTCTGGCAGCAAAGGTGATTATATTTTCCGCGATTTTGATGAATCCGGCAACGAAATCATTTCAATCATGTTTGAAATGAAAAACGAAACTGATACAACAATAACTAAGAAGAAAAATGAGGACTTTTTTAAGGAACTCAACAAAGATCGGGTCGAGAAAGACTGCGAATACTCAGTGCTAGTGTCACTTTTAGAACCAGAGAGTGAACTTTACAACTCTGGGATCGTAGATGTATCTCATCGTTTCGCAAAAAGCTACGTTATCAGGCCTCAATTTTTTATCCCGTTTATCACTCTCCTCCGAAACGCTGCTCTTAAGTCGATTGAGTACAAGGCCGAACTCGCCTTAATCAAAGCACAAAATATTGATGTGACTCATTTTGAGGAGGATCTTGAATCGTTCAAAAGTGCTTTTGGTAGAAACTATGATTTAGCTTCACGGCGTTTCCAAACGGCAATTGATGAAATCGACAAGTCAATTGATCACCTACAAAAAACGAAAGATGCTCTTATGGGAGCCGACCGTAATTTGCGCCTTGCAAACGACAAAGCACAAGATGTAACCGTAAAAAAACTCACAAGAAACAATCCAACGATGAGCGACAAATTTATGGAGCTAAAAAATAAAAGTGACGCTGATCAATAACTTCTTGTGAATAATTAGCTTCCTTGAGTCCAGTGGGCGGTGCAGCGAAATCGTGATGAGAAACCAACATCTTTCTCCTTACAATCCACAGATGTAATAGTGGCTCCCTTCGGAGCAAGACGTACGGCCTGCGCCCTTGCCATCTGCTCAGTAGCAGCCTCACCTGAACTGGTATGAGCTACTGCAGCAGATCCAAGACTCCACAAGGCAAGCCCGATCACAAATCCGAAACCTCTCTTTGATTTCCAAGAAAGAGACATGAGAACAGCAGACGAACACCCTTTCTTAGCAACATTTTGATTTTGGGTACGCGTAGCGATCTATTCGTGGATGTCCGGGCAAAATAATGATGAAATACAACACCTTGCTCGATGCCTTCGACTCCTCGCAACCGTGTCGGAGACGTGTACGGACAGCTCACAGTTATTGCACCGTCTGACCGTCGCACTAAGTCGGGCAATGCCTATTGGTGGTGCAGATGTAGCTGTGGGAGAGAACGAGAAGTCGCTGGAGACAAACTCTCTCTCAACGTCGCTCGA
>Ga0233432_10006066_pt1 | contig 10375 bp, 9 predicted proteins | sample SI_122_August201_6_FD_179870 | JGI IMG/M metagenome (GOLD analysis project Ga0233432, IMG submission 179870) | Seawater microbial communities from Saanich Inlet, British Columbia, Canada - SI_122_August2016_10_MG | ecosystem: Environmental > Aquatic > Marine > Inlet | place: Canada: British...
CTAATAGTGAGGGAGTTGATTTAATCATAGATCAATTGTCTGGATATACTGTGAATCAAAATATGCTGGCTACTAAGATTAAGGGAAATATTGTGAATGTAGGAAGATTAGCTGGAGGGCCTTCTGAATTTAATTGTGACATTCATGCACTTAGGAGAATAAATTATAAAGGTGTTACTTTTAGAACTAGATCTTTAGATGAAATTAGAAAAGTATTTAAAGATATGTGGAGCGACTTAAGTAATGCTGTGTCGAATGGAACACTATCGATGCCAATTGAAAAAGTTTTTGATTTCAAAGATGTTTCTCAAGCATTGTCTCATATGAGAGGAAACAAGCACTTTGGAAAATTAATCTTAAAATTATAAAGTCATTATACTTTGTTTTCTGATCCAATGATTATTATAGCTATTTTAGTAGCTTTCTCCCTTGGTGGTATTTTAAAGGGCGCAACTGGAGCCGGCGCCCCTATAATAACCATTCCAGTCATTGCAGCTTTTTATGATGTAAGAATTGCAGTCATTATAATGGTAATTCCAAATTTATTAACAAATATTGGACAGTTATATCAATTTAGAAAAACGATTTTACCTAAATTCTTTACATTGTCGTTTGCCTTAGGTGGAGGTGTCGGGGCATTTTTAGGTACAATATTATTGGTAAACTTATCAATTAAAATTTTGACATTGTCAGTTGCTTTTATTGTTATTACCTACATATTCTTGAAAATAATGGTACCTTCATGGAAATTGACATACAAAAAGGCAAAAAAGTTAGTTTTTTTAATGGGTAGTTTTGGTGGGGTTCTTCAAGGAACAGCAGGGCTTTCAGCTCCTATATCAATAACATTTTTAAATTCCATGAAATTAGAACGAAACCAGTTTATTCCCACTATTTCTGTTTATTTTGGAGTGATGTCTATTTTTCAAATGCCTACTTTGTATTATTATAATTTCTTAAATTTAGAGATTATTTTAGTCAGTTGTATATCTACGTTGGTACTTTTATCATTTATGCCAATTGGATCTTGGATAGCTAAAAGTGTGTCTAAAGAGAGTTTTGATAAGATAACTTTAATACTTTTAGGTTTCATTGCCTTTAGAATTATATATTTAAATTTTTAAAAAATATTATTTATATCTATTTCCACATACTAATTTGCCATTTTGAGTGATACATCCATATTGAAGTGCTCTAGAATTATTTTTAAGTTTATCTTTTGAAATTGTATTTATACAACCTGCTAGAAACTTCTTTTTAATATCGTCACTATTTATTATTTCACTGCTATTAATAATGTTTTCACTCTTAGATAACTTTAAATAAGTATACGGTGGAACTTTTTTAATATTTTTATCCTTAAAAAATAGGTTTAAACTGTTTTTATAGTTAATTAACTCAAATTCATTTCCCTTAGATAAAAGAAGATCATTTTTAAAATTTTTAATACTATAATTAAAAAATTTTATATTATGTGTATCAATTGAGTTGTTTGGAATTGAAAGGTATAGATCTCCACTTCTAAACTGAAATGTGATTTCGTGATTTTCTTTTATTAAATCTAAAGTTGTTATTTTTAAAGAAGAATTAGCAGACAAACATACTTTAGTTTTATTTTTTAAAATAAAACTAGCTGGTAAATTATTTGTTTTTAGAAAGTCACCCGTTTTAATCTCATCAGAATTTTTTAGGTTAAACCTCTTACCATAAACATCTAAGACAAATACGTCATTATTTAATTCAGTCACAATTAATTTTGGAGCGCTAAAACTTTTAGTATTAGAAAAAAATGAAAGTAAAAGAAATAATGAAATTATTTTTATTTTAAAATAAAAGTTCATTCTGAAATTGGTAGTCACACTATTAAATGTGACCACCTTAATTATTTATATATTATCCTGGAATTTTACCTTCCACACCTTGAAGATAATAATTCATACCCCACAAAGCACCATCATCAAGAGTTTTTCCCGCAGGAATAATCTCATTGCCAGTATTATCAACTAATGGACCAGCAAAGATATTTAAATTCCCACTTTTAATATCTTGAACTGCTTTTTCTGCTTTATCAGCAACATCAGAAGGCATATTTTGAAACTCAGAAATTAATAACATATCTGTGTCCAATCCTCCCCAAACGTTACCTGCCCAATGATCTGGTCCATCACCTGTGTTCCATTTACTATTTCTTAAAGCCTCTATTTTTTTTATAAAATATGGTCCCCAGTTGTTTATGGATGCAAATAACTGAGCTTTGGGAGCAAAAGCAGACATGTCAGTAGATTGTCCAAATCCTAAAGCCCCTTTTTTCTCGGCTATTTGAAGCATCGCTGGTGAGTCTGTGTGTTGAGCTAATATGTCAGCTCCTTCAGCGATATGAACTTTCGCAGCGTCTGCTTCTTTAACTGGATCATACCAGGTGTTTGCCCATATAACTGAAATAGATGCATCTTTATTTACAGATTTTAATCCTTGTGCAAATGCGTTAATACCCATTATGACTTCTGCTATTGGGTATGCACCGATATATCCAATTTTATTAGTCTTAGTCATTAATCCAGCTACAACACCTTGGATATATCTACCTTCGTAAAATCTTATATTGCCTGTCGCAACATTTGCTGATCTTTTATAACCTGTAATGTGTTCAAACTTAATATCTGGAAATTCTTTAGCCACTTTTAAGGTTGGGTCCATGTAACCAAAAGAAGTAGTAAATATAATTTCATTACCTTGTTTTGCTAACTCTCTAATAACCCTTGTAGCATCTGGACCTTCTGGAACATTTTCAACTACTGATATTTTAACATTTTCTCCAAAATGTTTTTCAACCATTTGTTTGCCCAGTTCATGAGCATAAGTCCATCCATGATCTCCTGGTGTTGTTAAATACACAAAGCCAACCTTAGTTTGGTTTGAGTCCATATCAACAATAGAAGTTTTCGATTTGTCTTGATAGAATAAGTAAGCTGCAACACCAATAACAACAACAGATAGAGTTAGTAAAATTTTTTTCATAATAAAGACCTCATATTTTTTTTAAAATATTAGTCTTAATAAAAAAAATGACAATAAAAAAAGGCTTATTTTTATCAATTTCTTTTATTTTTTACTATTTGCACATTTTTAGTGCTTATCTATAAACGGCTTACCTAGTGAAGCTGGAACAATATTTTTATTTTTTGATATTCTTCCTGAAATCATTGTTAAAGCAATAATAGTTGCTATGTAAGGCATCATTGAAAGTATCTGAGAAGGAACAGGCCATCCTCTAGCTTGTCCAACTAATTGAGCTATTGTAATGCCTCCAAATATTAATGCCCCAACTATTATTCGCCAAGGTATCCAGGAAGCAAATACAACCAATGCTAATGCTATCCATCCTCTACCAGCTGTCATGCCTTCTGACCAATGAGGAGTTAATACTAGTGGAATATAAGCTCCACCAATACCAGCACACATTCCTCCAAAAGATGTTGCAAACCACCTTATCTTTTTGACTGAATAACCAATTGAATGGGCACTGTGATGATCGTCACCTACAGCTCTTAAAATAATACCAGATTTTGTATATTTAAGAAAATACGTCGCTAATACAATTATACCGATAGATATGTAGGCGATGAGATCCTGTTTAAATAGGATGGGACCAATGAAAGGGATATCTGATAAAAATAAAATTTCAATTTTAGGTAATGAGGTTATAGTTTTTCCTACTAATGGGGCTCCTGCTAAGCCAGTTAATCCAGTTGCAAAGATTGTTAACCCAAGTCCTGTTGCTACTTGGTTTGTCATAAAATTAATTGTAAAAATTGAAAATATAGTAGCCATAAATATCCCTGAGAGCGCTCCAGCTATTATGCCAAAGTAAGGATTCTCTAACCACAACACAGCAGCCAAGGCACCAACTGCTCCACTTAACATCATTCCTTCAACGCCAAGATTTAAAACTCCACTTTTTTCAGAAATGAGTTCTCCTATTGCAGCTAATAACAAGGGTATTGAAGTTGCTATTATAGTTAAAATCAAGGCATCCATTCTTATTTAAACCTTTTCCACTTTATTTGATATTTTTGAAGTGTTTCTCCAGTTAACAAGAAAAATAATAATATACCTTCAAATAATCCAGTTACAACTTTTGGAATTCCCATAGTCATTTGAGCATTATCAGCACCTAGTTTAACAGTTGCTATAGTTATGCCAGCAAACAATATTCCAATTGGATTTAATCTTCCCAAAAAAGCAACTATAATTGCTGTAAAACCATATCCAAATGAAACTTCTGGTTGTAATTGACCCATATTTGCTGAAACCTCTACAACTCCAGCTATTCCAGCTAACCCACCTGACAACAACAATACTGTCATGGTAATAGAATTTTCTTTGAAGCCTGCAAATTTAGCTGCCTTAGGGGCGGATCCTAAAACTGTTATTTTAAATCCTCCTAATGTTTTATTTATAAAAATCCATGATAAAGGGATTAAGAAAATTATTAGTAAAATACCATAATGTAGTTGTCCAAGATAACCTATTCCTGGAAAAGATATTTTATTAATCAATGCCCCTTCAGGATAAGGTTTGGTTAGAGGGAAACCAAAACTCATCGGATCACGTAATGGACCTCTTACAATAAAATCTATAAATAACATCGCTACGTAAACAAGCATTAAGCTTACTAAAATTTCATTAACATTTAACCTTGTCTTTAAAATTGCAGGAATAAATGCCCAAATGGCACCTCCAATAAATCCTACAAAAAACATAAAGAATAATAAGATCTTGGTTTCCACATCTGGAAACATTAAAGCAAACGAGCCAGCCAATAAAGCTCCCATTATAAACTGTCCCTCAGCACCAATATTCCAAATATTTGCTCTAAAGCAGAGCATCAAACCACAGCCTATAATAATTAATGGACATGCTTTTACAAAAATATCACTTACCCTATCTATTCTTGAAAAGGGTGACATAAAAACTTGGTATAATGTTTCTAAAGGATCATACCCAAGAAACGTGAAAATCAATAAACCAAAAAAAATAGTAAAAAATATTGATACTAATGGACCAAGAATTACCCAATTTTTTGAAACTTTATCTCTTGGTACAAACGTAAACATTATGAAACTTCTGATTTAGTACTGTTATTAATATTTGCCCCCATCAATAAACCAACATCACTTGCAGACATTTCATTTACTGGCAAAATATCACTTAAAACTCCGTTATTTATTACACAAACTTTATCGGAGAGTTCAAAAATTTCTTCTAAATCTTGGCTTATTAAAATAACAGCTTTTCCTTTTTGAGATAGATTCAGTAGTTTCTGTCTTATGGACGTTGCTGCTCCTATATCAACGCCCCATGTTGGTTGAGAGAAAATTGCTACTTTTGGATTGTTAGCCATTGATCTACCTAATATAAATTTTTGTAAATTTCCACCAGATAACTGATTAGCGAGAGGGTTTGGTTCTGGGCACCTTACATCGTTATCTTTAATTATTTTATTACTTTCTTCTGTACTATGTTTGGGATTGATAAGGAAATTAGTAAAAAATTTATTTCTATTCTTATATTTATAATAATAAGTCAAAAATGTATTTTCGTTTAAAGCTAAGTTTGGAACAGTTGCATGAAGTGTCCTTTCTTCAGGTATTGGCTCTATTCCTAATTTTCTTCTCAAAGTAATGTTTTTTTTGCCTATTGGAACATTTTCTAATAAAATTTCGTTGTCATTATTGCAAATTACTTCACCACTTAAAACTTCCATTAATTCATTTTGACCATTTCCAGCAATCCCAGCTATTCCTAATATTTCACCAAAATTAATTTTTAAACTTATATTTTTTAAAGTTATTCCAAAATCGTTATTTTTAATTTTGTTCAAATTTTTAACTTCAAAGGCAACAGTTTTACTATTTTTAATATTATTTTTTTTCAATTTAGTTATTTTTTTACCTACCATTGTTTCAGCTAATTCTATAGTTGAAGTGGTTTTAGCGTTTAGAGTAGAAACACATTTCCCAGATTTCAATATTGTAACTTGATTAGCTAATTCAATAATTTCCTCTAATTTGTGACTTATATATAAAATTGAACAGCCAGACTTTGAAAGACGTTTTAAGATTTTAAATAAGTTTTCTATTTCTTGAGGTGTAAGAACAGAGGTTGGTTCATCCATTATCAATAATTTAGGGTTTTGCATTAGGCAACGTATTATTTCTACTCTTTGTCGTTCTCCAACAGATAAATCGCTAATAAGTCTTAATGGATCAATAAATAAATCCCATTCCTTAGAAAGTTTACGAATATCAGAAATTAAGCGTTGAAAACTAATTTTCTGATCTAAGGCTATAAGAATATTTTCAGCAACTGTAAGAGCGGGGAATAACGAAAAATGTTGAAAAACCATTCCCACTCCGTTGGTACGAGCTGACTGAGGAGAAGAAATATTTACTAATTGATTATTAATTTCTATTGTACCACTGTCAGGTTTCAATACGCCATAAAATATTTTTACAAGTGTGGATTTACCAGCACCATTTTCTCCTAAGAGTGCATGTATTTCACCTTTTTTAATTGATATATCAATGTCTATGTTAGCTTGAAAATCACCAAATGATTTATTAATTTTTCTGGCTTTAAAAAGAATATCTAGTTCTTTTCCATTTGCCATTTAAAAACCTTTTAATAAATTATCTTTCAAGTAATGATCTTGAACATAACATTAAATTTTTACTAATCAATTTTTTTGTTTAGAAGTTTTAAGAACAAAACCAACTAAAACTGCTATAGATATGAAGACAATAGAGATAAAAAGATTGAAGTTACTAACATGCATTTTATTTATTCCACAGGCAAAAATAATTGCAGAAATAATAACTATCATAAACCAGTGACTTGGTAGGCCTAAAAAAATTTTTCTCATGATTGAGCCTTTAAGTTAAAATTTAATTTACCTTGCACAAAGTATATTAACGCTAAAAGTAATATGCCAATGGCGTTATAGTAAAAACCTTGAATTCCATAAATTATTTGAAGAGGGGGTATTAATAAACTCACAGAACCTAACAATGCCAATGTTCTTTTGTACACATTTAATTTACCATTAAACCACCCTTCAAGCCCGAGTGTCATACACCAATAAGCTAACAAAACAGATATAAGGCTATAAAAACTCCAAATTCTAGGGCCTTCCATTAACAGAGATGGATTATAAATGAATGCGAAAGGAACTATATATTTGGCAATTCCTACTTTACTTGATTCAAAAGCAGTCGCCATTGGAGGTGATTTTGCTATGGCCGCACCTGCAAAAGATGCAAGAGCTACCGGAGGTGTTATGGTAGAAACAACTCCAAAATAAAAAGCAAACATATGAGCAGCTATTGGTAAAATACCTGCTTCAATAAGTGATGGGACTATGAGTGCTGCAACTGTAATATACACAGCAGTCGTAGTCATGCCCATGCCTAAGATGATAGCAGAGATGGCCGTTAAACATAATAAAGGAAAAAGCATGCCACCTGAAAGATCTATAACAGATTGTGTGAATTTTAGACCAAGTCCTGAAACAAAAACAGAACCAATAATAATACCTGCACAAGCACATGCTATGGTAACGGGTACTGTTGACTTGATACCGCTTTCAAATGCTCCAAGTAGGTCTACAACTGACATCCGTGTATTTCTTTTATAAAAGCTTAATAAAATGACTGATACTATACTCCAAAAACCTGCTGTCATTGCAGTTTTTCCATAAATTAGTAAGCCAATAAGAACTGCCAATGAAAGCAACATATGCCAGCCATCTTTGAGAACTTCCCATACATTCGGTAACATCGACTTGTCTATTTTTTCAATTCCATGTTTCTCTGCTTCAATGTGAACCATGAAATATATAGTCACAAAGTATAAGAAGGCTGGAATGATGGCAGCTAGGATTACATATGTATAAGGAGCTTCAAGAAACTCTGCCATAATAAATGCAGCTGCGCCCATAATTGGAGGTGTAATCTGTCCGCCTGATGATGCACATGCTTCAACAGCAGCAGCAAATTTTGCCCTATATCCATAATTTTTCATTAATGGGATAGTAAAAGACCCAGTTGTTACAACGTTAGCTACCGCCGAACCATAAACTGTACCAGTCATGCCAGATGCAACAACAGCAGCTTTTGCTGGTCCACCTGTTCTATGACCTGTTAAAGACACAGCTAAATCAACAAAAAATCTACCAACACCAGATCGAATTAGTATACCACCGAATATTATAAATAGGACAATATATGTAGATGCTACGTATAATGGTATTCCATAAATACCGTCAGAAGTCATGAATAGCGTATCTATGTATTTAGATAATCTTGTTGGTGGTCCATAGAAAAAACCAAAAAACTTATGGGCGTATAGTGCATGCATCATAAAAAAACCAGCTACAAAGACCATGGCCCATCCAACTGCTCTTCTCGTTGCATCTAAAACTAAAAACATCAATATGGATCCGGTGATAATATCACCTATGTATTTATCTCCATATCTCATTGTAAATGCTTCAATGTCCCAGATAGTCCAAAGTTGCACAAATAAAATTAATACAATTATGATAAAATCGTAACTAAAACCAAATAATCTTAGATAATCAGATGAGTTTTTATTTAAGAAAATAGGTTCTTTTAAACTTGTTCTAAATGCAGGATAAATAAAAACAGCCAATATCATCATTATAGACAAGTGAATTGATCGGAAAGACCTGCCTTCAGGTGTACCGTATACTGCTACAAATAAGTGATAAAAGGCTAATCCTATTGACAACCATGAACATATTACTATTAACCAGTATGAAAAGGTTTTATCTTTTTTCCATTCAATTAATTCATCTAAAAAGCTAAGCTCTTTGACTTCATTATAGATTAGTTTTTTTTGGTTTTGAGACATATTATATATTTGAGACTTTAGGACGAAAAAGGCACATTTCTGTGCCTTTTATTTTAAATTTACATTACACCTTGTTCTTTATAGTACTTTGCAGCACCTGGATGAATAGGAACGGCAGCACCATTAACAGCATCTTTCATTAGTACTTTTTTCCACACGCCCTTAACTTTTACAAATTCGGCATGGTTATCCCAGAAAACCTTAGTCATCTTATAAACTAAATCATCAGATAGATCTTTATGAACGATCATTGATGTAACAATACCTAAAGTTGGTATATCTTTATCAAGAGATTTATAGGCGCTTGCAGGAATCTTACCATAAATATATCCAGGATTGTTCTTTACAATTCTGTCAATTCTATCTTTAGGCAGTCCTATAAACCTAATACCGGGACTATTTTCTAGTTCTATAAAGCTTGCTTGAGGTACTGAAGTTGCAGCCATAAATACATCAGCTTGTCCATCTTTCATTAATGCAACTGATTCTTTGTAACTTACCATATGAACAACACCGCCATTTTTTTTGATAGTACTAAAATCATATCCATAATCTTTAATAATTGATTCACAAAAAGCTGTACCAGTCCATTTTGGTTTTCCTGGGCTAATATTTGCAGATTTCATATCATCAAAACTTTTAATTTTTGAATCGGCTCTTACCGCAACTTGGAATGCCGCAGGATATAAAGTTGCAAAATATCTTACATTTTTATGAGCTTCTTTAAATTTACCTTTCCCAGCATATCCATTTGCAACTGTATGTGCATATGTCCAACCAATTTCTGCATCCCCGCCATCAACTGACAACACGTTAGAAATACCACCACCAGAAGTATTAGAAGTAGATATTCCTTTTATTTTGCTTTCCATTGTTTGCATTACTTTAGCACCTAATGGGTACCAAGACCCACCTGATGGACCAGACACCATTCTTATAAATTGATCTGCATTAGCAATTGAAGCAGTTGCTAATAAAGAAGAAGCAACCAAGATTGCACTTGAAATACGTTTCATTGAAACCCCCAAATTAATTATGTTAAAAAATAAGTTTTCAATATCACAACTTATTAATAGAAAGGTCAAGAGAATGTTAAATTTTTTGAAAACTTATTTTTATGAGTTTAATTAGTTAAAAAAATAATGTTAAAATATAATATCTTTTTTTATAACAATTTATGAGGTAATTTTTTAATGAATATTAAAGAGGTTAAGGTAACTGAGGTAGGCCCAAGAGATGGGTTTCAGTCAGAAAAAACTATTTTGAAAACTGAAGATAAGATAGATATTATAAATAATCTTATTGAAGCAGGATTTCCTAGAATTGAAGTTTCTTCTTTTGTGTCACCAAAAGCAATTCCTCAACTAGCAGATGCAGAATCAATATTAAGTAAAGTAAATAGAAGTTCTAAAACCACGTTAGCTGCCTTAGTGCCGAATTC
>Ga0233432_10006067_pt1 | contig 10373 bp, 5 predicted proteins | sample SI_122_August201_6_FD_179870 | JGI IMG/M metagenome (GOLD analysis project Ga0233432, IMG submission 179870) | Seawater microbial communities from Saanich Inlet, British Columbia, Canada - SI_122_August2016_10_MG | ecosystem: Environmental > Aquatic > Marine > Inlet | place: Canada: British...
ATTCCGTACGCGCTATTGGTCGACTCCAAGGGCAACTCGGTTTAAATCGGTTTAAATCTGTGTTTGTTTGCCGCCTTCCATTTCTCGATCTTGACCGACCATTTTGACCGACCATTTTGACCGACCATTTTGACCGACCTTGACCTACATTCCTGAATCTAGTTTATCTAGTTCAGAGACACGTGAGAATTTGAACTGTGAGATTTTAAACCGTGAGATTTTGAACCGTGAGAATTTGAACCGTGAGAATTTGAACTGTGAGATTTTGAACCGTGAGTTTGTAAAACACGAGATTGTAAACGCAAAATTGTGAAACGTGAGATTGTAAAACACAGCTTCAATTTATCTGATAAAACTTCTGACATTCTCTATATTTTGATGAATAATGTTCATCAGAAGATAGTGACATTGGCGTATTTTGCAGATTAAAGTTACCTGTGCGTCACCATTGGTCACGTGAATGCATTAAAGGGTGATCGTGCAATAAGATCTAATCAATCGCAAAGAATTGGGCTTTGGTATCAAGTTTTTTATTTTCCTTTTTCTGATTGAAGACGCTAAAAAATCGAAACAAAGCCCGGGTCACAGGCAGAGACCATTGCGAGGCCATTGACGTGTATACTGGCTTGTGTTCAGAGCGATGAGTGTATCCACAGGTCAGTCTTATGGCAGTTTTATGATGGATAATGCCAGTTCGATAAATGACGACGGGTCTGAAGATTTTAATGGTTCGGTGGACGGATCGATGGAGGAGGATGAAGATGATAACAACGAGGGTGGTCAGGGTGGCATTCATGCGGCTGCTCAGCAAAACAATTTGGGCAATGGTTTGGACAAGCCTGATTTTTCCGGTTTCAAATCTTCTTTGACTTGGTACACCGCTTCTAGTTTGTTTGGTCCGAATGGCAAGAAGCCAGTGCATGTGGTTGTGATCGAGTTCGATCCAAATTCGTTTGAGAAGGTGGGTGGTCGAATTTCATTAGATTCATTGATGAACGTCGACAAATCCGACATGGGCGATTCTAATCTGCGTCGTGAGGCCGAGATCACACTTGTCAGCCTTTTGATCAAACCAACGGCGGGAGGAAATTTGGCAAATGGAACCCTTCCTCAAGAATCGGAAGAGGGGAGTTCTCGCGGGGAGCAAACATACAATTATATGTGGAAGGATGCCTCTGCAAATGCTGAAAATGTGAGCAAGGAGTACCCGTGTTTTACAATTCATATCGAAAATGTGGTGGATACAAAGACATCTGCGGTGGCAAAGTACCGTCTTTGGTACATGGTGTGGGATCCGAAATTTCTGATCGCGCGTTCTATTTCTCAGTTCATGTCCATGAATCGGCTAATAAATCAATCAGCTCATTCTCGTAGTGGTGGTAAGAAGAAGGTGGCTGCTCGTACTGAGATAGGGGCTATGCGGAACCACACGATGATGCATGCGGAGACGGTTTGCAGTCCGAGGGAGCTTTGTGACGAATTTGAAAAGTACTTTGGTGATCGCAATCCAAAGCTCAACAACGGGTTTGAGAACCTGCCAAACTTTGAAGGCATGTTACAGGAGCACCCTTGTGCTTTTGAAAACATGTTGAATCCGCGAGATGAGCAGACGGGTCACGCGGTGTTGAACTCGATGCAGTTGGACCCTTCGATTCATATCCACGATGATCAAACCGATCCAAATCGTTATTTCGACGCCAATGGTCGTTTCTACCCTCCGCCATTTGTGCGGACGAACGAGCTGTTCCACACGCTCAATCACAAGTATCATACATACACTCGTGATCCTATGACGGTGAAGTTCCCGATGCGTTCGATGATGACATCCGAGGCGGAGCTGATGTGCAATCTGTTTTATCAGCTCAAGTTGAAACAGTATGGAGAGTTGAGCATGATCGTTAAGTCGCAGTGTTTTGAGGCGTACCTTGCTGGTAAAGACTATACTCCATCGAATAGGATGGCCTCGATCAACGACCATCAAGACATGCATAGGGCTCGTTACGAATTTTCGGCGATCATGCACATGGAAACTTACAGAATTGAAGATGGGAAGCGTATTCCCATCGAGCCTTTGAAGGAGTTGCGTAAGTGCAACGATCGATTGGGTCAGCTGATTGGAGGCATGGATCCGGAGGATTTGTCTTTCGACAGGTCTGAGATTGACAAAGCCCTTCGTCAAATGGTGATTGAAAATTTCGAAAAGGTGGTCGATCAACGCAAGGTACAACTGTCTCCTGGGACGAGGCATTGTTTGACGACAGGTGCCGAGCTCATGCAGAGACGAGGCAATCCGCTGTCCAAGATGTATGGCGCGGCTCGAGTCGAGGGTCGTTCGATGTTTGCGAACATGGTCGAGCGTCTCTATGTCTTTTATCAAGTCGAGCACAAATCGCAAGATCCTATGATCTGTTTTTTGCACCAAGTCAACTCGTTGGCCGCATCGTTGGAAGGTTGCGGCTTTGCATTGATGGTCTACGGTCCTTCTGGCAAGGGCAAGTCGCGCTTGGAGGAAATCACGAATACCATGAACTTGCCTGGCATGGATGTGGAAGCTCAAAGTCAATCCAGACAAGCTCAGAAACGAAACAATCCAAACAATGGGTTTCATACGACTCATGACGAACCGAATGAGGTCGTGCAAGACATCAAAGTGAAGCACAAGACGGCCGACCAGATTACTCGGCAAAACGAGTTCAAACGCAAGATTACAATGGGCAACATGATTCACTCCGTTTCGGAGCAAACGACCTCGAGCGACGGTGCCAAGCTTATTCAGGACGCCGAATACTACACCTTGCAAGGTCAGTCCACGACTTACCACATGAACTCTGGGAGTCGGTGTGGTACCACGCACAATGACGATCACACGGTGTCCATGCTGAATCGCTTCAAGTACTACCCTATGCTCTATGGATATGAAAAGGAGCGTGCGAGGTCTGAAATTGACATGACGGATCCAAACTACGTGGCGAGACTTGAAGACCATCAAAAGAATGACTTTCTTACACGCGTCTTGCTTATTTTGAGTAACACTTCCTCCATTTTCGAGACGGATACCAAGTTTGCCGAGATTGTCTTCCGTCGTATGGATATGGCCGACGGTCGTGCTCCAGAGGACACTTCTCGCGACAACGAGCATCGTATGACGGTGCTGCGCATCGTGAATGCGATGTACGCACAGCGCTGTGTCTTTGAGTTTACCAACTATCACAGCGACTCGATCATGGCGCCGCTGTTTGAGCCGGATGGCAAACCAAAGCCGTTTTCGTATGACATGATGACGCTGTGCATTCCGTTTCTAAAGTCGCCTCCGGAAGATCTGATCCAGTTTGTCTGGCATTTGCACGACACGACCACCTTTGGACGCGGACCTGTGCACGATGAGGTGATGAACTTGCTTGTAAAAGAAAGCGGACTTTACACCAAGGCGTACTCGGAACTCTCTCCGGAGCAGTTTGAAAAGGCTTACGAGGACGAAAAGGGTGATGAGAAAAATAAAGATAAGAAAGAAATAGAAAAAGCAAAGAAACTCAAGGTGGATATGTATCGAGCTGGGAACGATAGCCAATACATGACTAGATATCAGCAAACCTTTGCACCCTACAAGACGATTGGGTACCATGACTTGCGCTGCATCTACTCGGATGATGACATCAAAACTATCAAAGAAGAAGTCAAAAATGCCATGGAAAAGGAAAAGGAAAAGAAGGAGCCGGACATGCTCGTTTTAAACGGTCTGCATGCAAAGGAAGAAACGGCACTGGGCCTGTGCAACTTTTTGAAGGAGAAGTACTCGCGCATGGAAAAACCGGTCGTCAATTTCGATTACATCCAATTAGGATATAGCGACATGTCCGACTTGGCGAACAAACTCCAGCATTTTTCAAAGTATGACATCCGAGAAGAACTCATCCATGAACAACTGGTCCAATTGGTGTATGGAACGAATGCCTACAAGAGTAAGACCAATACCACCTCCAAATACACGCAAGGCGAAACAAAATTCTGTTACAAGATGCCCGAAGCTGCACCCGAGATGGTCTTTGAAGAGGAGTGGATACGAGTTGCCGTGGAAAAGTACAAGATGTTTCCCGCCGTACACGTCGCATGCAACATCTCGGGACTGTCCTCGGAGACCGAAAAGATGCTATCTAAGCTCAAGGGCGCGTCGACCGAACAGTCTGCAAAACGGCAAAACGCAGAAGGGCAAAGTTTGCCCATGGAGAAGGGGCTTTGCGTCCAGACTGCGGCCATCAAACGATACATGCATGACGAGATTTACGCCCAATTGTATGCCAAGACAAATGAAGCGGCAAAAAATGCCGGTGATTTCCTCTATCGTCATGCGCTGGGTCGGGCCTCCATGATTGCCAATCAGGTGTTCCAAAATGCAAACTTGATCACGCCGTACTTTATCCCCAAACAAATCGGCCCACTCTTTGTCAATACAGAAAGTGGCACCAACAAGGCCGTTTGGTCTACGTCAGCAAACGACTTTAATTGCGAACAGAAGAACAAGGAGATGCTCACGATCGTCAATGGCAAAGAGATAGAATTGACAAATGCAACTAACTTTTGCGACAGCGAGTACGACAGTGAAGACCTTTCGACTCTGTGGACCATGCACACTTGCATCGCTCTAAACGAATGGGGCGATGAGTGGATACGAGTCGTAAACGACTCTCGCACCAACTCACGTGCGCACACCAAGAAGGAAGTCTTCAAGAAACCAGCTCCTAAGGCTCCAAAATCTAACGCCGGAAACTCCTCCGCGGCCGATGCAAGCCTCCCACCGCGCATCCAAAAGAAGACGATCGCGCCACTCCAGTGATTGTTTGTCCGGAACCTTTAGAAAAGGTTCACGAAAGGAACCTTTTCTAAAGGTTCTTTACGACCTGTTTTGTATCCGAATCTGTAGTTCTTGTGTCTTTTTCTGTCGATTTTTTAGATTTTTTGAACAAATACGCTTAAAGATTGCGCACGCTAAACACTCTTCTAAGAAATAAACTGATGCGATTTAATAAGAATACCACACTCACACCTCGATTCAGGTGTGGTATGAGTAACATTCCAAACAAGCTTCGGCAGTTGCTCGAATTGAATGAGCGTCGCAGGGCAAGTTTTCAAACTCCAACAAAACCAAAGATTTCTTCAACGTCTTCTCAACTAACGAGCACATGGTCGGGAATGAACCGTCCGACGGCGAAGCCGTTGAAGATCCGTAAGAATCCGAATTATGGCGTGACAAAGAAAAAGTTGAACCGGTCTGTGACGCCGGCGCAGCGTCCTCCTTGCGAGATCGTGCAGCTCGACAAGCAAGGCTATATTGAGAATCCAAACGGGCCGTTGCTTCAAACGCTCATCAACGGAAAGGATCAACCTCCTAATAGTGAGCTCGGTCTCGTGAGAGCTCGCAGTCCGTTTACCAATGAAGAGTTTCACATCTTTTCGTTTCAACGCGAAGCGGTGGAATTGTTTCGACAGCGTTTGCGTAAAATGCGGTGGATCGTAAATGGGGCCGAAATGGGGCTTGGCAAGACCATCATGTCCATCTTGCTCTACGCCACGTATTGCGTTCGTGCTGCTAGCAAGATTCCAACAACTCTCCCCCTCACGCCAATGGATCGCACGGGTGGTTGGAAGATGCTCGTGGTGGCCCCCAAGGCGGTGCTTTCAAATTGGTACAAGACGTTCCTCGAGCGCACGTGGCTTGAAAGCCACAACATCATCTTAGAGGAAAAGAGCGACCGTCTGCATCAATCAGTCAGCAAGGCGATGCAAGACGATTCGCAAATCGCGGTGGTGCTCGTCGCCTACGATCTGATCCGCCTGATGCACGCCGATGCATACGAAGAAATCCCAGATCCGGACAAGAAAAAGTCCAAAATATGGCGTCGAAAAGCAAACAAGCCCCTTCCGATGCTCTTTCAATGGGTGAAACGTCACAACGATCACCTCGTCGTCTCTTTTGACGAATCGCACCATCGTCTGAGAAACCACGGTTCCAAAACGTGCATTGCTCACGAAACCATGATGAAACTCGCGCCAAACAGCAAGGGCATCCTCACTTCGGGCACAGCCTTTTGCAACCGACCTTCTGACCTCATGTCGCAAATGCGAGCCATTGGAGATACGAGCGATTACATTGAGACCGAAGCGTGGTATCCCGAGAAGCGCGACCACAAGGTGGTCTCAACCGACGCGATCAATTATTGGCGCGAGCACATGATCTGCATTCCCTCCACTGTCTTAACGCTACCCAAGATGCACCAATGTCTCATCGAACCAAACGTCGGCCAAGATTCGTCCATTCCGTGGAATGCGTACCAAAGCCTCGTTGACGACGCTCGCGGCGCCGCCGTCTACAGCGCATCCGACAACGAAGCACAACGCAGAGAAAAAAGCGTCCTGCTTATTTCCAGCTTGCGCAAACTCGACCTAATGATTATCCATCCTCACCTAGTGCGATACGACGCCAAAACTATTCGAAACAAGGAGAATACGCACCTAATCGACGAGATGCTGTCGACACCTACCGTCTATGTCAAATCCGTCTTTGAAGTTGTGCTCAGAGCCTTTTACAACCAAGAGCGCAGCATGATCATCACTAGCGAATCGGTCACCGTGCTGCACGTGCTCGAGCGCTTCATTACCAATTACCTATCGAGACAAGATATCACGACCAAAAACTACTTTTATGAAGGCAATCTTGACATGGCTGCGCGCATGAAAATGGAATATGCATTCTGCGAAGCCGCAAACCAGCCCGTCGAATCCAATCCAACCACAATGCACATTTGCTACCTTTCGATGCATGCGGGCGCCAACGGCATCACTATTCTAGGCCCTTGGACCATGCTCAAGTTGCCACCCGGCGGATTCAACCCCACCATTGGCAAACAAGTCGACAAACGCTTTCACCGAATTGGTGTGAAACACGAAGTCCAAGTCGTCACGCTGCGCGCGCACGGCAGCGCGGCACATGCCATTTCCACCGTCAACGATGACAAAAAATACCTCAGTGAGCTGACTACAAACCTTAACAATCTTGCCGTCGATGACGACAACGACTCGTTCGGTTGCACACCGCTCGACTCTACTATTGCGGACAATATTTCGTGGAAGGTCAAAGGTACATATGCACAAAACCTCTGGAACTACGACATCAACACAAGGCGTCTCATCCCCCCAGTTACTCCGACAGAAGTGAACTAGAGTTTGTAAAATTTATTGTCTAAGAACCTTTAGAAAGGAGGTTCCAAACAATATTGTTCCGTTGTTTGTTAGTCACGAGGCCAAAACTCTCGATTTGCTATTCGAAACGTGGATCGTTGGCACATTTCGTGCATGTGTCTATGTATACGACACATAATTTCAAGGACGATGAGCGAGAATGGGTTTCGAATCGCGTCTGAAGACCGCCAGTCGAGCCATGGAGCCACTTCTTGAGTGGATAGAATGGCCTTGTCAAACCAATCTTTGTATGTATTGTCAAACGAATTATGGTATCGACGTAACTCAAGGTGTTGCATTTGTAAGAATGGCGAGTAATCGTGCGTGATCACGCGTGTCATCTTTATCTTGATCGAAAATGCTTCGTAATTTATGACTCGTTCAAACGGAAGTATGACACCATCCGTAAACAGGACGGGAACAACTCCTGCGAGTATGTATGCATACAGCCGAGCGGACCAAACGCCAAAGCCCGGCATATGAGCGCCTAATATTGTATTATATTTGCCAGGAGTGCGCTCTATAAACTTCATCAAAAAGGTGTAATTCGAGATTTGTCTGGAGATTTGCAAACGGAACATCTCCAAGTATTTTACGACATAGGCCCGTTCGTGCTGGAAGTAGCTCACGGCTTGTTCATAGTCCATGTCCATTGCCATGAACGCATTTCGTAACAGTCTTGACTTGTAATAACGATTCATGTGCAAAGGGACGACCGCCGGTATCACAATGGTCTTGCCCTCGTCGTAACACTCCTCGCGCTGGAAATGATAGTTGCAAAAAGGATTTTGGTGACAGAAACGTCCCCCGTATTCTAAAAATACGACTCGAGACAGCAAGTGTGACGAGAGCAGGTTCTTGTACCTCAGAAAACACAGTGCGGCATCCGTGTGTACATGCAGTAAAAAGTGATTGCGCATCTTGCTGTTCAAAAACGCTGGATGTGTTTGGAAGGAAGAATAACTAAGAATGTGCCACGTGGGGATGAAGAACACATTGGCAGACTTCCAATCGTTGGTTGCATACTGCAGCATCCGTCGGTACAGCTGCCTGTGCACCTCATCCTCATAATAACTGGTGTTGCGCCCTTCTGCTGCATATATGTATACTCTTAATAACTGTTTTGATAAGGATGTGGCTGATATTACCGATGGAGCATCCACCCATAGAGGGTTCATGGCGCTAAAGCAAACACAAAATCACATCCTACGGTATGATAGCGAAATCAAATACACATCAACACAAAGCGTCTCATCCCCCCAGTTACTCCGACAGAAGTGAACTAGAGTTTGTAAAATTTGTAAAGTTTGCGTTAATTTCCTCTAATATAAAATAAGAAAACCCCAATATACACACGATTGTGCCATATAGACACAGTGAGAGTTTCACTCTGTAATCGCAGCACGGAAGGAGAGTCACCTCCCTTAGCATCGGCTGTTCCATTGTAAAAACGCTATCAGGTTGATTAGGTTGATTGGGTTGATCAGACTCAATGTTCATGAACCACGTGTTTCGTGAACCAGCTTACGCTAGTTGTTCGTGAACCTTTTCTAAAGGCTCTTCCCTTTCGTGAACCTTTTCTAAAGGTTCCTTACTAGCGTAGAGTATGCATGAAGTGGCGCACATTTTCACAGACGGCAGCTGTAACGATCCGCCTCTCTCGTTCTCGCCATCCTATTTGATCACCACGTTGATGGAATTGCTCGTGATCAACGCAACACTCGTCCATTTCAAATGCTCGGAGCACATGCACAAGATGATTTGCAAGTGGCACACTACGCACACCACGCACGAATGCAATACTTTACGCCAATCCAAGCTCGACACCGACACCCTCGGACACGCGTGCCTCAAAGATATTCGATTCTTTTGTTAAGTGAGCTTTTGACAAGCCGCCTCTATATCGTCAGGATCGCCCTCCCATTGCACACTATTCTTATCCTTACAGGCGTCATAGAGATCTGTGATATGGCACAACTGGGACACGTCGTCCCACTCGATTTTATTCGGATTGAGTTTGCGCGCACGTAACGCGCTACACGCGCGTCTTTCGGCACATGCATAGACACTGTACTGTCCTCCCAGCTTCTCATGTAGATCATGATCGTTTAATTCGTCAATTATCAAATTTGTAGGCAAATTTGCAATATGGCCCAAATCCCTGCGTTTTATCCAACGCATGAGTTGACGCTTCGATGGCGGGTCACATGAGTCAATCCTATGTTGTTCGGCCAATTCATCTTCTGCGAAATCTTCGAGATGTCTGCGCTTCCACTTCCCAGTTTCTTTGAGACGGCGTTTGAGACTCATGGCAGGTTTATGGCAGGTTTATGGCAGGTTTATGGCAGGTTTTCAGTTTTTACAACACGACTCTAACCGGTCTCTTCTTGGTCTCTTCTTTTAGCGTATTTCATTTTTTCTGTAAAAAACCAACACCATTCAATTGAAATGGTGTCCTTTCGTTTGTCACCCTGCCTCGGGAAGCTCTCACAAAAATGCGAGGACACCACTCGATTGGAATGGTGTCCTTTCGTTTGCTCGACCCCCTCGGGAAGCCCACCTCGGGAAGCTCTCACAAAAACGCGAGGACACCACTTGATAGGGATGGTGTTGTTACTCGGCCCCCGTGGACGCGCGCGCTTACCGACCCCCTCGGGAAGCTCATAAAAATGCGAGGACACCACTCGATTGAAATGGTGTCCTTTCGTTTGTTCGACCCCCTCGGGAAGCCTGCCTCGGGAAGCTCATAAAAATGCGAGGACACCACTCGGTTGAAATGGTGTCATAAACAATTATTCGTCGCCCACCGCGGAGCCTCTTCGTCGCCCACCGCGGAGCGATGACACCACTCGGTTGAAATGGTGTCATAAACAATTATTCGTCGCCCACCGCGGAGCCTCTTCGTCGCCCACCGCGGAGCGATGACACCACTTGGTAGGGATGGTTTCCCAGCAGCGTGCAAATGGTGTTCAAAATGCTATTTTAAACGCTATGATTTTGAAATGAGGGTGGAGACCAGTATCAGAGAGTTGAAAGACAGGCGCGGTAGCAGGTGTTGACCGTATTTGACCGTATTTGATCGTATTTGATCGTATTTGATCGTATTACTACTGCTATGGTATTGGAATGTATGTGCAATT
>Ga0233432_10006074_pt1 | contig 10370 bp, 8 predicted proteins | sample SI_122_August201_6_FD_179870 | JGI IMG/M metagenome (GOLD analysis project Ga0233432, IMG submission 179870) | Seawater microbial communities from Saanich Inlet, British Columbia, Canada - SI_122_August2016_10_MG | ecosystem: Environmental > Aquatic > Marine > Inlet | place: Canada: British...
CCGGCATCCTGGTTGAATCCACATTGGAAGGTTTTCCAACATGAGCGTAACACGCGCAAGCATCTCTCTTGCCGTCGCGCCTTTGTTTGCTAGAATGGCGACAGTTTTGTCAGACTGGAAAAGAGAAAACCAAAGAAGATAGGCAACGGAGGATATGGACTTACCAGATTGACGACAAGCAAGAACAATAGAAAATCGATTATCGTTAAATTGTTGGAACATTTTTTCTTGATACGGATAGAGGTCAAACCCGACCAGTCCTTTGTCAAGAGATATGATTTTAATATAAGTCCGAGCAAAATAAGCAGGGTCGCGCATACAACGAGTATATTCAACCAATTGCTCCTTAGTCCAAGACTGGACTACGCCGTCTCTTTTTATATTTGGGTTGCCTAGATATGTTTCATTCTGCATCATTATTATTCGGAGTCACATCAATCGCTTCATCTTTTAGCATACGTTGTAGATCCGCGGCACTGCCGAGAAATACATTGTTATTAGTAGTTATATGTTTGGTTTCTTCTTCTTTATCGACTTTAAGGATATCTTTGTTTTTCTTATTCAAATCCATTAATCTATCGTTGACGTCGGATATGTTTTTAACCATACCAGAAAGAACCTCAAATGCGCGTGGGTGTTCTGACTCTCTCGCAACCTCTATCATAAGTTCTAGAGACTCTTTACCCTTTTCGATTAACTCGTAATATGTTTTTCTAGAGTAATCATAATCTGATTCAATTTTATCTTTCTCTGCCATTATTAAATTCCTTAAGAGATCAATTTAGGTTTAAGTCTCCACCGTTCCCTGGAACGTTAGGCGCTGGACTTGGACTTGGACTTGGACTTGGACTAGATTCCGGACTGTTATTTGTAATCACAATCGAGTCTGATACATCTCCAACTGAATCGCCGTTACTGTCAGTTGAATCTAACGTTAATGTTAAAGTTTCGTCGCTCGTTTCAGCATTATCGGCCATAGCGAGAAATGATACCGATCCAACTCCATTAAATAATGTAATCGTTCCTGTTAAAGAAGATAAACTGATATCGTTAACTGAAACGCCGCTAATTGTATATCCAACTGTTGTGCCAGTTTCGACGCCGCCGCTGGTAGTGACCACAAAATTCGCCGCTCTTTCAGCATTGGACCCAGATTCTAATATAGAAGTTTCACTAAACTTTCCGGTGTAAAATACCGATGGAGATGATGGGGCATGCGGAATCTGTACGACAGGTACGTCTTGGTCTGTCGACGTATTACTGATGGTTACTGCGCCGACCGTTGAGTCTGCGCCGTTTAAAACGCGCACCGAATAGTTTTCGTCGCTGTACAGACTAATTGAAAACTGCGTGCTGCCTGTGATAAAGGTATTGATAATCAAACGTATGTTGATTGTCGCCGTTCCGCTGCTTCCGATGGTGACTGACCCTTCGTTAAATCCAATTACAAAATTAGCAGCGTCTGCAACACTAGTCCCATTGGCGTTCATACAACGCCAATACAGGACTGTTCCTGCATCGACGCCAGTAGTTTGTACAGTATACGGATACTCATCAACGACAGCGATCGTTCCGCCCACTGTCGCGCCTGCACCGTCTGGATGCGCTCCTGCCGCAAAACCAGAAGCAGTGATCTGCACAATTCTTTTAAATAATGCTAGATAACTGCCTGCGTCGGACCCGCCGAATCTAACGTTAAAATAACCGCTAATGAAATTTGTAATCTTTGGTCCAAAACCGCCGAAGTTAGTCGGGTCTTCAGAAGAAGTTGCAGAACAATTCGTACGATCAGTTGCGGCGATTGAAACCGCCCACCCGCCGATATTGTCCGGATCAAAACCAACTTTAATGGTGTCTCTCGAGTTGACATTTTGAGTGATTGCCTGAGCAGTCGCTAGACTAAGTCCGGGGGACGTTAAATCGTACACCGTACCGGCAGGAGGTTCGGACAAACTACTCGACCCTGTTATATCGAAGGTGGCGTTTGCATCGATAATAATCGCACCGCCGTTATCATCTCCATCGATACATGATAGATGAAGAGCTTGAACGCAACGTTCGCCAGCGCTACCGCCCATTGTAATACTGAAATCCGAACCGTCAGTATTACAAATATGAAAATACGACCCTGTCCATCCATACCAGTGGGTCGACCTCGAAAATAGATTTTGGAACCCATTACTACTGATCACCGCATACGAAAACCTATTGCTATTTGCTTCGTCCATTGCAAAAGAAAGAACGAAATCGTTTCTAGAGACGTTTGAAATACTGAGCGCGCTGGCGAACGTTGATTTGTAATGAGATATCTGATATTTCCCAGGAATGATAAAAATATTCTGTTCGTTAACATTATTCTGACTCTCTTTGCCCATTGATGCCTGTATAGTATCGATTGAACGATATGTTAAATTGACATGTACAAACCCCATTCGCGAGACTTTAGAAACATCCTGGGTCGGCAAGTCTGTGGTAGTGTACGGCGTACCGTTAATTGTAAGCGTCGGAACATAATCAGTCGTCTTGCCATTATTGTTTCCATAATTTCTATAGATTATGGTTGTCCAATCAGAATATTGCGTTTCATTTTTGTTGATTGCGTTTTTATTTGGAAGTGTTAAAGTTCCAGTAACACTGGTTCTATTTCTATTCAACGCGGTATTTGAATTTCCACATGCTATAGATAAACTACTTTCCCACGGAAATCCAATGCCAGCGAAAGCGCGCGCCGAGAATAAATCATTTCTTAATGCGGGTCCTCCGGTTCTCCACATATTTCCGATGTTTTCGCACACGGGATAAGAACCGTTTTGCATCGTAAATGTAAAGGTCGCGCTTCCCCTAGTCGTTTGTGAGTTAGAGTCTCTAATAACAACAAGAAATGTGGAAACGTTGTTTATTCCCGTGCCCGTTGAGTCTTCTATCTTAAATTTTAAGTTTGACTGCAGAGACTCCCAACCTCCCGTATACGAAACCCAGCTGGATCCTGTGTATATCTTTATGGTGTGGTTTACATTTACGTCGACACTTTGAATCTTAAGATCGTAGATATTTCCTGGTGTATCCGAACCAGAGGGCGTGTACCATGAAGTCAAATTACGAACTGCGCCGTTTTCGTCAACTGTTACGCTGCCGTCTAATTTAAATGTTGCTGCGGCGTAGGTGATGCTGCCAGTTCCTGCCGCAATAATCGCTTCGTCTGCTATGGTGCTTGCTATGACCGGTTCTAGTAATTTAATTGTGCCGGATTCATGAACTAAATTCGTTCTACCAGAATCCGAATAAAGGTTAATCTTAAATGTTTTATTTTTTTCAATTCCGGCATTATATTCGACTTCAACATCAATGTCGCCCGTAGAAGCAGCGATTGTAACTGAACCAACGAGCGATGTAAAATCAGAAGCAATTGTCGGGTTTGTACCCGTTCCGACAATCTTCCAATACAACGTACCGGAGGGCAGGTTTGTCGTGGACACTGTGTATGTATGAGTGGTCGCCATAATTATGAACTCGGTTCTATTATACTTGTTGGTCCGGAGATGGTGTACTGTATATCAGAAACATCAGTCATGGTGAAATTGATGCTCGCGGTTGCGCCGGATGTATCTCCGGTCACCGTAATAGTTCCGACTTGATCGCCCTGCGCCGTGACATTAACCGTCGTCCCGACTTGAATTAATGAAGAAGTTGCATTACCGGTATTCTCGTCCATCCCAGTAATAGTTCCAGTTGGAGACGAGATTCTCGATAACACGTCATCACTAGCGTTATTAGATATCGAATAAGTGACGGTCGAATCAATACTGTTTTTACTGATAACTCTAAATCCGATATCATTACCCTCGACTACAATTGATCCTGGGTCGAGTTCAATAACGAATTCTGTCGCAGCATCCAGCATTTGGAAACTACCTGTGCTTTGAGATCCAGAGTTTGCGCCGGTGACGGTAATATAACCATTACTGACGCCATTAATTTTATCGTCGATTGTTGACGCGGGGACTACAACTGCCCTGGTGGTTGTGATGTTCGTTTCGGTTCCGGTCTTAGTCGGTAATCGCCCTTCTACATCTTCTCCAAACAGAACCCACGAAATTGTTTCGCCGTTCGGATCTTCGGGTAACACAGAAAACGACAACGACTGACCTTCGGTAACATTCCCGACGACTATGCTATATGTTGGGATTGCGATAGGAGTTAAAGAAGTGTCGTTAATTGCTACTGCTGCTGATGCTAGTAACGTTCCGAACGGATACGGTTGATCGTAGATGTATGCGTTGAATGTTTGCGTACCTTCTGTTGCCTCATCGGTAGCGACTTCTAAAGTGTACGTTCCGGTCTGATTGGAAATCGGAATGGATTTTCTATTAATCAAAGTTGGGACCGGATCATTCGGATCTTCCACAAAATCGTCAGGGTCTGTTGATACATGTCCGATACAGAAATATACCGGAGTGTTTGGAATATATGCACCGCTGATAGTGAACGTTACTTGCTTGTTAGTTGTTTCGTTCACCACTTCAGGCGTTGCTGTTAAAGCATACACAACGGGCGGAGTATATTCGATGTCAACCTCACCGGTTGCTGTAACTTCTGTAGAAGCGACCGGCGTAGTTTCGCCGCTACCCCAAATAACATTCGGGATTCCTGGATTTGGTTGACCCATCAAGATGTTTAGATCTACCACGTCAACCAAAAGTAATTTAGCAGCAAGATACATTCCCGCAGGGTGTACCATAACTTTATACAAATCTTTCCATTCAGAAATCGGAACACCGACCTTGACTAAGATAGCGTACACTTGATAGAGTTTGTCGTCTGTTAAAAATTTAAGAGATTCTGAACCAATTCCCGAAAGAGGGTCGTTAAGTTTAAACACATCAGCTTTGGGAAAAATGATCTCTGCGTCTAAATTAAAAAAAGCACGAAAGAACCATTGTACTGAATACTGAGTGCCCTTCGCTCTGAGTAACTCGCTCGAGAATGGAGCAGTGGACCTTCTATCTAAAAACCGATTACCCATGAGAAGTTCATGTTCAATGTAATGCAGCAGATCTAAGTCGACTTGCGTTATATCACGAGTTTCCAACAGATGATGCATAAGTTCCGTCGACTCATTCTCATCGAGAAACTCATAATATTTGTTGAGCAGGGTGATGAATTTCGGGAACGAGGCAATGAAATATTCGGGTAGTATTCCCTTCACTGCTGGAGATTGAAAATTTAACTCCCTTCGTCCTTTATCGTCAGTTTCAATATGCATAATGTTATTTATCTTTTATAAAATAGAGCTGTCGTAACTATATAGTTCCTGTAGATTGCTCTCCATATCAAACGCGCTCGCTTCGACTTGAGTGATAACGCTACCTGCTGCGCCAATTCGTTTGTATAGATTTATTTTCATTTCAAAATCAAGCGTATAGACTATCGTTCTTCGTGCTTCTATCGCACCTTCGTAGTCGTCAGAAAACACAATACCGTCTAAACGAATTGGGTTATCTTCTTTAATGTGTGGGAATTCTGAAAGAGGAACAACTGTTATATTATACTGTGGGTCGAAGTACGGTATAATCTGCTCGACAATTTGCAATGCATCGTCTTGACTTTTAGCATATGCGTTTAATTGAAATTGCAGATTGAACGGCACTCGAGTATATATTTTAAATGCATCAGACTCGCCGGTTGCACTTCTTGCGTAGTTGGATTTTGGAATTTGCCTAACCGCATCATAATTTATCGCCAAAAGTTCAAAAGAAAGTCTTGGCAATTTAATAGCAACCTTTCTTTCTGACGCTTCGCCCAAACCCATTTGCTCTATTCTTTCGATAAAATTTCTTCGGGGAGCATAACTCAGCGGAACCTTTACTGTGTTGATAACATTACCATTCGAACCTTTACGAACAACCGTGATATCGTTAAACAGAGAACCGAACGCAGCAACAGACATTCGAATTCGTTGATGGTAAAAATGCTCAGCAAACATTAGTTAGGATCTCCGAAAGGATTTGATTCGCTAAAATCGATGAAAGAGTTACCGATTGTTTCTATGTCTAGATTTTGCTCTTGACTATTGATGTCTTGAAGTTCTTGTATCAAAGTTGGCGTTGCTGAATTACCGCTTTCCGACCCGACGACTGCCGCCGAAGTTGTGAATTTAGAAAACTTACTCGAGTTGGAACCGATATGCGCAACATATAATTTTCCGGTTGCACCGTCCCAACGAACTACTTTACCCGTCATGGTTTTATCGGATAATGTTTGTGACACAGGTTCCCCGACAACCCACGGTGTAGTAATGTCGGAAGTGTCGAACGTCATTACGTTTTGGAAAGCAAACTTATCTTCGATATTGTCAATCTCGGGAACATCAGTGTCAAACTTCTCTTCATTGTATTCAAACAACTCACAGGTCATTCTAAACACGGGAAGGTTTTTTAACTGATAGAACGGTTGCTCGTCTTCGACTTTCATAACCTGAAAAATAGAATTAGACAACGGAAGCTGAATTAAGTCGCCTTCGCGCGGTCGGTAAAAATCCTTGTTCGCACTTTCGTACGGCACGACTTCAGAATTCCATCTTCTCCTTGCAACAATAAAAGTCGCAGCATCTCTAATTTCTACGCCGAACTTTGCAAATATGTCCCCTTCGCCGTCAAACCCTTCAGTGTTTTCAATATACATTTCTATTTTATATGCGCGTTGAAACGAAGAAGAAGGATCGTCTTTAAATAGTTTATCGAGGTTAACCGTTTCTCTCGGAATGTAATAAACATCCTGCCCGTACATCTTTAAAGATTCTACAATCAAATCTTCGTAAAGGCGCTGCTCGTTCCTCGAACCCTGTGCAAAATAATGATTAATGGCCATGCTAACCCACGAAAAAATCTGGCGGGAGTTCATGCTCGGATCTCATTTTCTCTTCGAGCGCCTGCAGTTCTTGTGTCGCGTCGTCGTAATATTGCCGACCGTTAATTGTCACACCTCCAGGAAGTTGAACCCCTTCGAATTTTAACATGTTCATGCCCCATTGTTGTTTAATCAACGAGGTTACATAGTTCTTAATGAACATGTCGTTATATACGCTTGAGTGTTGAGTTTCATCGATGATCGAATAAACTTCAGCGACTAAGTATGATCCCTCTCTAATATCCCCGTCGTTGAAATCACCTTCAATATATAAACGGTTTTGTCTGCGAGAGAAATGAACTTGAGGGCGACCGTGTAGTTGCTGATCGATCAAACTTAGATACTGCCGCATCTGATAAAAATAATTCAGATCACCGGCGAAACTCATAAAGTCGCCCATGTTGTTTAGAAACATTTGGTAGCGAATATCAAACATCCCCTGACCAGTGCCGAATGATGAAGCGACCGGAAATAATGCGGAAAGGTAAACCACATCAGATGATATCGGAATGTATTGATTAGCAACATCTTCGGCAGTCACTAAATGAGACATATAAGTTTTGATTGTTGCGTCGCTGTGAAACTCTCTGTATAACTGTAGAGCATCGTCGACCTTGTCTTCTACTTGATCGACATCGACATTTACTTCTAAGACGGGTTCACCCAACCTGCGAAGGCAATATTCAATCAATCCGTCTCGGGATGTAATAACTGCCATAATTAATTCTCTTTAATTAAATTTCCATGTTTTTATTTATAGTTATCTGAACCTGTTCGCGCCGTGAATCCAAATAACTAAAGACCACCTTTCGCCGGATTCGATTTTCTTAACGCGGTGCAATGAATAACTCGGGAACATATTGATAGAACCCATCTCTCTATTACCTTCTCGTAGAACGCCGTTGTCCCAAATTTCAAGTTCTCCTCCGGTGTACCCCTCACTAAGAGGAACCGAAATAGATATTTTTCTTGTAGAACTATTTTCCGCTCCCATATCAATGTGCCAATCATAGTGCGCTTCATCTTCTGCTTGGTATTGCAACAATTGTAGAGAGTGTGTTATTCCCATCAAGTCGTATCGGTAATACTCGGCATTCGCTGTCGCGGCCGCAGATAATATTTTATCGAATATCCATTCCGTGCTATCGTTCAATATTAATTCGAATAGGTTTACCTCTCGTATGTCAGACTTGTATTCTTTGGTTGAATCTGAACCGACTGGAGGTTTTATAGAGTAAAGGTCTTCGGCGGATTTAATTATTGCGTCGCATTCTTCTTTCGAGAATGCAAACTCTGGCCTGAATTTCGAGTTGTAAGAAAATAGTCCAGGGCATAACGAGTCGTGCGTTGTTATCATTAAACCGTTTTTAATTATTTTTGATTGCAGTAACGAATATTCTTTAACTGGATCTGCTGCAGCGGGTTCTTGCGTTTTGGTCGGAGTGTAATCAAGGACAGGTGTTTTTTTCTCTTCGATGCCCGACATCATTTCCCTCCCGTCAAATTTAAGATGTTGGTTTTCGCCGTCCGCCCTAACAAAATGAAAGAATACCTGAACCTGCCACTCGCCCTTATATTCTTCTCTCCAGTGAGGAACCTCACAACCTTTGTACAAAACTAAATCACCTTGGTTGATTGTGATTGGAGACGATTCGGATTTTCCGAAATAATTCTGCACTGACCCGAAATAGATGGGCCATACTGTATTATCGGGAGCAAACCCTAGCGTCAGAGTTCCTGAGACTTCGCAGGAGGGGCGATCGACGTGTGGGGTAAGGGTTTCTCCGCGCCGATAAATTCTGACGTAGGTGTACGTTGGAGAGAGTATAAACCCGAGTTGCCTTGAAAGTGGGTCTGATATTTTAACAGCAATTTCATCAAATATATCACAACCATAGATTGAATCAGAAAGAGGGCACTGATCATCTTTTTGCGTTTGCCCCTGTTCGTGAAGTTCGAACACGTATTTCACTAATTCGTTACAATCGTGTTTTCCGATTACATCCGATAAGTAAACAAAACCCTTTTCGTCGAAATGAGATCTAACTGCCACCATAATATAACTCTATCAAATAATAGTTATTTAGGTTGGTGTTGATATGCTATTAGGTTGGTGCTAATATGCTAACGACTGCCGAATCTGTTATATTATTCATATGACCAACGCCTGCCGAGGTATATGCATAATCACCATCAAAAGTTATAGAAGCAGGGTTGGTTCCTAGAAAAACAGCAGATGAGTTATAGGTATCATCGAATGCGCAGTCTTTAACGATCGGTAATACATATCCGCTGTAGTTGGATAACCATGAACTATAATTAACAAAAGAACAATCTTGAAGATGGACACCTTTACTATCACCGCTGTTTGTGTATTTCCAAGAAACGGCTCCGTTATTAAAATCAAAAATTACATTCTTAGCATATCCTGTTTGTGCAGAATTGTGCTGACCGCTGATTGCAGACGCATAATTATATCCTGGATTTGGAACTCTTTGTAATCTAATTGAACTGAAATGCGACAGGGCATTAGACTGCGATCCAGATTTACCGCCGAAGATTGGGTAATATCCTCTAGGTCCATTTAACATTTTAACAACAACATCTTTTGGATTAAAAGTGTCTCCAGCGATACAGATATTTTTTCCGCGAATTGGATCGTTGGTATAGGTGTCCCAAGATGTTGGGGTGATAGAATATTCCCCAGGCGATAATAGCAGAGCATCACCGTCGGACATACCATCAATGGTGGCGTTTAGATCATGCGTGTTGCCGGCATGCGTTACCTCGACTAAAGTTCCGCTGGTTAATGCTATATACTGTGTTTGGTATCCGTTGTTCGACAGGACAGCGCCGCCTTGCCGCGTCCAAACCCCGCCCATATTTTTATAAAGACTTTTATCGTCTTTATTAAAAGCAAGCAACGACGTTGAAGGGAAATCATCGACGGAGTCGTATGCGAGAACAAAGTTATTCGAGACTAGGGATGCTTTGATTGCCCGAATAACATCAATCGCTTCTTCCTCGGTCATCCCCGCAATCTTTTTCTGCAGTTCGGATAGTGTGTGCGTTATGTTTATCGGTATCGTCATTAAACTTGATGCCCAGCGTGAGTCGACTTTGATTGTGATAAATCGCCGACATCAAGAGAAGAAACGAACGGGTTTGCAAACGGAAACTTATCGACCAGATTAGATACCACCGGTTCTGAACCGCCCATCGTGTATCCAAATGTGAAAGAAGAAACCCCTGCCGCGTTCATTCTTGCCGTTCCGAGTGTTCCGATATTCGCAGATGAAATCGCATCACTCGCGAACGGAAACTTATATATTTCGTTTCTGATTGATACCGGAGAATTGATTTGTCCACCAGAAGTGAACCCCGCAACTTCAGAAGAAATTCCTGCTGCATAATTTCTGCTAGCGGAGAGGTTTCCGACATGTACAGCGTCGTTGTCTGTTTGG
>Ga0233432_10006076_pt1 | contig 10368 bp, 13 predicted proteins | sample SI_122_August201_6_FD_179870 | JGI IMG/M metagenome (GOLD analysis project Ga0233432, IMG submission 179870) | Seawater microbial communities from Saanich Inlet, British Columbia, Canada - SI_122_August2016_10_MG | ecosystem: Environmental > Aquatic > Marine > Inlet | place: Canada: British...
TAGTGTTCACGATCAAATGCATCAGAGACTTTTAAGAAGATTTTAAATATCAGAATTGTCTAAACTTAAAGGATTATTATTTCCTCTATTATTCACATAATTTCTTTGCTTCTCAGTAGTGCAAACACATCCCGTGCTTGTAGAGAAAGTTGATGGACAGCAATTAGGTGAGCTCCTATTATTTGCGAACATAAACATCTTATTTGGAGAAGATTTATCACCATCGATTGGAGGACCAATTAAGTAAGCATTATCTGTAATAGTGGGTTTTAGAGGACCTTGTCCAGTCAAGTATGTAAACAAGGTACTATCATCTACTAAAGAGCTATTTGCAGGGGATTTCATCCATGGTTCACTATTCCCTGACTGTAAGCATATACCATCATAAACACTCATATTACCCGAATTGACAGCAATAGCAGTGGGGTCGGGAGGAGGAACAACTTTAGGAACTTCGGGGATTGTGGGAATAATTGTCCCCGCAGCTTCGTCGGTTGCTGGAGCCGAAGTTTCATTTGTATCATATGTTATATTTTTAGGATCATCTGGTCCAATAGCATCATCTCCTTCTGGATCACCATTAGTCAGTGCTTCCATAATATTCCCTTTCATGGAACAAAGAAGCACCATTGTTAAGAATGTTAAGATTAACATCTTAGCATATTCTGTATCTTTAATGTGAAAGATTAAAACATAAGAATAGAATAGAACAACTAAAACCTGCATAGTTGTTGTATTCAAACGAGGAAGTGTTAAATCAATATTCATTTATATTCTAATCTTAGATTTTTTTTTGATGATTTGTGAATGTGTTTAATAATAATATTAATATTATTATTAATATTATTAATAATATGAGAAGAGGTGTTAGAAGAAGAGAAATTAAAGTAAAAAATGTTATACAAAATACTGTAAAAGATAATGTTCAAGATAATGTTCAAGATAATGTAAAAGAAACTGTAAAAGATAATGTTCCTTTAGAATTACTTACAGATATGGTCTATTTAGGGAAGAAAGCCAATGAATACTTATCAAAAAATAGAATTATTCTCTCAAAAGAAACTCCTTTAAAAGAAGAAGAAACTCCTTTAAAAGAAGAAACTCCTTTAAAAGAAGAAACTCCTTTAAAAGAAACTCCTTTAAAAGAAGAAGAAACTCCTTTAAAAGAAGAAACTCCTTTAAAAGAAGAAACTCCTTTAAAAGAAGAAATTACTGTAAGTCAAAGAAACTCTTTTAGAAAACTTGAAGAAAGAATTGAAGAGTTAGAAAAGAACTTAATTAAAGCAAACGACAAGATTAATGAATTAATCTTTAATAGTAATAAGTTTCTCATTTGTATTATAAGTTGTGAAAAAAATAGAAAACATAAAGAATGGATTAAAAAGAGTTGGTTAAACTCTCTTAAAAATGATAAAAATATTGATTATCTATTCATTTATGGTCATCCAGATATGGAAGGTGCATATGAAATTAAAGATGATGAATTACATTTAAAATGTGATGATAGTTATTTAAAATTGAATGAAAAGATGACTTGTTTATGGAGATATTTATCGGGAGTTCATAAAGAATATAATAGATATTTAAAGATAGATGATGATACATTTGTGAACTTGCCTAAATTAAAAGATTATTTATTTGAGATAATTCTCGAAGATATAAAGTATTTTGGTGCGTATAATACTCACGTTACTAATGGCAGCTGGAACGATATACCAACAGGATTATGGAACGGACCACAGTATGAAGGGGGGTTTTATGGTGCGTCTAAAGAAGTTATAGACTACTATGTAGAAAATATATCTAATGAATCTATAGAAAATAATCGCTGTGAAGATAAATTGTTTTCAGATATAGTAAGGAATAAATATCCTATACATAATCATGAATTGCAGAATCCTATATGTGGATTTCCTAATTATAAAAACTATATAGAGTTTAAAGATAAAAATAAAGATTATTCTAACAAAATAATTGTACATAATATAAAGAGTTCTAAAGATTTTGATTATATTTCAATTATAAACAATAAAATAAAAATATTTCAATACTGGGGACAAGGATATGATATGATGCCATCATTTCTAAAAGTGATATACAAACATAACTTGAACATTTGTATACAAAATAATATTAAATTAATTCTTATTGATGATAATAATGTAAATGATTATATTAAACCTCATAAAAGGTTTGATAAACTCGCTTACAATCACAAAAGCGATATTATACGATACTATATCTTACATAAATATGGTGGATTATGGTTTGATACAGACGTTATTATTACTAAAGATCTTAATATTTTATATGAATCTATAAGTGGTTATGAATGTATGTTAGATGTTGAATATGATAACCATATTGGTTGTTGTTCTTTATTTATAAAAAAACATAGTTCTGTATCTAAGTTTTGTGTAGATTATATAAATAATATTTTAGATAATAAGAAAGATATAGAATGGGGTGCAATAGGTCCACTTACAGTTACTGCATTATACAAAAAACATAAATCCATAATATTATTAAATGATTATGAAACAGTTAAAGATGGCTGCAATTTTATTTGTTGGAATCAAAAACCAGGAATAAATAAAGAAAAATGGTATCTAGAATCTGAGAGTTTAGCAAAATCTAAAGCAGAAAAATTAAAAAAGAATAGTAATTGTTATTATTTAATTACCTGGACAATTTATAGAATCAATGACATGGAAGATAATTTGAATGATATGGTATTCTATGATAAAAAGTCTGTATTTCATTATTTTATTAATTTAAACAAATCTTTACCCTTAATTAAAAATAACTAAATTAATCATGAGTCTATAAAGATAGAAAAATATACTAAATAAATTAAATAAGTTCGATATAAAATTCCAAAGTATTTATTGATATTAAAGATAAAAAAAATAGGTTGTAGAACTTGTAGAAATAGTTGAAACTCGCGAGAATAAAATTAACAATCAATGATTGTATAATTAAATAATTCAAAATCTTTTTTATATATATCATTAATAAGTTTTATTGATTTCTCATTTAAAAATTTTGAATAATCTTTATTAACATTTTCTTGTTTTATATTTATATCGAATCCTAAAAAATCATTTAACTCATTATTTGTATCATTTAGTCTTTCACAATAAAATATTTTTATATTTGGAATTAAATTTAAATTTTCATCTGTAATGAATTTATATTGTGGTTTATTATGATTATCTAAATTATCCATAAATATATATTTATTTATGATTATTTCATATACTTCTCGGCTGTTGTTTTTTTCATTTATCTTTTTTGACCATAATAAATCACTTATAATTCTATCATAGGGATTTCGAACTACTGTAAAAGTTTTTATTTTATTAAAGTTTATATTCAAAATATCTCTATATTTATAAATAGTTGTATAAAATTGATGTTGTGGAGTAATTGAATTATAAGGAGGATCTAATATATTTTCTAAAAAAAATCTATTTGTATTAAATAATCTTTCTTCATATATTTTTTTTATTTCATTTTCTATAACAGTTCCCCCTGTTTTAGGTATATGTATGAATAATATATTAGGCTTTCCATAATAAGGCATTATTATAATACCTTATATAATAAATCTTTTTTTAAATGATTATTATTCAGGAGATATAAAATTAATTGAAGATATTAATATAAATCCCGAATTATTCATAAATATTCATAAATATTGTCTAATGTATTATTAATACTAATAATGATTATAGACCAAAAAGATTGTATTAAAGATATTGTAGTCTATGAGAAAAAAGAAAAACGTAAAAATGGAGGATTTTTAACAAAGTTTGTGATAGGATTACCTTCTAAAAAAGAAGGATATATTCATGTTGCTAAGGGTTGGGATAAACATGGTTTTGAAGATAAACTCACAAAAATCCCTAAAGGATCTAAAAAGTTTAAAAGAACTAAAAATAGATATAGTGATAAATGGGCTGAAGAGTTCTATTGTAAGAAACCTAAGACTAAGAAAGAATTAAAAAAAGAGAAAACTATTAAGAAAGGACTAATAGGAAGTTTAAATACTATAAAATGGTATATGAGATCTAAAAAATATTGGTTAAAAATAAAAGAGTTTGAAAAGATGAAAATCGGTGAAAAGAAAGAAATCTTAATGTTAGACAGAAATGTGTGGGATGTATTAAATAAGTTTCCTAAGAATAGAGCAATAGATCCTCAAAAGTTCTTTATTCATTCTAAGGCTTCGTTTGAATATTTAGGAGATATGAAAATAAGACTAACTTATAAAGTTGGTAAGAAGAAAGAGAGTGATGATGTTGAACTTCATGTAAATTATAAAAGAGGATTGTGGTATCCTTTAAAAAATGGTGTCTTACCGGCGAAAGATGAACAAAATGTTTACACACTTTTAGGTAAAGAAAAACCTTGGCAAAAGTTTAAAAAAGATACATTTATGGGAGTAAGAGGTCCATTCATAGAGTGGTCAAATGTTAAGAAATTACCCAAAGTATATATTATGGGTGAATAATGGGAACATAGATGAAAATAAATATATTTTATATAATAAAATGAGTCAAACGTGTTTTGAATTGTGTCAGAGTATGATAAGTGAATGTGAATTAACTTCAGTTGAAATAATTGGTCCACCATCTTGTGATACAGATTGTGATACAGGATGTAACTCAGAAATATGTTTTACAGAATCATCCGGTGCTTGGACAGATGGACCTATTTGCAATAATGGTACAAGTGTTTGTTGTTGTGAAGAGGATTGTTCAGATTATCATGCTGAAATACTTTCAGAATATACTGGGGTAGATAAAGATCTAATAAAATATGTAATAGGCGGGGGTGGTATAGCATTATTGATGCTTTTATATCGTATGAAAAAAGTAGTATCTTCAAATAATGAAAATGGAGGAGGGATTACAACTAATTCTAACTTAACATTGAATTGTTGTTGTAAACCCGTTCAACCAAGAAAAGGGGAGGTAGTTATAAAAAGGGAAGATGATAATAAGTTTGAAGATGTTCAAAGTGAAGAAAAGGAAGATAAAGAAGAAAACATTATGCCTTAATATATGATTATAGAAATCTTAGGTTTTATACTTTTAACATTAATCTTTATTACCTATATTGAATATGATATAGGCAATATAGTCTTTAGACAAGATAGTTCTGGTAAGATAATTTTTACTCTTTATGGTTTAGCAAGTTATCTTTTAGATCCATTAACAAACTCATTCTTGTGGAATTGGGAGTTATTAAGATATAATTATATAATATGGATTACTATATATTCTTTTATAGTATATTTATATAATGCACGAGATTTCTAGGATTAGATTATTATTGGTGATAACTTCACTTTTACCTCAGTTCTATAGGACATATAAGACACACGATATCAGTTCATTTTCTTTATTATTTTCTTTATCAGTATTAATATTAAGTAGTATTTGGTTAATTCGTCTTTTACTAAGAGATAAAAAAGATACTTATATTATTTGTGAAGCATGTGTTATAATACTATTTTATGGATTTATAACTGTTCATATATTATTACAAAGGACCGGTAGACTAAAAGAAGGTGTTGCGAAAGATGAAGATAATTTACTTTCTAAAGAGTTTTTAGGTGAGATTTTTGGTGAGACATTATTTTCAGGATTAGAATCATTACTATAAATTTGATATATTTTAAGCTCTTTGTAAAGTATAAAGTATAAAATATGAACTTCATTGAATCTATGCTACTTCTTGATACTAAAGAGTTTATCATCGAAATATCTAAAGAGTTAAAGTTAGATAAAGAATTAGAAGATGAATTATTAACAACTATTCTAAAACCGAATCATTTTATAGAAAAAAGAGTAAAGAATAGATATTTACATTTGATGAGTAAAAATACGAAGCGCGTTAATTTAAAAGAAATTAAATCTAGGTTAGAATTGTGAATACAACCTTTCTTTGGCATTGTTGAGGATAAATTGTATATTATGTAATTGGGTCATATTAAATATAATTTTGACAGTTTTTCTATTTCTGTGTATGATTAAAATGAATATATCATGATTTATATCTTATTTGTGATTAAGGAGCTTAGTTCTTCTGAAAGATGTATAAGTCGGTATCATATTCCCTATCTTTTATTTTTTACTTTAAAGATTAAAAAAATAGTCTTTTTTATTTTATCTATTACATTTATAATATGGAAGGATTTGAGAATACCATTTATTATAATTTAGATGAAAATATTAACAATAATTACAAAATAATTAATAAACTATCATCAAAAAGTGGAAAAAGAGATTATAAGAATAATTGTAATATTTCTTTAGAGACTCCTGAAGTCTCAAGTTCACAGAATGTTTTATGGGGATCTCAGAAACTTATTAAAGAAAGTTGTCCTAATATGAAAGCTTTAAATGAAACACCATCACATTATGCATGGAATAATTTTACAAAGAGAAGAAGTATTGTAGAGTAAATATTATATCATAAAATATTTATTTAAGAATATATATATTTGTTTATTTTAAATGAATAAGAATAATAATAAAGTAGTAAAGACTAAAGATTTATTTCATGATAGTATAAGTTTAGAAAAGATAAAATACAAGCATTTTGGATGTAAAGATATGTCAGTAAAAGATTGTGATAAAGAGTTTGAAGAGTGTAGTACATGTGAACCAAAAGATAATAAAAAGTTTGGATATTTACAATTATATTATGGACGTTCTCCATTTGTATATGTAACTACTCCTGAGATGATATGCCCATTTGGTTTAAATAAGGATAATTGGTCAATGAATCTACAATTCACTGGTGTGAAGGAGTCTCCTGAAATGAAAAGTTTTTATGATTTTATTCAGAAACTAGAATATTATCAGATGAGTCTATTAGGATTAAATAAGAATGAATGTGAAAGATTTGTATCACAAATAAAGCACGATAAGAAAAAGATTTATGATCCTAATTTACTCGTTAAAATACCTTTTTCATATAATAAATTTAATACAGATATTTATTCAGATAATTATTCTGGAATAAATATATTTAATATCTCAAAGTTTAGTAAGATGAGATGTGATATTTATTTAGATAAATTATGGAAAGCTGGAGATGTATTTGTAGGTAAGTGGAAAGTGAATACTATACATTTAGTTTAAGATAATTGCGTTAATAACTATATAAATTATTATTACTAAAGAATATAATGACGGATGTTTATTTACTAAACTCTCTAGACTATAATAAGATAGTTTATAAATCCCCAATAAAACAAGGTAATTATTATTATTCCGCAATAACTTATGATGGAGATAAACCTCTTTATTTAGAGACACCAAATATTTATAGTTCTCAAAAACTAATTGAATGTGAGAATACTCTTTCAGTAAAGATTTCACCCGAAGATTTCAGTGTATATGATAAACTATTGGAGTTAGATGAAAATAATGTTAAGAATACAACAAATAATAGTGAAAACTGGTTTAAGAAGAGTCTACCTGAAGAAGTTGTTAGGAATATGTATAAAAGAATAACTGAACCAATTGTTAAAGATGAACTTCCTAAAATAGAATTAAGAATACCTAAATTAAAAGATAAAATAGTATGTGGGATATTCAATAAAGATGGTATTCCTTTGGCAAAAGAAGAAATAAATTGTGATACAGAAATAAAGTGTATTTTACATGTAAAGGGTTTAAAGTTTCTTAAGAAATACTTTTATTGTGATGTTTACATTACGCAAATAAAATTAGCAGAGCACAAGATTTATAGTATACCAAATGAATGTTTGTTTAATGATGAAGGTGATTCAAGACTAAGTTTACCCGAAGATATAATTGATAGTGAAATGATAAAAGAGATTGAATCAGATAAAATAAAAAATGAGAAATTACAAATGAAAAGAAATGAAATAAATGCTGTAAAGAATGAAATAAAAACTTTGGAAGAAAAACTACAATTATTAAAAGATGAATATGATAAAATAAGTTCTGATTAATTTAGATATTTTTTTTTTATATTCTAATATATAAAATGGGTTTTAGTTTTTCTGAATTAGATAAAATGCCTCAATGGTTAAAAGGTGTTCTCCTTGTTGTTTTAGTCGCTTTGGTTGTTCGTTTTTTGATGCCAGAAGTTTATAATGATGTTATGGGTAACTTTTCTGGAGTTTTGCCGAAGACAGTTTCATACGTTGAGCCTTTTACAGATTTTGCTTCAGTTTCAGGTGCTCCAGTGGCTTCTGAGAGTTTAAGTGATGGTCAGGCTGTTCCTAAATCGGTTGAAAATATGGGGAGAACTCCTTCTTCTTGCTATCCTCAAGAATCTTTAACATCTGAAGATTTACTTCCTAAAGAAGATTCTCAGGCGATTAAAGATTTTAATGTTGCTAAGCCAGCCGGTGAGGGTATTCTAAATGGTGTTAATCTCTTAGATTCAGGGTTCCATATTGGCGTTAATACAGTTGGACAGAGTTTAAGAAATGCTAACTTGCAACTTAGATCGGAACCACCTAATCCCCAGGTTCAGGTAAGTCCATTCTTGAATAGTAGTATTGGACCGGATCTTATGAGAAAACCCCTAGAAACGGGTGAGGGATGTGCTGCTAATCCTAGCCCCGGTCCTGAATTACCTGGACCATCTGCTCCTGGGGCGGCACCCGTGGGAGGCTCTTAAATACTAATTAAAGATATATTTTATATTAATAATATTAATAATATTAATAATAATAATGTCAACAAGATTTAAATCGGATCCTTATAATCCTAATAATCGTTATATTACTTCTGAAGATGTCCTTAATATTTTCTCTAAAGTCAATATTAAAGATATAATAATTAAAGATTTGTCTCTTTATCAAACAGCATTTAATCATAAATCATATTGTCAAATGAAAGATTACGAAGAATATGAAAAACCCGATAATTGTATAGAAATTCAAAAGACTAGTTATGAAAACTTAGAATTTCTGGGTGATGCTTTTTTAGATGTAGTCATTGCCGAATACTTATATAAAAGATATCCAAATCAAAATGAAGGTTTCTTAACAAAGATAAAAACAAGACTAGTTAATGGTGAACAAGAAGCATATTATAGTAATTGTTTAAAGATGAACTCTCTAGTATTACTTTCTAAACATGTTGAGGAGAATTGTGATGGAAGAGAAAATATACATATCCTAGAAGATATATTCGAGGCTTTTATAGGAGCACTATATCTTGATACAAATGATTTTTTTATAGTAAAGATGTTCATTATTAATCTTATTGAAAAATATGTAGATTTTCCAGATCTTATTATGAATGATAGAAATTATAAAGAACAGATTATGAAATATCTTCAACATAATTATAATAGTAATCCTACATATGAACATATTGATTTTTCTGATGATCTATTCAAGTGTAAAATTATTCATAATTCAAAAACATTAGCTATAGGTGAGGGGAAAACGAAGAAAAAAGCAGAACAGAATGCCGCATATAAGGCATTAATTATAGAGAATGTTGTGAGTGAATAATTAATATAGTATAATATTATATATTAATAATGAGTGGGAAAATGAAAAAGTTAGTCATTAATAGTGAGGTTAATGAAATCCTTGATAAATATTTTGAAGGTGAGCTCGATATGATAAAACTTTCAAAAGTTGAGAAACTTTATAATGAAGGAAATATAGATGAAAATATGAAAAAGTTTTTAAAGAAATTAAAACAAGAGCATTCTAAATCTAAAAGTAACACATCAAAATACAATATCGTTTATCGCTTAGATAAACCAGTAAAGGAAAAGGTTGAAGTAAAACAACTTATAATAGATGATAGATTAAATGAAATAATTAATGAGTTCTTTGCTGGTATTCTTAAGAATATATCTCCTAAAAAATTATCTGAGCTTGAAAAAGATGATAAGATTAGTTCAAGTGAATTTAAGATTTTAAAGAAAATAAAACAAACTTATTCTAAATTAGATGGTAAGATTGAAGGAGTCATTAAGTATGATTTAAAAAAGGAGTTGAAATTAGAGATTAAAGAGGATATTTCTCCTATATCACAAACAGACGCGCCAGATGTTATGGGTTCTCCGGGTGTCACGGGGACTCTAACCTTAGGTGAAATTGTTGATTTACACGAACACCCACCTGATTCCCCTACACCATTATCTAAAGAAGAGTTTTGGTCAAGTGATTCTGGGAGTTTAAGAGAGTTTTTGAAAGATAAAGATATTAAATGGTCTAAGATTAATGATATAGAATATTATGATGATGATTCATTTGGTTTAGGAATTTCTTTAACATTTGTGAAAATGAGTGATAAAACAATCGGATATTTTCATTTCAGTGAAGAATCTCCTGATTCTGAAGATGAAACT